>Ga0134126_10006997_pt1 | contig 14170 bp, 10 predicted proteins | sample KB31752_FD_96881 | JGI IMG/M metagenome (GOLD analysis project Ga0134126, IMG submission 96881) | Terrestrial soil microbial communities with excess Nitrogen fertilizer from Kellogg Biological Station, Michigan, USA - KB3-175-2 | ecosystem: Environmental > Terrestrial > Soil > Unclassified ... | reverse complement strand
TTTTGGGCATGGTAGTATTCTATATTGGGTTACAAAACTATACTCAATAATGTGTTAATTTGGTTAAGGTGAGGTTAAAGAGTGTTAAGGGGAAGTTAATATTTTACGTGCCGGGACCAAAAACCTTAATTTTGTATTGATGAAGCAGAAAATAACGCTCGCTGTCATAGCAATGATTGTGTCCCTTAGCGGTATTATTGTTCTGCAACTATACTGGATCAATGGCGCTATCAAAGTCCGTGAAAAACAGTTTGATGGGCAAGTCTTAGACGCATTAAATGATGTAACGGGCAAACTACAACTGCACGAGGCCATGGTAGTATTGCCTAAAATATTGCAGGGGCTTGACAGCGGACAGCGAAAAACAGTGGATTCTTTATTTAACAGAAGGATTGTGCAGAGGCATCACCATAATTTTGGCCTTCATCCCAAAAAGCGCTTCGGGCCTGTTGCAGACAACCCTTTCAGGCCAGAAAAACAAGATTCAGGTTTAGAACCGCGCAATCATTTAACTCCGTTAGAAATGCCAGAAAAAACGGGAACTTCCAATGGCATAAGCGATTCAATGTTGTTGGACAGCGCCCACAGGCTTTTTGCAAAAGCAAACGTATATGGCCAGGCACTACGCAGGATGATTATGAATTACGCCGCCCTGAACAGCGATATGCAAAAAAGGCTCAGCAAAAAATTAATAGACTCAGTCCTGAAAACTGAACTTAAAAAACGAGGGATTGATATACAATATGAATCAGCAGTTTTAAATACCCGTGATCACAGGCTTGATTTTGTTTCACAGAATGCCGATACGGCAAAGTTGCGATGTTCTGTTTACAAGGCCGCGCTGTTCCCTGACGACCTAAAGCCGCAGCCGAATTTTTTGACCATATACTTCACTGGTAAACAGATTTTTGTGTTGAAGTCTATAGGAGTAGTTTTACCCGGTTCTTTCCTGTTTATGCTCATTATTATCATAAGTTGCGGGTACACTATCTACACACTACTGAGGCAAAAAAAGCTTTCAGAAATGAAGAATGATTTTATCAACAACATGACCCATGAGTTTAAAACCCCGATTGCAACCATATCCCTGGCAGCCGATGCCATTATGGATACACGGGTTATTGGCGATAAGAAAAAGCTTGGCCGGTATGCCTTGATGATTAAAGAAGAAAACAACCGGATGAACCTCCAGGTGCAGAACGTGCTGAATGCAGCTATTATGGATAAGGGTGATTTTAAGATTAATATGGTGCCCTTTGATGCAAAGGAATGTATCGAAAAACTGGTGGATAGGTTCAGGCTGCAGATACTGGAAAGGAACGGCAAGCTGAACTGGAAACCTGATGCAGCTGATTATATAATTTTGGGTGATCCTACGCATTTTGAAAACGTGATTAACAACCTGCTTGACAATGCCAACAAATATTCGTCTGATGCACCGGTGGTAGATGTCAGGGCTTATAACGAAGCAGGAGTGCTGGTAATTGAAGTAGAAGACCACGGCTCAGGAATGAGCAGGGAGACTCAGAAAAAAATCTTCGAAAAATTTTACAGGCTCAGTACTGGCAACCTGCATGACATTAAAGGTTTCGGCCTCGGCCTGAGCTACGCCAAAGAGGTTGTTTTAGCATTCAAGGGAACGATGGAAGTAAAGAGCGAATTAAAAAAGGGCAGTGTTTTTGCAATTAGGTTGCCATTGTACAATGAAACTGATAGCAATATGCGATAATGACCGGAAATACGAAAGCTAAAATATTACTTGTAGAAGATGAGCTCAATTTCGGGGCAATCCTTAAGGATTATCTTGAGATGAATGAGTACTCTGTGGCGCTTTATAAAGATGGCCATGCGGCGCAGGAAACATTTCAGAAAGGGAAATATGACCTGGTATTGCTTGATGTGATGTTGCCAAAGATGGATGGCTTCACCCTCGGCAGGCATATCCGTGATAAAGATGCCGATGTGCCGCTGATATACATAACTGCCAAAAACCTGAAAGAGGATATGCTGGAAGGTTTCAAAACTGGTGCGGACGATTATATCACAAAACCTTTTGATTCTGAAGTATTGCTTTATAAAATGAAAGCCATACTGAAAAGAAATCATGAAGTTTTTGAGAATGTTGAGCTGCCTGATGATTTTGCTATTGGCAAATACATCTTTAACCATAAACTGCGGACACTTGGCTTTAAAAACAAAAAGCAGTTGCTCTCGCCGAGGGAATCGGAGCTTCTCAAAATTCTTTGCCAGCATATAAATGAAGTAATGCCACGTGCCAAAGCCCTCAACAAGATATGGAATGAAGATAACTACTTTACCACCCGAAGCATGGACGTGTTTATGGCCAGGATACGCAAATACCTAAAAGATGACCCAAATGTGAGTATTGTGAACATCCACGGGAACGGGTTTATTTTAAGGACAGAAAACCCATTGTAGAGACGCATTGAATGCGTCTCTGCGCGACTAAATAGACGCATGCAATACGTCTTTGCAGCGAATGGATGCAAACAGACGCATTAAATGCGTCTCTACTGCAAAAAACGTTTTTGCAAATCCGGTGTTGGAATCATACATGTATCCCGTTTCCCGAACATTTTATAGCGTGACTTTGCGATGACGTCATAGAAAAAGTCCCGGATGACGGCAGGAAAAACCATAAACCCAAAAGTCAGCCGCCAGCCTCCTCCAAGATCCTTCAACATATTCAAAACAGCCGTTGACTTCCTGTAATATTTATCTCCCCTGATGTAAATAAATGATTCCATGTATTTTTCAGGCAGCCCGAATCTTTTGAGTTGCCCACGCCCGGCCCCTGACTGTAAAGCGGCAAATTTGAATTTGGCTTCAGGATCATGTTTTATGACAAACTGCACAAAGCCATTACACAGGTTGCATACGCCGTCAAAAAGCAATATCCTGTTTTCCAGTTTCATTATTCAGATAACAAACCTACATACAATAAAAACAAAACGCCGCAAACCTAAAAAAGATTTGCGGCGTCCTGAACTAAGCAAAAAATGTCAAATATGTCTTAAAAGCGTTCTATCACTTTCTTTCTTCAGCTAAGTAGGGATCATGGATTTACACCGTGTAATTCATCATCCGATACTTTATGCCCGCCAATCGGGAACACAACTTTGAACCCGATATTTCTGCCCATGTTATAAATTCCTCCACCAGGCCTGGTCACTACCGCCGGTGTTTTACCATAATTGCCCGGCCCTGCATAAGCGCCATTGTAGGCCCAGAAGTATTGCTCGCGGGAGGTATGGTCCATGTAAGCAATGTTAAACAGGTTGTTCACGTTACAATAGAAGGAACATATTGTTTTTCCGGTTTTTGGGCTCACAAAGTTAGTTCCTATCCCGGCATTAAACAGTGTGTATGGACTGGAGGGCAGCTCATTGTACAATGCACTGTAGATGTCTTTTTGCGCCCAGTATTTCGCCAGCCCTACCTCAATATACCTGTCCTTTAATATGGATTTTTGTTTATCAATCAGTTTAAATTTAGCCTCCGAGGTCAAACGCGGCGCAGGAGTAAACGGGACATGCTGGGTTGAATCGGTTTGATTCGGCATAAAGGAGTAAATGTAGGTAAACCCATTGTCCAGCTCAAACCATTTTAATGTACGGGGATGGATGTTCAGATAGGCGGAAATCCCTGCAATAATGGCGGTATTTGCCTGGTATTTAAAGACGGGAGCTCCAAGGTCCAGCGAATCTCCCCCTACTTTATTAGCGAGCCGGGTAGGGAATATAAAATTCTGTATATAATTGGTGAACCCGTCCAGTTCAAAATTAATATCCTTGCCATTGTTTCCAAAAGCGGCATCCAGTTCGTACCCTTCTTCTGGTCTCAGGTTGGGGTCTCCTAATTTGTAAACAGTTGCAGGGTCTAATTGATTACTGGTCAACTCATTTATAGCCGGGGCGCGGAAACTTTTTGCAAGGTTTAGCTTTATATAATTATTAGCGGGTAGTTGATAGCTTGCCCCAATACTTCCTGAAAACCCCGTGTAGGTCTCACTAATTGATGGAAACTGCTGGTATGCACCAGGCGTACCTGCCGGAACCTCCATTTGAGCAGGTGTAGCATAATTTGCCAGGTACATGGATTCTCCGTTTATTGTCCTGATATCATAGCGCAGGCCTCCGCTTAGTGTCAGTTTTTGAATATCCTTGTTCAATATGGCATATCCGCCAAGGTCAAAAAGATGGTAATCAGGTATCTCAAAATCACCAATATAAGGCGCAGGTGGTTCGTTCCCATTGTTCATAAATTCGTACATGCCGTTAATACCGGTGGTCAACTTCAGCCCGGAATTGATACCTGCAACCTGGTATTTGATGGAATAGGGAAAATCGTGCACGGTCATGTTTAAAGTGCCTACCGACCCGCTGTCAATTTCGTGGCGTACACTTTGAGAATAACCAAGGTCAGCCTGGATTTTTCCCGAACCGACATTAATGCTGTTTTGCCACCAGAGTTCATAATGATCCAAAACCTGGTAGGCCCCTGTATTTGAATTATAGGACAAGAAGTTAGCCCTCGTTGGGTATACTTGCCCCGTTCCGGGTACCAACAGGCCATCCTGGTATTTTGCATTGCCCTGAGGTACATCAAATTCAAATTGGCGGGTTGCGCTGTCGCGGTTGCCGTCCGGTATTTCAATCTGGTTGTGGAGAGCACTGACTGTGAGGTGGGTATAACCCCAATCACGGTTTAAACCAATGACAAAATTCGCATTTATTTGATGAGAGGCCGTACCCCATACATATCCATCTTTTGGGTCTGAATAGCAATGAGCTGCCTGGTTGCTTGCCCTTATATTCCATATGAAACCATTAGTGGCATTCCCCCCGAGGTCAAACGAGTTGCCTATAAGTCCGTTATTGGTTTGATATTCAGCCAGCACACTGCCGCGTATGGTTCCGCTTTCATGAAAGGGTTCCGATTTAAAGTTTACCACTCCTGCCATAGCATTTGCGCCATATTGCAGCGATGCGGCCCCCCTGATTATCTCTACGTCATATACGGAATAAGGGTCAATAAGAATACCGTGTTCATCACCCCATTGAAAATCCTCTTGTCTCTCACCATCCATCAGGGTTAATACCCTGTTATAGCCAAGTCCGTTTATTTCTGGCTTTGAAATGCCAGGGCCGGTGGTGATAGCAGACAGTCCGGGTTGTAAGGCAATGGCGTCCACCACATTGGTTGAGGATTGCTGCAACAGCATATCATGTGAAACCATCGTAACAGGTACGGGCGAGCGCTTGGTGTTGGTTACATTGCCAAGGGCTGTGATTACCACTTCCTGCGTAGAAGAGGTAGAGGTAGCCATTGAAAAATTCATGGTTACATTCCCCTTAATTGTAACTTGTTTTGTTATAGTTGAGTAGCCTAAAAATTCGACTTCAACCTCATATCGGCCTTTCGGTAAATTAGATATTTTATAATTGCCTTTTATATCCGATGTGGACCCAAATTTTAATTGAGGAAACATGACCACTGCCCCGGGTATGGGTTCATTCGTTGCAGAGTCTGTAACGTTGCCGCTCAGGGATTGTGCATGTATGCTTTCAATGCCTAAAAGCAAACCGATTAATAGAACTATGTTTTTCAATATAAGTATATAAGTAATTGAAATATAACGTGGAATCCACGTCAGGAGGAACTAAAAAATGATGTGAAATGGGATAATCCCTTAAATCAGGCTATTGGGGGCGCCCGGAAACGGGATAGGTTGTACCTGGGGGTACTTACAAAGCCATAATCTGCATCATGAAGCTGGGAAACAACTACGGGTAAATTATTTAAAGGTGTTTCGTTTGCCACCCCATCAAACGGGAAAGCGGCATAATTGAGCATTTCGCAATGGTGGTGGATGCATTCTACATGAAGGATGCCTTTTAGGCATGATGCGTCTTCTATAGTGTCTGAATGGTCATATAAATCATGGATAAACTCTTTTGGCATCACTGAAAATGACATCAGCGCCAAAAGAATTACACTAAAATATATCCGCAACTTTTGCATCTGCCGCAAAGATAGGGTTATCTTCGGATAAAAAGTCAACAAAAAGAGCCTTGCGGTACCTTCATTCTTTGGGGTTTTATCTTTGTTTACCCTGTTTTTCTCAAAACAAAACCCCAGTCGGAAGACCGGGGTTTTTAAAGGGCAATTGTAGCCAGGAGAGGGAAAAAAACGGCCCTAAATCTTATATATATTTGCTAAACATACAATTCAACAACAATGGTTCATTTAATGTTTATCAAATATTGTGCAAACGTAAAGTTTTCTTAATATAAAAACAAATTTATTTTTTAGAAGGCAAAATTTGCCCTTAAAACCAGGATTCCAATATAGAAAAGACATAGATTAGCGGGTTAATTTTTTGGGTTACACATGAAAAGAAATATTACAAACCCTGAATGGGATATCGTAATGGAAGTGAAGTCATTACATGAACCCGGCAGCCTTGGTAAACTACTTACGGTAATAGGGGAAGAGCAGGGGCTTATTGGCGATTTCACAACAGTAAGCATCGGGAAGGCATATTCAGTTCGGGAAATAACAGTTTCTGTTTCCGACAAGGCCCACCTGGACAGGGTGGTCATTGCGGTGCATAAACGCACCAAAACAAAGATATTAGCTATTAAGGACCTTGTTTTTGAAAAGCACAAAGGTGGCAAAATCCATAGCGCGCGAAATCAGGAGGTAAAAAATATTTCAGATTTGAGGTACATTTACACACCTGGGGTGGCAAGAGTCTGTAACGCCATTGTAGCAGATATTTCAAAGGCCAGGTTATACACCAATATTGCCAAAAGCGTCGGGATTTTTACAAATGGCACCCGTATATTAGGCCTTGGGGATATAGGCCCTGTGGCAGGAATGCCTGTTATGGAAGGCAAAGCAGTGCTTTATGACCAGTTTGCAGGCATAAGCGCCACGCCAATTTTGATTGATACTAAGGATCCCGATGAGTTCATCAGGACAGTTATAAATGTATCGCCCACATTTGGCGGCATACACCTGGAGGACATCAGCACGCCGGATTGTTTTTATATCGAAGATGAACTTATTAGGAGATTAGATAAACCTGTCATGCACGATGACCAGCACGGCACTGCCACAGTAACGCTGGCAGCCATTCTCAGCGCACTCAGGCTTGTAGGCCGGAAACCCGATGAAAACATTATTGTTGCCCAGATAGGGCTTGGCGCCGCCGGATACGGCATCGCAAAACTACTTTTGGATTTTGGGCTCAAAGTGATTGGCGTTGACCCAAAACCTGATTCTCAAAAGCGGTTGGTTGACTATGGCGGTCAGATTGATACACTTGAAGACGCCATGAAAAAGGCAGATATTGTGGTATCTACCACAGGAATGCCCGGCCTCATCACGCCAGCAATGATACATAAAGGCCAGATTATACTTGCGCTATCTAATCCTGAGCCGGAAATATCGCCCGAAGATGCGATTGAGGCTGGGGCCGCTTTTGCAGATGATGGCAGAAGCATAAATAATGCGCTGGCTTACCCAGGGCTGTTTAAAGCGGCGCTCGAAAAGGAAGCCAACAGTATAACCCCACCTATGAAAATAGCTGCTGCCAAGGCTATTTCCGCATTGGCCGAAGATGATGAACTCGTGCCAAGCATCTTTAATCCAAAGGTTTTTAAAAACGTGGTGGCTGCTGTTAAAGAGGCGATTCCTTAAGTAGCTTAAAAAATCCTCATGGAAGCGGGGAATGAATTTGAGAATGAGGCAATTATTTTTTGCTTGTAACTTTCAACCGCTTATATTCGTCCCAAAAATGATGAACCGGAAATCAAGCTTTTATGGCATTTTATGCCTTGTCTTTTTCCTGTTTACAGTCCCTTTTGCCCATGCGGCGATTATAACCGGGAAAGTAACTGATACGCTGCAAAAACCTATTGCGTATGCCAGTGTATATATAAAAGGTACCACAAAGGGCACTACAACTAATGATAATGGGATATATACCATTGATCTCGCTGATGGACAATATACCATAATTTTCAGGATGCTCGGGTATAAATCTTATTCTAAAATCATCGTAGTGGCCAATGAAAAGATAATCCTGGATGTGGTTTTGCATGATGAAAACATGCAAATGAATGAGGCAACCATAAAAGCAGGAGAAGACCCCGCCTACAACATGATCCGCCATGCCATAAAAATGCGGAAATACTATAAAGAGCAGGTAAATGCATACAGTTGTGATGTTTATATTAAAGGTATTCAGCGTATTGACAAACACCCAAAAAAGCTTCTTGGGAAGGATATAACCAATGATATGCTTGGGCTGATTGATACATCTAATATCATTTACCTTTCAGAATCGGTATCTAAGTTTAATTTCAAACAGCCGGATAAGATCAAAGAAGAAATGATCTCCTCAAAAGTGAGCGGCGACAACCAGGCATTCAGCTATAATAGCGCCTCGGATATGCTTTTTGATTTTTATGAAAGCGTCATGCAGATAAGCGATCTCAGCGAACGCGGATTTATATCTCCCATAGCGCCTGATGCAATGTTATACTATAAATACCACCTTGAAGGTACCTACCAGGAAAACGGCAATACGGTTGATAAGATTCAAGTAATAGCCCGCAGAAAAAATGACCCGGTTTTCCGCGGTTATATTTACCTGGAAGAAGGCGGATGGCGGATCTATGCCACAAATCTTTATCTTACTAAAGATGCTCAAATTGATTTTGTTGACACCCTTGTCATAGACCAGAGTTTTGTTCCCGTAACTGCTGATGCATGGATGCCCATCACCAACAAATTCATGTTCCATTTTGGGGCATTGGGATTCCAGGGGAGCGGAATGTATGTTGGGGTTAACTCGAATTACAATATCCAGCCAGATTTCAAAAAACATTATTTTACCGCAGAAGATTTAAAAATTGATACCGATGCCAACAAAAAAGATACCCTGTACTGGCACGAAACAAGGCCTGTTCCGCTAACATCTGAAGAAATAACCGACTATCATAAACGGGACAGCATCATGACCGTACGCAAATCCAAAAAATATCTTGATTCTGTGGACCGGAAGTCAAACAGGTTTAAGCCCTTAGGCTTTCTGGTAACCGGATACAATTATCACAACCGATATAAAAAGGAGAATATCCACATTGGAGGGGTCCTGGAAAGTGTGCAATACAATACTGTGGAGGGCCTCAGGTTGGGCGAGGAAATAACTTTTGGGAGAAATCTTGAACACAAACGGGACTATATAATTCGTCCCTCAGCTTATTACGCTTTGTCTGACCATCGGCTTAATGGCGACCTGAGTTATAATTATAATTACAAACCCGAAAAATTCAGTTCAATATCTATAGATGCCGGACGCGATGCCGTTCAGTTCAACCAGGTTCATCCTTATTTTTTCCTTTTTAATGAGGTTTATACCCTGTTTGAGAAGTTAAATTATATGAAGCTTTACCAGTCGGATTTTATACGTGTAAAGCATTCCATGGAGCTTATAAACGGCGTCCGGTTCACCGCTTCTTTAAAATACGAATCACGAACCCCACTGGTCAATACATCCGATTTCAGTTTCGTTAAGATAAACAGGGACTTTTCATCCAACGACCAGCAAAGTTTTGCACCGGAAGGCGTTCCGGCTTTCACGCCAAACAAGGCTTTATTATTTGATGCAGGGTTTAGGATAAACTTCGCACAACACTATTATACAAGGCCTTATGAGAAAATTATCGAAGGATCCAAATATCCAACTCTTAATTTATATTATAAAAAGGGTATTGCTGATGTTTTAGGATCCAATGTTAATTATGATTATGTCCAGGCTTCGGTTGATGGGAAAATCAACCTGAAAATGTTCGGCAATTCAAACTGGACAATAACGGCCGGCAAATTTCTGAATAGCAGTTCTATGTATTTTATGGATTATTATCATTTCCAGGGCAACCAGACCATTTTTACAAATTCCGGTGGATTTCAGCTTTTGCCTTATTATAAATACAGCACCAATGACCAGTTTGTCCAGGCGAATTTTGAACATCATTTCGGCGGGCTTATTCTCAATAAATTCCCGCTTATCCGCAAGTTAAAGTTGAGCGAGATTGCAGGGGTCAATTACCTGACGACAAATACATTGAATCAGTACACAGAGATTTACGTGGGAGTAGAAAAATTACATGCTTTCCGTGTGATATTTGTTTCAGGTTTTGCACCAGGGGAGAAGACTTATGCAACCTTCCGTGTCGGCATCAGCTCTCAAGGAGGCGAAGTGACAATAAGATAACATATCAGATATAAAATTAACAAGATGAAAAAATATCTATTTTTTGCTGGTTTAATGGCTTTGTGCCTCAAGGCAACAGCCATAAGCTATCCCTCCGTTTCAAAAACCCTGAAAAACGGGCTTAAAGTTATTGTTTGTCAAAAGCCAGGCAACGATTTTGTCTATCTCCAGGTATGGTACCGTGCCGGCAGTAAAGATGAGGCCCCGGGAGTGCACGGCATGGCACACATGTTTGAACACATGATGTTCAGGGGCACGCAAAAATATCCCGGACAATCCTTCTTTAAAAATGTGGAAAAAGTAGGAGGACAACTGAATGCCAGCACACATAGTGATTTCACAGAGTATCATGAATACGTTCCAAAAACTTCCCTCGATATGTTTATGGACATGGAGGCAGACCGCATGGCAAACCTGAAAGTAACGCAGGATATATTAAATACCGAACGCCAGGTAGTTGGCGAGGAGTTCAGGGATGGGATGAATAATTGGCAAGAAAGGATGGTGCTTAATGAGTACAAAACCCTTTATCCCGATAACGATCCATACACTGTGAACCCCATTGGCAGCCTTGAGGAGATAACGTCCTTTACTGCAGAGGAGTGCATGGATTTCTATAACAAATATTACAGTCCTAATTATGCATTTGTAGTAGTAGTAGGCGATGTAAAACCCGATGATGTATTTGCCATGGCCGATAAATATTTCGGGCCGCTTACCAAACAATTAAAACTGGCAGATAAAACCGGTCTCCCCGATTTGACAAAAACGAAGCCGAAAGTCAATGAAATGCCGCTTGATCAGATGATACAGGTTTATTCTTATGTAATTCCCTATCCTGAAATTTCAAGCAAAGATTATTATGCGTTGAATATGCTGACCGGGTTGCTGTTTTTAGATGAAAATTCAATTTTAAATGATGTTCTCGTCAAGAAAAAGCACCTTATTTATGGAATGGCTTCCACGGAAGAATCACGTTTTTACAGGTATCCCAGCATGCAAACAATTGATCTCTTTATGAACGCGCAACCGGGAAATTTTAAAGTGAAAAAGATTGTGACGGATGAAATAAATGAAATAGCCGAAAACGGTGTCCCACAGTCATTAATTGATAATTTTATTAAAGCTAAGGAGGCCTCTGAAATAGAATCCAACTACAGTGCAGCAAGCATTGCATATTCACTCGGTTTCCCTGAATTGTATTTTGGCGATTACAACAAAGCTTATCATCAAATTGATGAGTACAAAAAGGTTAGGCCGGATGATATAAAACGAGTGGCATCCTTTTATTTTGCCCCGGACCGGATTAGTATTATCAATATCAAACCTGATTAGAAGAAGTATTATTTATATAAAAAAATATACCATGAAACGCTTAATCCTTATACTGCTCATTTTTTCGGTATCGCATCGATTGTTTGCTCAATATAATTTCCCGGTAGAAGAAAAATATAAGCTGAAAAATAAAATGCAGGTTATATTCCTTGATTACGGAACGTTGCCTGTTACCTATATGAGTTTGCTCATCAATACCGGAACCAAGAATGAAACGCCCGGTATGCAATCCATTGCCGATCTTACCGCACATTCGCTTTTGCTTGGCAACCAGAGATATAGCCGGTCGCAACAGGATAGCCTTACCTACCTTTTGGCTGCATCGCTTACTGCCTCAAGCAATGACAACTATAGCGAAGTAAGTATGCAGTTCTTAAACAAAGACGAGGATAATGCCATGGACCTGTTTGCCAATGTAGCGTTACATCCAACTTTCCCGAAAGACGAGATTGCCTCCTATATAGATCAGCAATTAACTTATAATACGCCTGTGAAAATGGATATCGGGGATTTGGCAGGGGTTTACAGCAGGTTTTTTGTGTATGGGGCAACAAATCCATTGGGGAGAAACTTTTACCCTGCCCAGCTCAATAAAATCACAACCGAACAGGTAAATGAGTTTTATAAATTTAATTATACACCGAAAAATTGCACCCTTGTTGTTTGTGGCAACCCTGACAAAGAAAAGTTAAAAGCCTTAATTGAAAAATATTTCAATGGATGGGAAGCCTCTTTTGGTGAAGTAAACGGAGTTTCATTGCCTGAGCCGGATATTAGAAAAAAGCAATACGCCTTTGTAAACCGGGATAATGCGACGCAGGCCGCGCTCAACTGGGTAAAAAAAGCCCCTGATATTAAAAGCAAAGACCTGGAAACCTTTGAAATTGCAAACCAGGTTTTTTCAGAAATGCTGTTTGACCAGGTTCGCGTAAAAGAGGGTAAAGCTTATTTTATTGGAAGTTCCTTTGATGTTCAAAGCAATAACGGAACCTATACTGTTTCTACCCAGGTACGCAATGAGGTAATGTTTGCCACGCTGGAAAGCTTTGACAGGGTATTAAAGCAGTTTTATGACAGTGGCGCTCCAAAAGACATGTTTGAAATTGCCAAAGCAAGGTTAAAAGGATCTATGATGGGTTTAGAAACTCCGGCCCAGTTGGTGACTCTGTTCAACCCAATTTTATACCCGGACTATGAAAAAAGAAAACAAAGTCTTGCGGAGCTTGACAATATTGATATCGAAAGAGTTAATAAGGTTATTAAGAAGTATTATAATCCTGCGGATTATAAAGTTTTAATAGCAGGCAGTTCTTCAGATTTAAAGCCCCAGCTTGATAAAATCCCGGGATTGATCACATTGCCATTGACAGCTATTGATGTGGATCAGTAGGGGAAGTCAGTTAGTCATTTCGCCTTTTCAAATGCTAGTGACGCTGAATTCATGCAGTACCTGAGATGGGTAGGAGGGGGGCCGTCATCGAAAACATGGCCCAGGTGGGCGCCGCATCTCGCGCAGGCTACTTCATCGCGGCTCATTCCATAACTGTTATCATTGTGTACCACTACTGCTTTATCATTTACAGGAGTCCAGAAACTTGGCCAACCGGTTCCGGAATCAAATTTTTTATCTGATGTAAACAGTTTTTCGTGGCAGCAAACGCAATAGTAAGTGCCCGCCTCGTGGTTATTCCAGTATTTATTATTAAACGCGGGTTCAGTACCTTTATGCCGTGTAACCTCATATTGCTCCGGCGTGAGCTCCTTCTTCCATTCGGCATCGGTTTTTACAACCTTTCCTGAATCTGATGTATTTTCCATTTTATATTCGTTTGATTTTGTGCTTTGTGCATTTGAGGTTTCAGGATTTGCATCCGAGCAAGAGATTGCCAACAGCAATATAACCGGCCAACTTAAATTCTTAATCAGGTTCTTCATATTCCGTAATCTTTTTAAACAGAATGTACGGAGAATGGTTCTGTTTGGATTTCTGAAATGAATTCCTGCCTTTGAGAGATTATACCCCAAGCTTTTCCAATGCCTCCTTGGCAGCATGCTGCTCAGCTTTTCTTTTTTTGCTTGCAATGCCCTGTCCGAAAATTTCCCCATCCACAGTTACCTCGATTGTAAACTGCAGCTTGCTGCCGACACGCTCGGTACCCGTCAGGTTATAAGCCACTTTTTTGAGGTTTTTTTGTCCCCACTCCAGGAGCCTGCTTTTATAGTTGAGATCGGAAGCCTGTATGTCATCAATATTGAGATGATAGACCAACACCGTTTTTTCAAAAAAATGTTTGGCAGTTTCGTATCCTTTATCCACAAAAATTGCACCAACCAGCGCTTCAAAAGTATTGCCAAGCATTGTTGAAGATTCCTCGAACTCCACCTTGTTGGGGGATACTTCCTGCATCCAGTTCTGGAGCTCCATCTTATATCCAAGTTCATTGAAAAGTTCGCGGTTCACAACCCGGCTTCTCATCTGGCTCAGGAAGCCTTCATCTTCGAAAGGATGTTCTGTATATAAATATG
>Ga0134126_10006996_pt1 | contig 14170 bp, 14 predicted proteins | sample KB31752_FD_96881 | JGI IMG/M metagenome (GOLD analysis project Ga0134126, IMG submission 96881) | Terrestrial soil microbial communities with excess Nitrogen fertilizer from Kellogg Biological Station, Michigan, USA - KB3-175-2 | ecosystem: Environmental > Terrestrial > Soil > Unclassified ... | reverse complement strand
TGCTTGACGAGCCCTCGATCGGGCTGCACCAGCGCGACAACGCCCGCCTGCTGGAAACGCTGCGGCGGCTCCGCGACATCGGCAACACGGTGATCGTGGTCGAGCACGACGAGGACGCCATCCTCACCGCCGACTACGTGCTCGATATCGGACCGGGCGCCGGCGTGCATGGCGGCCACATCGTCGCCGAGGGCACGCCCGCGGACATCCTCAAGAGCCCCGAGAGCCTGACTGGCGCATATCTTTCCGGCCGCATGGGCATTCCGTTGCCCGTCGAGCGTCGCCAGGCAATCAAGGGGCGGCGGCTGCATCTGGACGGAGCGACCGGTAATAACCTCAAGAATGTCGCCGTGGATGTGCCGCTCGGGCTGTTCGTCGCCGTCACCGGGGTGTCAGGCGGCGGCAAGTCGACATTGATGATCGATACGCTTTATGCGGCGGTGGCGCGCCGGCTCAATGGCGCCCGCATTCATCCGGCCCCGCACGAGCATCTGACCGGTCTCGAGCTGCTCGACAAGGTCATCGATATCGACCAGTCGCCAATCGGCCGGACGCCGCGCTCCAACCCGGCGACCTATACCGGCGCCTTTACACCGATGCGCGAATGGTTTGCCGGCCTGCCGGAGGCCAAGGCGCGCGGCTACGGGCCGGGCCGGTTCTCGTTCAACGTCAAGGGCGGCCGCTGCGAAAAGTGCGAGGGCGACGGCGTCCTCAAGATCGAAATGCACTTTTTGCCGGACGTCTACGTCACCTGCGACGTCTGCAAGGGCAAGCGCTACAATCGCGAAACGCTGGAAGTGCAGTTCAAGGGCAAGTCGATCTCCGACGTGCTCGACATGACCATCGACGAGGCAGTGGAGTTCTTCGCCGCGGTGCCGTCGATCCGCGAGAAATTCGCCACGCTGCAGCGCGTCGGGCTCGGCTACGTCAAGGTCGGTCAGCCGGCAACAACGTTGTCGGGCGGCGAAGCGCAGCGCGTAAAACTGTCGAAGGAGTTGTCGAAGCGGGCCACCGGGCGCACCCTCTACATGCTCGACGAGCCGACCACCGGCCTCCACTTCCACGATGTGGCGAAACTGCTGGAAGTGCTGCATGAGCTGGTGGATGGCGGCAATACGGTGGTCGTCATCGAACACAATCTCGAAGTGATCAAGACGGCCGACTGGGTGATCGACCTCGGCCCCGAAGGCGGCGACGCCGGGGGCGAGATCGTAGGCGTCGGCACGCCCGAGGACATCGCCGCCAATCCTCGCTCCCACACCGGGCAATTCCTCAAGGAAATCATGAAACGCCGCCCGCAGCGGCAGGCCGCAGAATAAGCGGCTCTGTTGTTCTGCTCAAGGGCGGAAGACCAAAGCTTGCGGCTCGTGCGTCTCCCTGTCCCTTGAGGGGGTACCCGCTACCCACTCTGTGCTTGCGGCCGTACCCCCACCCGGCTGCCGCCACCCTCCCCTCAAGGGGGAGGGGCGATAGGGCCTCGACTCTCAGTGCCAGCGGCTCGATCGTCTCCCTCCCCCTTAGGGGGAGGGATCAAGGGTGGGGGTACCCGCCGCCCACGCAGTGCCAGCGGCCCGACCCCCATCCGGCTGCCGCCGCCCTCCCCGCAAGGGGGAGGCGATGTTTACCGCAACTCCGTGCTGGCTCCATCGCCACCCCCCTCAAGGGGGAGGGGCGATAGACTCACCCCGCTACGCCACGTGCGCGCCGTACCGGCGATCCGCTTCGACGATGAAGGCGTCCATGATTTCGGTCTGCTTGGCCGCGAAGGCAGGTTCCGCGACGGCGGCGATCAGCGGATTGGAGATCTTGAAATCGATGTCGAAGCGGACGCAGGTGCCGCTGCCCTCCGGCTCGAACCGCCACTGGCTGACGAGATACGAAAACGGCCCGTCGGTGGCGCGGGCGTCGATGGTGCCCTGTTCGGCATCGAGCGTCACGCGGCTGGTATAGCCCTGCGTCACCGGTCCGAAGCTCAGGGTCATTCGCGCGAACACCACGTTATCGCCGGCGTTGCGGTCGGGGCTGACCGCCATCGCCCGGCAATTGGGCACGAAGCGGGGATAGCTCCTGAGGTCGGCCACCAGCGCGAACATGCGCTCGGGCGAATAGCCGACATGGCGGTCAAAGCTGAGCTTCGGCATCAGGCCGCGTGCAGCGCGAGCCGCGCGGCCCGGAGCCTGGCGAAGTCCTCGCCGGCATGGTGCGACGAACGCGTCAGCGGGCTGGACGAGACCAGCAGGAACCCCTTGGTGCGGCCGATCACTTCGAAGGCCTTGAACTCCTCCGGCGTCACGAAGCGGATCACCGGATGGTGCTTGCGCGTCGGCTGGAGGTACTGCCCGATGGTCAGGAAATCGACATCCGCGCTGCGGAGATCGTCCATCAGCGCCAGCACCTCGTTGCGCTCCTCGCCGAGCCCCACCATGATGCCCGATTTCGTGAACATCGTGGGATCGAGTTCTTTCACCCGCTGCAGCAGGCGAATGGAATGGAAGTAGCGCGCCCCCGGCCGCACCTTGAGGTATTTCGACGGCACGGTCTCGAGGTTGTGGTTGAAGACGTCCGGCTTGGCCGCCACGACCACCTCGAGAGCCCCCTCCTTGCGCAAAAAGTCCGGCGTCAGCACCTCGATGGTGGTGGTGGGAGTGGCGGCCCGGATGGCGCGGATCACCGCGGCAAAATGGTGCGCCCCGCCATCCGGCAGGTCGTCGCGATCCACGGAGGTGATGACGACATGGTTGAGCCCGAGGGTCTTGACGGCATTGGCGACGTGCTCCGGCTCGAGCGGATCGAGCGGCAGCGGCAGGCCGGTTGCCACATTGCAGAAAGCGCACGCGCGGGTGCACAGTTCCCCCATGATCATCATGGTGGCGTGCTTCTTGCTCCAGCACTCCCCGATATTGGGGCAGCCGGCTTCCTCGCACACCGTCACCAAATTGTTGGCCCGCACGATTGCCTGGGTTTCCAGATAGACTGCTGAACCGGGCGCGCGCACGCGGATCCACTCCGGCTTGCGCAGCACCTCGCTGTCCGGGCGATGCGCCTTTTCGGGGTGGCGCGGGCGTTCCTGATCGATCAGCGTAACCAATTCACTATCCTAGCCTTGGGCGCCCGGCGGGCACCGCATCGAACGGCCACGGCCGGATTTCCCGAAGGGTCTTCCCTGCTTCTCGGAACGACCCTCGGAAACCCGGCCGGAGCCTTGTTGAGGGCGCTAGCGCGCGCCGCGCACCGCCCTCAGTATGGCGATGAGGATGCAGGCGCCGATCAGCCCGACGATGAGCTGCCCGATGATGCCCCCCATGGTGGCGTGGAAGATCGCGATGAGGACCGCGTTCAGCACCACCGCCCCGAGAATGCCCAACACGATGTTGAGCAGGATACCGGTATTGATCTTCATGATGCCCGAGGCGATCCATCCAGCCAAGCCGCCGACGATCACCGTACCCAGCCAACCCAAACCTTCCATCGCGGCCTCCTCAGCCAAGCTCTTGAAGCAATGCTAGATATTGAGTGCGCGGCCATAAGCGTCAAGTACGCTTTCCTTCATCGTCTCGCTCAGGGTCGGATGCGGGAAAATAGTGTGCATCAACTCCTGCTCGGTGGTCTCGAGGTTCATCGCGATGACGAACCCCTGGATCAGCTCGGTCACCTCGGCGCCAACCATGTGGGCCCCGAGTAACTCGCCGCTCTTGGCATCGAAAATGGTCTTCACTAGCCCGTCCGGCTCGCCGAGCGCGATGGCCTTGCCGTTGCCGACGAAGGGGAACCGCCCGACCCTGATGTCGCGGCCGGCCTCGCGCGCCTTGGCTTCGGTAAGTCCGACGCTGGCGATCTGCGGCTCGCAATAGGTGCAGCCCGGCACTTTCAGCTTGTCGAGCGGGTGCGGGTGGAGGCCCGCAATGGTTTCCACCGTCACCACCGCCTCGTGCTCCGCCTTGTGCGCCAGCATCGGTGGCCCGGCTACGTCGCCGATGGCCCAGAGGCCCGCGACATTGGTGCGCCCCACCGGATCGATGGCGATGGCGCCGCGATTGAGCTTTACGCCAAGCTGCTCGAGCCCCAACCCTTCGGTGTTGCAAACCACCCCGACGGCCGAGATCAGATGGTCGCCGGTGATCGTCTCGATCTTGCCGTCCTTGAGCTCCACCGTCGCGGTGACGCTGTTCTTGGTCTTGGCGACCTTGGTCACCTTGGCGTCGGTGAGGATGCGGATGCCGCGCTTCTCGAAACGCTTGCGCGCCTGGGCGGCGATGTCGGCGTCCTCCACCGGCAGGATCTGCGGCAGCACCTCGATCACCGTCACCTCGGCGCCCATGGCGCGGTAGAACGAGGCAAACTCGATGCCGATGGCGCCCGAGCCGATGACCACCAGCGATTTCGGCATGGCCTCGGGCTTCATTGCCTCGAAATAGGTCCAGATGCGGTCGCCATCGGGCTCGATGCCGGGCAGCACGCGCGGCCGCGCACCTGTAGCGATGATGATATTCTTTGCCTTGTAGGTACCCTCGCCCAACGGGTTCTTCGGCCCGGGCCATTGCGGCTGCATCGCCGGCTTCTTGGTCTTGGCGACGACGATTTCGCCCGGCTTGCTGATCGTCGCCTCGCCCCAGATGATGTCGACCTTGTTCTTCTTCATCAGGAACTGCACGCCGTTGTTCATCTGCCCGGCGATATCGCGCGAGCGCTTGACGATGGCAGGCAGGTCGGCCTCGAAGGCGGTCGCCTTGAGGCCATAGGCCGAAGCGTGCGCAAGGTGGCCATACACCTCCGCCGTGCGCAGCAGCGCCTTGGTCGGGATACACCCCCAATTGGAGCAGATGCCGGCCATGTGCTCGCGCTCGACGATCGCCGTCTTGAGCCCGAGCTGCGCCGCCCGGATGGCGGCGACGTAGCCGCCGGGCCCGGCACCGATCACGATGAGGTCATATGCATCGGCCATCGGCTAATCCTTCACCATCAAGAGCCATTCCTCGCCTTCCGGCCCCCCGCCTGGAAACGGCACGATCTTGCGTCGCGCGCCGATCCGGAAGCCATGCCGCTCGTATAGGCGGCGCGCGCCGGTGTTGACGTCCTCGACGATCAGCGCCTGCCGGCGCGCGTTCGTTTCGGCCTGCTTGCGCGCGGCCAGCCCGAGCAGCATCGAGCCAACGCCCCTGCCCCGCCAGCGGATATGGGTCGCGAGCATGTTGATGTACCAGGCGCCTTCAGCCTCGGCCTCGAGCTCGAAGAGCGGCACGAAGGGCGGCGGTGCGTCGGGCGGCGCTGGCCGGCCCCGGTCGGGCTCGCGATAGCCGAGCAGCATGCCGGCGATTTCGCCGTCGCACTCGGCCATGCTGGCATTGCGCCAGGTAAACGAGCTCGCCGCGTCGAGAGCGCGCAGGCGCCCCACTTCGATCGGATCGTAGGTGCCGGCGGCGTCCTTGTCCGCCGCCCAGCCTTGCGCCGGTCCACCATGCGCCGCGATATTGATCAGCAGCGCAATATCGCTGGCATCGGATTTCCGCGCCGGTCGAATGGTCGGGGCGTCGGTCACAGCCCAAGCACCTCTTTCACCACCGGCACGAGGCCTTCGCCGATGGCGCGGGTATTTTGGGCATCGAGGTGGACGCCATCGACCGCGACCGGGGTGGCGACGGTAGCGGCATCGAAGAAGCCGCAGCCGAGTGCGGTCGCGATGCGCCGGTAATGGCCGGCGAAAAGTTTCGATTCACCGATCTTGTCGTCAAACATCGGCTGGGTATCGGGGTGCTTGGTCGCGACCAGCTCGGGCGGCGAGACGACGACGACCTTGGGCGGTTTCGCGCCGCGATTGTAGGGATAGGTGCGGACGATCTCGACCAGCCGCTTGACCCCCAGGGCCGCCCCGAGCGCCGTGCCGTTGATGAACGGCTTCAGGTCATTGGTACCGAGGAAGATGATGATGGCGTCGAGCGGCGAATGGGTGCCCAGGAGCGTAGGCAGCACCCGGGCGCCATTCCGGTCGGCGGCGGCGGCAAAATCGTCGAACACCGTAGTACGCCCCCCGAGCCCTTCCGGAATGACCCGAGCGGCCCCACCAAGGCCCTGTTCGAGCACGGTGGTCCAGCGGTCCTCATAGGGGTGCCGCGCATCGTTTTCCGCGTCGGCGCCAAAGGTGAGGCTATCGCCGAAAGCCAGCACTACTTTCATGGCGACTTGTCCTAGGCCAGCATCATTACCGGGTTTTCGATCAACCCCTTGAAGGCGGCGAGCAGTTCGGCGCCAAGCGCGCCGTCGACGGCACGATGGTCGCAGGACAGCGTCACCGTCATGAAGCTGGCGATCTTGACCTGCCCCTTGTCGGCATAGACCCGCTCCTCGCCGGCGCCGACCGCCAGGATCGTGCCGTGCGGCGGGTTGATCACCGCTGCGAACTCGCGGATGCCAAACATGCCGAGATTGGAGATCGCAGTGCTGCCGCCCTGGTATTCCTGCGGCAGGAGTTTTTTCGAGCGGGCGCGCCCGGCAAGGTCTTTCACCTCGGCCGAGATCTGCCGCAGCGTCTTCGTCTCGGCCGCCTTGACGACCGGCGTGAACAGCCCGCCGGGGATCGCCACCGCCACCGCGACGTCGGAATGCTTGTGGTAGAGGATCGAATCCACCGCCCAAGTGGCATTGGCGGTCGGCACCGCCTGCAGGGCGTGCGCCCAGCCCTTGATGACGAAGTCGTTGACGGAGAGCTTGTAGGCCGGCTTGCCGTCCTTGTCCTTGGGGGCCGCGGCGTTGATCTGCTCGCGTGCGGCGAGCAGCGCGTCGATCTTGCAGTCGAGCGTCAGGTAGAAGTGCGGAATGGTCTGCTTGGCCTCGGCCAGCCGGGCCGCGACAACCTTGCGCATGCCGTCATTGGGCACGATGTCGTAGCTGCCCTCGGGATAGAGCGCCAGCACCTGGTTCTTGCTCATGCCGAGCGCCGGACCGGCACCGGCAGATGCTGCCGCGGCAGTCGCGGCCTTGAGTTGGGCCTTGCCCGACTGCACCGCTTCGACGTCGGCCTTGACAACGCGGCCATGCGGCCCGCTGCCGGTAATGGCGGCAATGTCGATGCCGGCGTTCTTGGCGAGGCGCCGCGCCAGCGGCGAGGCAAAGGTGCGACCGTTCGTGGCGCCGTTCGTCTTGCCGGCGGCTTCCGCCGCGGGAATATTGCGGGCCTCGGCCGGAGGCGCGGGCGGCGAGGCGCCCTCGCCCCTCGCTTCGCTCGGACCTCTCCGCTCAGGGAGAGGTGAGGCAGGGGCCGCGCTCCCTTTCACCTCTCCCTTCGGGGGAGAGGTCGGCGCACTTGCGCCGGGTGAGGGGGCCTTGGCAGCCGGCGCAGGCGCCACCGGCACATCGGCCGCGCTCTCGCCGTCCTGCAGCAGCACGGCAATCACCGCATTGACCTTCACATTGTCGGTGCCCTCAGGCACCACGATCTTGCCGATCTTGCCCTCATCGACCGCCTCGACTTCCATCGTGGCCTTGTCGGTCTCGATCTCGGCGATGACGTCGCCGGAGGAAACGCTGTCGCCCTCCTTGACGTGCCATTTGGCAAGCTTGCCCTCCTCCATGGTGGGGGACAGCGCCGGCATGGTGATGTTGATGCTCATCTCGCCCTCACTCGCCGATGTCTTCGTTCCAGAGCGATGGATTGTTCTTGATAAAATCCGCCATCATGTGCTCGCAGCGGGCATCCTGATGGTCGTGCACCTCGACTCCCGCCAAGGCCAGCACATCCTGGAAGCCTTTGAAATTCTTCGATTCGGCCACCACGACGCGACCGATGCCGAACTGGATGATGGTGCCGGTGCACATCATGCAGGGGCTCAGCGTCGTGTAGCAGGTGACGTCGCGGTAGGTCTTCTGCCGGCCGGCATTCTGGATCGCGTCCATCTCGCCGTGCAGGATCGGATCGCCCTTCTGCACCCGCCGGTTATGGCCGCGCCCGATGATCTCGCCATTGCGGACCAGCACCGAGCCGATCGGAATGCCGCCCTCCCTGAGCCCCTGCTGCGCCTCTTCATAGGCGACCGTCAGGAATTGCTCGTCCAGTTCTTCCTGCGTCGGATTGTTGCTCGCCATCATCACCCCCGATACGTCACGGCGTTCACCGCCGCGATGACTTCGTCGACGTTCGGCAGCGCCAGCTTTTCGAGGTTGGCGGCATAGGGCATCGGCACGTCCTTGCCGGTCACGCGGGTGACCGGCGCGTCGAGATAGTCGAACGCCTGCTCCATGACGCGGGCGGAGATTTCCGAGCCGATCGAGCCCTGCGGCCAGCCTTCTTCCACCGTCACCAGCCGGCCGGTCTTCTTGACCGAAGCGATAACCGTGTCGGAATCCAGCGGCCGCAGCGTGCGCAGGTCGATGAGTTCGACGTCGACGCCCTGCGCCACCAGCTTTTCGGTGGCGTGCGACGCGTAGCGCATGCCCATCGAATAGCTGACGATGGTGACGTCCTTGCCGGCCCGCGCGATACGCGCCTTGCCGATCGGCAGCACGAAATCATCGAGTTTCGGCACAGGCCCCGTGGCGCCGTAGAGGATTTCGTTCTCGAGGAAAACCACCGGGTTATTGGAGCGAATGGCCGCCTTGAGCAGCCCCTTGGCATCCGCCGCGCTATAGGGAGCGATCACATAGAGGCCGGGCACGTGCGAGTACCACGCCGAATAGTCCTGGCTGTGCTGGGCCCCGACGCGCGCCGCCGCCCCGTTCGGGCCGCGGAAGACAATGGGCGCGTGCACCTGCCCGCCCGACATGTAGAGCTGCTTGGCAGCCGAGTTGATGACCTGGTCGATGGCCTGCATGGCGAAGTTGAAGGTCATGAACTCGATGATCGGCCTGAGCCCGGCAAACGCCGCGCCGACCCCGAGGCCGGCGAAGGCGTGCTCGGTGATCGGCGTATCGATCACCCGGCGGGCGCCGAATTCCTCGAGCAGGCCCTGCGAGATCTTGTAGGCGCCCTGGTACTCGGCGACTTCCTCGCCCATCAGGAAGATGTCGGGGTCGCGCCGCATCTCCTCGGCCATCGCCTCGTTGAGCGCCTGGCGAACGGTCATCTCGACCATTTCGACGCCTGCAGGCAGGTCGGGATCGTTGGCAATCTCCAGCTTCGGCGCGGCCGCGGCGGCCGGGGCCTTGGCGGGCGGCGGCGCCTCCACCGGCGCCTCGGCCGTGACCATTGACGGCTCGGCGGCCGCTGCGGCGGGCGGCTTGGCCGGGGACTCGCCCGGCGTTTCGCCCTCGCCCAGCACCAGGGCGATCGGCGTATTCACCTTCACCCCGTCAGTGCCCTCGGCGATGAGCAGTTTTGACACCTTGCCGCTGTCGATCGCCTCGACCTCCATGGTCGCCTTGTCGGTCTCGATCTCGGCCAGTACGTCGCCGGGGTTGACGGTGTCCCCCTCCTTCACCAGCCATTTGGAGAGCTTTCCCTCCTCCATGGTAGGCGACAGGGCGGGCATCAGGATATTGGGCATGGAAGGCTCCGAAATGATCGCAGCGGCCGCGCGGCGCGGCGCTCAGGCGTCGGCGTAAATGTCGGTCCACAGTTCCGATGCATCCGGTTCCGCATCGGCAGTGGCGAAATCGGCGGCCTCGGTGACCCGGGCCCGGATCTCGGTCTCGATGGCCTTGAGGCTTTCCTCGGTGCCATATTTCTTCTCGAGGATACGTGCCTTCACCTGCTCGATCGGATCGTGCTCGGCGCGCATCGAGGCGACTTCGTCCTTGCTGCGGTATTTGGCAGGATCGGACATCGAGTGGCCGCGATAGCGGTAAGTCATCATTTCGAGGATGTACGGCCCCTCCCCGCCCCGCGCATGCTCGATGGCGCGCCTGGCCGCGTCGTGGGTCATGCGGATATCCATGCCGTCGACCTGCTCGCCGGGAATATCGAAGCTCGCGCCGCGCCGGGAGAGATCGGGCTGCGAGGAGGCGCGCTCCAGGGACGTGCCCATGCCGTAGCGGTTGTTCTCGATGACATAGACGACCGGCAGCTTCCATAGCTTGGCCATGTTGAAGCTCTCGTAGACCTGGCCCTGGTTGGCGGCGCCGTCGCCGAAATAGGTGAGGCTCACCGTGTCGTCGCCACGATATTTCGCCGCAAAGGCAAGCCCGGTGCCCAGCGACACCTGCGCTCCGACGATGCCGTTGCCGCCATAGAAGCGATGCTCCTGGGAAAACATGTGCATCGAGCCGCCCTTGCCCTTGCTGAGTCCGCCGCGGCGACCCGTGAGCTCGGCCATCACCCCTTTGGGGTCGATGCCCACCGCCAGCATGTGGCCATGGTCGCGATAGCCGGTAATCTGGGCATCCTTGCCCTTGCGACTGGCCATGGTGACGCCGGTCACCACCGCCTCCTGCCCGATATAGAGGTGGCAGAAGCCCCCGATCAGGCCCATGCCGTACATCTGCCCGGCCTTTTCCTCGAAACGCCGGATCAGCAGCATGTCGCGATAGGCCGCGAGCTCTTCGTCCTTGGTGAATTCGGGAATATTGGAAAGGGCCGTCTTGGCCGCCGCCGCTTTGCGCGCCATCAGCAATGCTCCAGAAGGAATTCGGGCCGGTGCGTGGCACCAATGAGGCCACGGGCGGGAGCATAACGCAAGGGGCGGCGACGCGCCAAGGCGATCGTTACGCGAAGAAACGGCGCTATCAGTCTATGCCACTTTGGATTGTTGGCGCTGACTGATTTTCAGTTAATCCACGTGCTGAACCGGAAATCGGTAAACCTGTGGAGGGATCGGTCATGATCACCAGATCGTCCGGATGCGCCATCTGCAACAGCGCCCGGGCTTTTTCGGTGAGGATATCGGGATCGAGCTGGGCGCTGGCAAACAGGCTCGTCTTGTGCTGGTAGGAGTCGATTTCGGCCTTCAGCGTCGCGGACTGGGCTTTGAGGTCCTGGATGTCGACGCGCATCTGCTTCTGGCTCTCGATGCCGAACTGGCCACCGACCACGTTGAAGCCGAGATAGCCCTGAAAGGCCAGCAGCAGCACCGTCACCAGCAGCGAGCGCCACACGGCAGGGCGTTTAAGACGGGTGGACATGAGCGGGCGGCGCCTTGCGAACCAGAGCACCGGCAACATAGCTGACGAGACCTTAATGGGGTGTTTCGCCTCGGACGCCGGCGGACCCTGTGCCAGCGGAGATGCGCCCTGCCCCCTAGCCCAGCTTGACCATGCCAAGGCGGATCAGGCTCTCGGCCGCCGACAGCGTCGCCTCCTCGGGCGAGCGGAACGGACGCCCCAGCAGCGCCTCGCCCTTGCTGCCGTCGTAGTGTTTCTCGTTGCCGATATCGTTGATGATCTGGCGGATCGGGCTGTTGAAGCGCACCAGCAACCGGATCAGCCAATCCGGCACCGTTCGCATCGTCACCTTGGCGTTCGGGTACGCCTGCCGCAAGATCTCGGCGATGCGAGCGAATGGCAGGTAAGTGCCGGTGGCGAGGTACCGCTCGCCGGCCGCGGCCGGCGTCTCGATGGCCGCCACGTGCATTTCGGCAACGTCGCGTACGTCGCTGACGGTGAAGCCGTTGTTCGGCAAGGCCGGCGTCGTACCATCGAGCAGGCCCGATACGGCGCCGAGGGAGATGCTGGCATCATCATCGACCGCCGGTCCGAGAATCATCCCCGGATGGATGGTGGTGAGGCCGATGCCATTGGCCTTGGCGTAGGCCCAGGCGGCGCGTTCGGCCTTGGTCTTGCCGATGCAATAGGCCCAGGTCCACTTCATGTTATCGAGATCGGTGAAGTGCTCCTCGGTGTAGGTGCGCTTGCCCGTGGTGTGGCCGTGGCCGTAACCGACAGTGGCGATCGAGGATGTGATGACCACCCGCTTGACGCCCGCCGCCTGGGCGAAGCGCAGCACCCGCGCCGTGCCTTCGATCGCGGGGCGCACGACAATGTTCGAGTCCTTGGGCTCTTCGGCCAGGATCTGCGTCGCGACGTGCATCACCGCGACGGCCCCCGCCATGGCTTCGCTCCAGCCGGCGTCGTCCAGCAGGTCGCACTTGCAGGTCTCGAGGCGTGCCGCGAGCTCGGGGCCGAGTTGTTCGGTGATGGTCTTCCTGACCTGCGCCGCCTTGGCATCGGTCCGCACGGTGCCGCGCACGCGATAGCCGGCCTGCAGCAGATAGATCGCCACCCATTTGCCGACGAAGCCGCTGGCCCCGGTCACCACCACCAGCCCCTTGTCCGTCACCGCGTCACTCATGGCGCTCCCCCCCGCTGGAGCGTGATCAGAGAAACTGCTTTCCCGGTTCGATCACGCGACAGAACAAGACTTTAGAGCATCCATCCGGGTTTCATGGGATGGATATTGCTCAAGACATCAAAAAGGCGATCGCCGGATTGGCGACCGCCTTCGATTCAGTTTGCCGGTGGGCGAAACTCATGCGGCAGCGTCGACCTCATCATCACGATAGGCGCGCTCCTGCACCGGGCCGGAATCTAGCCCCTTGGCATCGACGTCGCGATCGACGAACTCGATCACCGCCACGGGGGCGTTGTCGCCATAGCGGAAGCCGGCCTTCAGGATGCGGGTATAGCCACCCTGGCGGTCCTTGTAGCGCCCGCCGAGCACACCGAAGAGCTTCTGCACCTGCGCCTCGTCACGCACCTGGCTGATCGCCTGGCGGCGGGCATGCAGGTCGCCGCGCTTGGCCAGCGTGATCAGCTTCTCGACGATCGGCCGCAATTCCTTGGCCTTCGGCAAGGTGGTGACGATCTGCTCGTGCTTGATCAGCGCCGCCGACATGTTGGCGAACATCGCCTTGCGGTGGCTCGAGGTCCGGTTGAGTTTCCGGTTGGTATTGCCGTGGCGCATTGTAGTAACTCCCTAACGCGGGCGCGCCGCAGCGGGCGCAAAATTGAGGTCGGTCCAGCCGAATGGCTGGGAGTCTTGTTGGTCGCGCTTTCGAACCGGCCAGCCGGAAGCCCACCTGGCCTGAAGACGCTCCTAATAGTGATCTTCGTAGCGTTTGGCCAGATCGTCGATGTTCTCCGGCGGCCAATTGGCGACGTCCATGCCGAGATGCAAGCCCATCTGCGCCAGCACTTCCTTGATTTCGTTGAGCGACTTGCGCCCGAAATTCGGCGTGCGGAGCATCTCGGCCTCGGTCTTCTGGATGAGGTCGCCGATGTAGACGATGTTGTCGTTCTTCAGGCAGTTCGCCGAACGCACGGAAAGCTCGAGCTCGTCCACCTTCTTGAGCAGCGCCGGATTGAAGGCGAGCTCGGGCACGGCTTCCTGCGACTTTTCCTTGCTCGGCTCCTCGAAGTTCACGAACACCGTGAGCTGGTCCTGCAGGATGCGCGCCGCATAGGCGACGGCGTCCTCGGGGGAGATGGCGCCGTTGGTCTCGATCTGCAGCGTCAGCTTGTCCTTGTCGAGGCTCTCGCCGGCGCGGGTCGCGTCGACCTTGTAGGAAACGCGACGCACCGGGGAGAACAGCGCATCGACCGGGATGAAGCCGATCGGCGCATCGTCCGGACGGTTCTTGTCGGCCGGCACGTAGCCCTTGCCGGTGTTCACGGTGAACTCGATGTTGATCTCGGCGCCATCGTCGAGGTGGCACAGCACCAGCTCGGGGTTCAGCACTTCGATGTCGCCCGTGACCTTGATGTCACCGGCAACCACGGCGCCCGGGCCCTGTTTGTTGAGTGTGAGGCGTTTCGGCCCCTCGGCATTCATCTTGATGGCGATTTCCTTGACGTTCAGCACGAAGTCCGTAATGTCTTCGCGCACGCCCGGCAGGGACGAGAATTCGTGCAGGATACCGTCAATCTGGATGGCGGTGACGGCTGCGCCCTGCAACGAGGACAGCAGCACGCGCCGTAGCGCATTGCCCAGGGTAAGCCCATAGCCGCGCTCCAGCGGCTCGGCGACAACCGAGGCCACGCGCGCGCTATCGCTGCCCGAAACAATGTCCAGCTTGGTCGGCTTGATCAGTTCCTGCCAGTTCCTCTGGATGGTCACGGTCACGTCCTTTCAAAAATCGCGGCCCTTCGCCCGGCCGCTCCGCCGCCTACGCAAAAACGCCAAGCGGGGCGCGCAAGGCGCCCCGTTGGCCAAATCCCGGGTTTAGACGCGACGCCGCTTGCGCGGGCGGCAGCCATTGTGCGGAATGGAGGTTACGTCGCGGATCGAGGTCACGTTGAAGCCCGCGGCCTG
>Ga0134126_10006994_pt1 | contig 14176 bp, 19 predicted proteins | sample KB31752_FD_96881 | JGI IMG/M metagenome (GOLD analysis project Ga0134126, IMG submission 96881) | Terrestrial soil microbial communities with excess Nitrogen fertilizer from Kellogg Biological Station, Michigan, USA - KB3-175-2 | ecosystem: Environmental > Terrestrial > Soil > Unclassified ... | reverse complement strand
CGGTCCACAAGGATCAGGTTAAGCGCCACGTACCCAACCAGCCAGAATAGCCGTTTGTTATAAATCAGCCGTGATTTGTAAAGCTGCAGCCGCTGAAAGATCACCCCTATTAAAAATACATAAAAATGAGGCACAAACGAATATCTAACCAATTTGAATAAAAGCGAATCGGTACGACTAAGCAGGTACCAGCAGCTCAAGCCGACAAAAATAACCAGCAGCGCAAAAAACACCTGGTTAAGCCACTTTTTTGGCGCCAGTAGATACGCTATCGGCAATAGCAGGTAAAACTGCAGCTCCAGTGGTATCGTCCACAAGCTGCCGTTATAGGAGCCAAATCCATAATGTTCCAAAAACGGCGGGGTGTAAATAATGCCAACCAGCTGAGCGGGGAACCACGCTAACGTTTGTTTGTTTAAAAAACTTACGCCGGTAATCGAGATAACGATAATGGTTATAAAAACACAGGCCCACAGCCCGGGATATATTCTTAAAGCGCGGTTCCGGAAATAATCTTTTAAATTATTGTTTCTTTCATAGGACGCAGAGATCAGGTAGCCGCTTATCACAAAAAAAACTTTTACCCCTGGAAATAAATAAAGAATGTGCGTGGTTAAATTGCTTATAGGGATGTGTAAATGGCTAACGCAATGATCAAAAATTACCTGGGTGGCAGCTATCAGCCTTAATAGATCGAAATTATTAACCTTGAATTCAGCAGGTTTCTCCATAGAAATTCAGGGTTGTTTTTAAGTCGGGATCCAACAAATACATTGCTAATGTGTAACAGTTACTACATCAGCAAACAACATTTTTATGGGGTTTGTTTTAATGGACTATTCCGCATTTACCCGGAATAAACGCTCCCAACCCGGTCCCGCAAATTGTAGCCCGAGGCCATTACCTCGCCATAGGCCCCGGCAGTGCGGATAGCGATCAGGTCGCCGCGATAGGATTGCGGCAGCTCCACATCTTTTTGAAAACAATCCGTGCTTTCGCATATCGGCCCGACAACGTCGTAATGAAGGCGTGCTGGCAAATCTCTAACCTCTGATCTCTGATCTCCGGTCTCTAACCCACGGCTCAAATTTTCGATCTGGTGATAAGCCTGGTAAAGCATCGGCCGTATCAGTTCCGTCATGCCGGCATCCAGCACCAGAAAGTTCTTCTTCAACCCGTTTTTAACATACAATACCCTTGATATAAGCGCCGACGATTGCGCTACCAAAGCGCGGCCCAGCTCAAAATGAACTTCCTGCCCGGGTTTAATATTCAAAAAATCCTTGAACACCTTAAAGTAGCTTTCAAAATCGCATACGCCATTAGTGTCGGGGTTATGATAATCCACGCCCAGGCCGCCGCCGGTATTCAGTACCTTCACCGTAAAGCCATGGCCCTCAAACCAGTCCTGTATTTCATTTACCCGGATACTGAGGCTTTTATACACTTCCATATCCGTGATTTGCGAGCCTACATGAAAGTGTATCCCTATAAACTGAAGATTTGAACAGCCGCGCAAAGCTTCCGCCACCTCGGGTAGCTGGTAGGTATTGACGCCAAATTTATTTTCTTCCAGCCCGGTGGTAATGTAGTGATGTGTATGCGCATCTACATTCGGGTTGATCCGTATGGCTATTTTGGCGGTTTTATTTTTGGCTTTCGCCAGGTCGTTAATGATCAACAGTTCCTGCACCGACTCGGCATTAAAACAAAAAATATCCGCATCCAGCGCCAGGTTTATTTCCTTGTCCGCTTTGCCCACACCTGCAAAAACCACCTGGTCTTTTTCAAAACCATGCTCTATCGCGGCCTTTACCTCGTTTCCGCTCACGCAATCGGCGCCAAAACCGTACGATTGAATCGTATCCAGCACTTTAGCATTAAAATTGGCTTTCATCGCATAATGCACATGAAACCCATATTTTGACGCAGCACCATGGCATGCCTCCAGCGTCCGGCGTAATATATCCAGGTCGTAATAATAAAACGGCGTCTCTAATTGCTTAAAACGATTTATAACACTGGTGTTGAACATGTTTCTCAATTTGTACAGCGGTACCACAAATAATAAATACCGCTGCTATGCAAATTCGAAATCCGAAATCCGAAATTCGAAATCAAAATAGCCTGTTATGTAAACTCCTTAATATCTCAGTTTTGTCTTCCGTTTTGATTAATAGCGACATATTATGGTCGCTTCCCCCATATGATATCATCCGTAACGGTATATGTTTCACCGCTTCCAGAACACGGGCGGCATACCCATGCTTTTCGGCGCCAAAATCGCCAACCACGCAAATAATAGTTTGATCTTTATCAATGTCAACCGACCCGAAACTTAATAATTCGGCAGTGATCTCTTCAATATAGGTGGTGTCGTCAATGGTTAAGGATACAGCCACCTCCGATGTTGTGATCATGTCGATCGAGGTCCGGTACCGCTCAAATACCTCAAATACGCGACGCAAAAAACCATGCGCCAGCAGCATCCGGCTCGATTGTATCTTTATGGCAGTTATGCCATCTTTTGCGGCTATCGACTTTATCCGGTCCGTTTCGCTTGTGTCGGTGATCAATGTACCCGGCGCTTGCGGATCCATCGTATTTAGCAGTCGTACCGGTATTTTATATTTTTGGGCCGGGAATACGCTTTGCGGATGCAGTATTTTGGCCCCGAAATAGGCCAGCTCGGCCGCCTCGTCAAACGACAGCTGCGCGATGGGTTTCGTGCCCTTTACAATCCGCGGATCGTTATTATGCATGCCATCGATATCTGTCCAAATCTGTACCTCTTCGCTGCGGATACCGGCCCCGATTAACGATGCGGTATAATCGCTTCCGCCGCGGCGCAGGTTATCCACCTCGCCAAAACTGTTGCGGCATATATATCCCTGCGTAATAAATAATTTATTTTCAGGATGCTTTTCAAGCAGTGGTTTAATATGCTCCGTTATATAATCAACTACCGGCTCGTTATCCTCGTCTATCTTCATAAAATCAAGCGCCGGAAGCAAAACGGACGGAACGCCAATTTCTTTCAGATAAACATGATACAGTGTAGTGGATATCAGCTCGCCCTGCGCAAGTACTATTTTCTCTTCGATATTCGTAAAAAGGTCTTTAGCCAGGTTGCTTAACAGCGAAAAATGATAATCGATAACCTCTTTCCCTTGTTCTAGGTATTCCGCTTTATTAAATAACTCTTTTACAAAAGCCCCGTACTTATTCTTTAGTTCGCTTATCAGCCCGGCAGCTTTATTTTTATCATCTGCAAGGTAAGCCTGGGCAATTTCCACCAGGCTGTTAGTGGTGCCCGACACCGCTGAAAGCACCACGATCTGCCTTTCGGCAGGGTCAATAATATCCAGCAGTTTTTTCATCCGCTCCGGGCTTCCTACCGATGTTCCGCCAAATTTTAAAACTTTCATTTTTTGTTTCCTATTACAACAAATGATTGATATTCTTGTATCAATTTTGAGGCGCTAAAATTAGGATTTTAAACCACTTATAACTAACCATGAATAAAATTAAATTTGGCACAGACGGCTGGAGAGCCATAATTGCCGACGATTATACCGTCGAAAATGTAAAACGCGTAGCGTACGCCACTGCTTTATGGTTAAAAAAGTCTTTTCCAAATCCATCCGCTGTGGTGGGCTGCGATCCGCGCTTTGCCGGGCCGCTCTTTGCCGATATTACAGCCTCGGTATTGGCTTCGCAGGGGGTTAAAGTTTACCGCGCTTCGAATGCCTTTATTTCAACACCCATGATATCGTTGGGAACCGTGCGCAAGCAGGCTTCTGCCGGCATTATCATAACTGCCAGTCATAACCCGCCATCGTATAACGGTTATAAAATTAAAGCCTTTTATGGCGGTCCGGCTACACCGGATGATATTGAACAAGTGGAATCTGTAATTCCCGATTCGATCGATCTTAAATTAAAATCGGTAAATGACTACGAAAAAGATGGCTTAATTGAATTCATCAACCTGGAAGATATGTATGTGGCTCATGCCGAAAACAGTTTCGATATTCCCGCTATCCGCGATAGCGGGCTGGTATGGGCATATGATGCAATGTACGGAGCCGGGCAAAACGTAATGCGCCGCTTGTTTCCTGATATCACTTTTCTGCATTGCGAAAATAACCCCGGCTTTGACGGCCAGGCGCCCGAACCGATACAGCGAAACCTCAAAGAATTTGAAGATATTATCAAACTATCCGAGGGTGAAATTGCGTCGGGTTTAGTTACCGACGGCGATGCCGACCGCATTGGGCTGTACGATCAGGATGGTAACTTTGTCGATTCACATCATATTTTGCTGTTGCTTATTCATTACATGTACAAAGTGAAAGGCGAAAAAGGTGAAGTGTACTCAACCTTCTCATGTACCAGCAAAATCCAAAAGCTATGCGATGTCTACCACATAAATAATACGGTTACCAAAATCGGGTTTAAATATATCTGCGATCTTATTGTTAATTCCGGCAAGCCATTCATGGTTGGCGGCGAGGAATCGGGCGGTATTGCTGTAAGTGGCCACATACCAGAGCGCGACGGCATTTGGATCGGGTTGATGATTTGGGAGTTTATGGCTAAAACCGGCCGCAGCCTGAGTGATCTTGTGCAGGAAATTTATGATATCGTAGGCAAATTTGCTGTTGAACGGTATGACTTACATGTAACCGAAGCGTTAAAACAGCAAATCATCAGTAATTGTAAATCAGGCTATAAAAACTTTGGTGGTCTCAAAGTCACTCGTACAGAGGATCTGGACGGCTATAAGTTCTTTTTTGAGGATGAAACCTGGGTAATGATACGGCCGTCGGGCACTGAGCCTGTTTTGCGTGTTTACGCCGAGGCGCCTGATTCTACAAAATCGTTCGAGATACTCAACACGGTAAAAGCCGAATTGCTGAAATAACCAGGCTGCGATCTTATATAAAGGGTATTAATTTCGTTTTGCTGATGAAGTTGCTGGTGATTTTTTACCCTTTTTTTCGGCTCTGTCAATAAATAGCACTATTCCTTTGAAAAATATGAGCAACGATCCTAAGGCGATCAGTGCAATCCCTAACAGTAAGTGCCCCGAAATGCTGTATATTTTAAATGGTCCGCCAGGTGTCAAAAAAGTTTTGTCCAGGAAGCTTCTCAACAAAAAATTTTTTAACAAAAATGCCAACACGAAAATAACGACCGAGTTTATCCAGTGCCAGTTTCTTTTATTAGATACTATCCACGATAACACATAGGCAATCAAAAGGCCGATATTACCCGCCTGCACCACAAATTCCAGGTCGGCATTAAACTGATCCCGAAAAGTTACCCGGTTGATATGCTGCGCAACGGAAAATAGAAAATCGTAGTCATGTAAAAATCCCAAAGTTTCAAATGCCCAAATAAATAAACAAAAGGCTATAAAATGAATGATCATTAGCCTGGCGTTGAAATTTGAAAAAAAGCTTCGCATCACGATTAAGGTTTTTGCAATATTAATATTTTGAATGGATATATTGTCCCTGCGACTAATCTTTGTTGCCGCTGCTAAAAAATAAAACAAATTTTGAGGTGATATATTCTTATTTAACTACACTTGGTATTAAAATGCGATATGGCTCAGCAAAACAATTTTAGTCCGGCATTAAAAAGAGAAGAGCTTTTTATTTCGCTTTATAAAAAGACGTTCCCGGCGGTGGCAAAATACATTAGCAAAAAGGGTGGTAATTTCCACGAGGCTAAAGATATTTTTCAGGATGCACTAATCGTTTACTATGAAAAATTAGTAAACGGATCGATAAATTTAAATAGCGACGAGCAATGTTATTTAATGGGTATAAGTAAACATCTTTGGTCAAAACGGTTTAAAGAAAATATGAAGCTCGCGCCGTTTAACGGTGACGAGATTTTTATTGAGGAGAGCAATTCAAGGCCATCTTCGGGTAAGCTAATGTATTATCTTGAAACTACCGGCCAAAAATGCCTGGATATATTACGCGCCTTTTACTATGATAATTTGCCTGTTACAAAAATTGCTGAGGTATTCGGCTACTCAGGGGTTCGCTCGGCAACGGTACAGAAATATAAGTGCATGGAAAAAATACGTGAAACAATAAAAGAAAGATCACTGGTATATGAGGACTTCATTGAATGAGATAAAACTGATAGAGGAGCACATTTGCGGTAATGGGGACCCTTCTAACGCTCTGTTGTTTGATGCAATGCTTGTGCTTAACGCCCACTTGAAAGAACAGGTTACGTGGCAGAAAAAAGTGCACGCACTAGTTGTTGAATATAGCCGGAAACAAATAAAAGCTGAGATTGACGCTGTCCATAACCAACTGTTTGGCAAACCCGAACACCTGTCCTTCAGACTGCAGATATTGAGACTGTTTAAATAACTTTAATTATGAATATTGACAAACAAGAATTTCGCAGTTACGCTGTGAAGCACCTCCGTATGGATAGTCGTCACGTCGATAGCTATATTCAGCATACGGTCAACGCGCCGTCTACGATGGCTATGACGCCCTATATTATGGAGGAGCGGCAATTAAATATTTCACAAATGGATGTCTTTTCGCGCTTAATGATGGATCGCATTATTTTCCTGGGCACCGCAATTGACGATCCCGTAGCCAACATCATCCAGGCGCAATTGTTGTTCCTGCAATCAGCCGATCCTAAACGTGATATCCAGATTTATATTAATTCACCAGGCGGGTCTGTATATGCGGGTTTTGGCATCTATGATACGATGCAGCTGATCTCGCCTGATGTAGCAACTATTTGTACCGGAATGGCGGCCTCGTTTGCAGCTATTATTCTTTGTGCGGGTAAAGCAGGGAAGCGCGCGGCCTTAACGCACTCGCGGGTAATGCTGCATCAGCCTTTGGGCGGTGTGCAGGGGCCGGCATCGGATATCGAGATCACAGCCCGGGAAGTTTTGAAGGTAAAAAAAGAAATATATACAATTATTGCCAAACATACCGGCCAGGATTACCAAAAAGTACATGATGTCTCGGATCGCGATTTTTGGATGATAGCGGCCGAAGCGAGGGAATTTGGAATGATCGACGAGATTTTAGGCGTTACCGACTAATCCCGATGGTTATCTGGATGATCAATGATTATGCTTTTTATGGATGTCCTTAACCAGGCATAGTTTCTTAATATCTTCTATCCTGATGACGAAGGGCGCATATTTAAGACGGCTGCCGATCATTTCGGTAACATTATCCGAATGTGCGATCACCTCATCTGCGTTGTCGCCGGCAAGCAGCCGCTTATACATACGGTATTCCCCCCACTCTATATAATATACTTCACCCGGTAATATTTTTTTATCGTGGATTATCTTTAAGGCTACCCAACAGCCATTCTCAAGGTACGGATACATCGAGTGCCCCCAAACCGGCAAAGCGAAATCACAATCTTCAATCCCCGGAAAATTCATGTGCCCCACCGGTTCTTTATCATTGATATCATTATATACCTCAACACCCGACGCAGTAGCCGTTATTTCATACATTGGGATCCCTTCAGATGGCCGTTGCACAGGAGCGGTTTGAGGAAAATCTGTATTTCTTTTTCCGGTTAAGAAATCACTGTATTTTTCTTTAAAAATCTTTAATTTTTCCGGATCGATATTTTGCCGGCTTTTTATGATCTCGGTTATCGAACTCGCCGAGTTGAAACCCAATACCTCTGCAAGTTGCGCATTTCCATTAAACGCCTTTCCACGAAGCTGATTATATAAAATAATAAACTCCAGCGTTTCCGGGCGTATGGTTTTGATCTTATTGGGTTTTAAGGATTCTTCCATTAAATTAATTTAAAGAATTTTCTTGATTATATTAAAGATATTTCTTTATATTTGTCATGTTGTTTTTTACTAAAGTAAACAAAAAATAACAAAACCAAATATGACTATCACAGAATATCAAGAACTTAAATTAGGTTGGAGTTTGCCTCCATAACAGACTTCAAATTCGGTCGCGCTTTATGCGTTTAACTCAAGTTATACTTCTAAAATAAAAACCAATGTACCTCGTCTATTCTGCTATAGATACAATCATAACAAATCAGCTTCACGCAGGCGATACATCACAATGCCAGCCGGATCACGAGCTAATACTTCGTTACCGGGCGTATCAGGCTGCCTGCGATAAATTTAGCCGTGAGATTACGGCTATACAAAAATACATACCCGGATGGGTGCCCAAATTTTTGTATTGAGCGATCTCGCACTTCGGTATAAAATGACGAAATGATAAATGACTTAATGACTAATAAAATGATAAACATACCTCAAAAACTCAAAGACCAGTTATGGTGGCTGGTTATCTCGGTAGATTACGATTACAGCCGGGTCACCATCGCGGAGCATGAGCTTAATGAAGATACATTAACGCTATGGCTCGAAGACAAACACGATTTCAAAAACTCGCTCGACGAATGCTTACAGGTGGATATTGCGGCAAAACAGTTTGCCAAAGTGATAAAGACCGAAAATCTGAATAGCTACGAAGGCACTAAGCTGCATCCTAAAAGGAATTTTATTTATAAGACGCGCATTGAAATTAATGAGCCGGTAGCCTGGTACCAGGACGACGCCAGTTTGATTGAACAGCAATGGGCCCGCGAAGCTGTGCTAAAGCGCTTGCTCACCCAATTGGTGGAAACCGAGGCACGAGGAACAGAAGTGTGGTAAGTGCATTAAACTATGCCAAAAGGCATTGTAATCATAAAAAATAATTAGCGATAAAATGAACTATCCGAAAAATTGGCTGGTAATAATTTTACTGGCATTGCTCCTCGCATTTATGCTTGTCATTGTAAAACATTATAATGCTGCTGAAGATATGCAGCAGAAAATATATGACCACTCAGAAATAAAAGACACGGTTTGATCTCTGTCCTGGTCCCTTGTTTTAAAACTTTTTTACCCGGTTGTTCTTTATAAGTACAGGTAATGAGCTAATATGAGGGCTGAAAGCAAAAATAATATTTATACGGGTACAAGCGGGCTCGTGCTGCCATTGCCCAACAGGGTCTCGTTTCCACCGGAATTTCATGATAAGAGCCGGTTGGAAATTTATGCGTCGTTGTTTAACAGCGTCGAAATTAACAGCTCATTTTACAAGGTCCCTATGGCGTCGACGGTTCAAAAATGGGCCGCGCTGGTTCCCGAAAATTTTAAATTCACCTTTAAATTATGGCGAGATATCACGCACAATAAGGAGCTGCTATTTGATCCGGCAGATATTGGGAAATTCATGCAGGTGATCGGTAATGTCGGCAATAAGAGCGGGTGTCTGCTCATCCAGTTTCCGCCCAAGATTTCTATTACTGGCACCGCGCAGCTCGAAAAGCTTTTGATCAGTGTCAAAGAATCCGATTCGGGGCATAAATGGAATACGGTGATCGAATTTCGTAACAGGTCCTGGTACCACGAGGATATTTACCGCTTGGTTGATCAACATAACTGCGGCATTGTTTTACATGATATGCCGGCTTCGGGTATTAGTTTTCTCGACTGTGGTGTCGATTTTGTATACCTGCGTTTTCACGGCCCGGCAGGCGGCTATAGGGGCAGTTATACCGACGATTTTTTATACGAATATGCACAATACATCCGCGAATGGCATAACGACGGTAAGGAAGTGTACGTTTATTTCAACAACACAATGGGCGACGCAGTAAAGAATTTAATAACATTAAACAACTATATTGAATTATAGCAAATATCCTTCACAAAAAAAAGCCCCCTGATCAACAGGGAGCTTTTCAAAAGAAAAATATTTCTGATTAGTTGTTTCTGAAATTGCCGCGGCCGCCTGTATTAAATCCAGGGCCTTTATCTTCAGCAATGTTAACCGTAATTCTACGGCCGTAATAGCTGGCCCCGTTCATGCAGCGGATAGCTTCCTTCGCTTCATCTTCGTTCACCATTTCTACAAACCCAAAACCTTTACTCTCTTTTGTTTCGCGATCTTTTATAATTCGGAGCGATCTTACCGGTCCAAAATCACCAAAAACAGCTGTTAATTCAGCCTCATCCACCTCAAGTGGGAGTCCTGCAATAAATACTTTCATCAATGTTTTAAAATTTAAGCAAAAATACACAAAAAATGGCTCATTTTAGCCTCCGATAAGTAAAAGACCTGCCTTGTAAAGGTTTTATTACGTTCAAATTACCAAGCGGTTTTTTGTAATTCATAAAGGCGACTGTTGTCGCAATGTTTCAGCTTTTTTTTATCAAATTAATTTTGAAACTCAAAAAGATATTTCGTATCTTTGAATATGTTTTATGCCAATCGGCATTTAATTCATAATGAAAAGATCGCGAACGTTATTTAGCAGCGCCCAAGACCTGGCGGACAAAATCGAGAATTACTTTAAGTATATCGAAGGCGAGTATCATATTGATAAAGCGGGCGCATCTACACAGGCGGAGCAAAAAATATGCGATCGCGAACCCGAGCCCGCCACCATCGCCGGGCTGGCCCTTTTTCTCGGTTTTAACAGCATTCAGGCTTTTAATGAATATGAACAAAAAGGCCGTTTTGCGAGCCCGCTAAAAAAAGGCAGTCTTCGCGTTGAATCAGTTTACGAAAAAAAACTTCATCTTTCGTCACCGGCCGGCGCCATCTTCGCGCTCAAAATCCGCGGGTGGGACAATAAAAAAGAAGAAGTTTTGGACCGCAACATCGTTGCCGACTTCAAAATGAATATCGTTAAATCAGGTCCGGAGCTTGCGGCGAGCGAGCGCGACGTCACTTTGTAAAATCGTAATGATCTTTAGCCGTATAAACTCGCCCGGCTGTCGGGTCGGCTATCAACCGCTCAACAATTAATGAAAAGTTTGTCGCAGTCAATTGTGTGATAATTTCGGGTGTAACAGAGCCGTCTGTGGCGTTGATCAGGCTTAAATTCGCTCCGTTTATCGTATATTTAAATATACTCAGGTTTGGTGCGGGTGACGCATTTGTCGATTTTAAGCCGCTTCCATCACTAAAATATTGAGCGAAATCGGCATTGGTAAAACTTTTTTGAAACGTCGAATCAACTTCAATGCCGTTATAAAATAAGCGGGAGGTAAACGATTTTACATACCATTTACCAACTATCAATGTCTTTGAATTTTCAAAAGGGTTTGAGGCTTGCTTTTTACAAGCAATTAAAAAAATTAAAAAGAAAAGTATAGCTGCCGGGAAATATTTTTTCATAGCCGCGGGAAAATCTTTTTTAAATATACATATTAAGTTTAATCACTCAGCTTTTATCGTAAATATCGTTCGTTATACGCAATATGATGCTAACTCATTTGCTGCTGATATCTATAAAGTATACTCATGTTTAAACCGGCAGTTACCGTATTGTTTGAAGAGAATTACAACTCCATCGCCAATATTATAATCAACCAGGGCGGTTCAGGCTCAGGAAAAACGTATGCGATTATGCAGGTTTTGTTCCGCAGAGCTTGCGAAAATAGCCAACAGGTTATCACCGTTGTGGGGCAGGATATACCAAATCTTAAGTCGGGCGTATTGCGCGATGCATTAAAGATATATGATTCTTCTGAAGTGTTAAAAGCATTTTTAAAAAGTTATAACAAAACCGATAGGATATTTGAGTTTCACAATGGTTCCGTCATCGAGTTTAAGAGCTACGGGAACAGGCAAGACGCAAAATCTGGAAAACGCGACTATTTATTTGTAAACGAAGCCGATGGCATAAGTTGGGAAGTGTATTTAGAGCTGGCCCTGCGGACGAAAAAGCAGGTTTATATAGATTTTAATCCTACCTGCGCGTTTTGGGCGCACGATAATTTAGTGGGCCAGGAAGGTGTGCAGCTTATTATCTCTGATCACCGGCATAATCCTTTTTTATCCGATAAATCAAGGCTTGTGCTCGAAGCGCTGAAAAACACGGATCCGGAACGATGGCGTGTATATGCGCGGGGACTAACCGGTAAAGTAACCGGGGTAATTTTAAATAACTGGCATATTTGTCCTGCCGTTCCTTCCGGCGCTAAGCTTATTGCCGCCGGGTTAGATTTCGGATTTACAAACGACGAAACGGGTTGTGTATTGGTGTATCGTCAAAATGGCGAACTATGGATCGATGAAGTTTTATATGAAACAGGACTGACCAATCCCGATATATCCATAAAGCTTGTAGCGGCAGGCGTTAGCAGGCATACAGAGATAATAGCTGATAGCGCCGAGCCAAAATCGATAGAAGAGCTTCGCAGGCTGGGATGGTATGTCATGGGAGCTAAAAAAGGCGCCGATAGTATCATAAACTCTATCGATATTTTGAAGCGGTATCGTCTTAATGTGACGCATAGCAGTGTCAACCTGCGCAACGAGCTCAGCCGTTATAAATGGAAAATAGACGCATCCGGCCGGAATTTGAATGTTCCCGTTGATAAATGGAATCACCTTATAGATCCGTTACGGTACGTTGCTTTAAATAAGTTAAAGATCGATAGATCGAAGCCCCTTAAAAGCAAGCTGCCATACAGCGATCAGCCAGCTTACGACTTTGCAGTTGCGCATCTGCTTAAATGACAAATAATTAGTAAAACTGAACACATGATAGAAAAAACACTGAAAACAACGTACGGCAAGCTCAAAATAAAGATACCGGGCGATTTATCGGAGATGTCCCTGGGTCAGTTAATGGATATTCAGGAGAAGCCCAATCTAAATGACCTCGAAGCCATCAGCATTCTTGCAGGTTTGCCTGTGTGGCAATTAAATCATGTACGCCGCATGGGCGATTTACAGGTTTTCGGTGAGCATGTCTTACTGTTATCTCAACAAATTGACCAACTCTACAACAGCGACGCTATACCGCAGAAAATTGCTTTGCCTGGGGGTAAGACAATAAACGTTATGCATAACTTATCCATCGAACCTGCGGGCGCCTTTATGGCCTCAAGGGAAATAATATCTGACGAAATAAACAGGCACATACAGCAATATGGAACCGAAAATTGGCAGCAAAATTTCAACCCATCTTTAAAAGCTTGCTGCCAGGTGCTCGCACATTGCTTTTTCTGTCGCGCTACCGGCAAAAAATACAATGAATATGAAGCCGAAGCATTTTGCAATGAAATAAAGAAATTAAGGGTAACGGAGGCGCTGCCCATAGCATCGTCGCATCGGTAATGACAACTTATTTCGGCCTGAAAACCGACATAAGAGAGATTAAAACAAGCCAGGCCACCGACACACGGATAAATAACATCCGCCTGAAAATACTGGAAGACAACGTCGCACTGCTTCAAAAAGAAGTGGACGAAATTAAGCTGTCGGGTAACCAGCCGCTCGCAGCGGCTAAGCCTCGGTCGACTCGTTAAAAGATCGGTGAAATCGTCCCGATAGTTATCCCGATCAATCGGTGAAATCAAAAAATCAAATCAATTAATCATAAAAAAATGAGTATAAAAACTGTTCTAAACAAAATTTGGGATGAGATAGCAGCTATCTTCAATGGCTTCCCGGCCGAAATGAAAATTGCCATACACATTGGCGTAGTGGTTACCGAAAATATCAAAAGCTTCGTGGATTCGCCGGTTGCGGATATACTAACCGTACTGATCCCCGGCGATATTGACGATGATGTCAAGAATTGGCTGCGGGCAAAGCTACCCACCATATTAACCGAGCTTAAGCTGGCGGATAGCTGCACCGGGTTGACAGATCCAGGGCAAATTACAGCTTGCGCCATAAAAGTTCTGCAAGGATTGGACGGTGATATAAAAAGCGCTTTTTTGCACAACCTTTCCATTTTCGTGGCTCAAATAGCCTCTGGCGGAAAATTAACCTGGGCTGACGGCGTAGCCATCCTGGAATGGTATTATCAAAACGAATATAAAGCCACTGCCTGATTAGGTATAAGAGGAAGTGCCCGGAACGAGATTCGAACTCGTACATCCTTGCGAATGCCACCCCCTCAAGATGGTGCGTCTACCAATTTCGCCACCCGGGCCTGTAATAAGTCTTAAGTTCTGAATTCCGGCCAATTAGCTTGTAATCAATATTTGGACTATAACTTAGAACGATGTGCCCGGAACGAGATTCGAACCTGCCTACCGTCAGGCAGGCTCGTACATCCTTGTGAATGCCACCCCCTCAAGATGGTGCGTTTACCAATCCTGCCT
>Ga0134126_10006993_pt1 | contig 14177 bp, 8 predicted proteins | sample KB31752_FD_96881 | JGI IMG/M metagenome (GOLD analysis project Ga0134126, IMG submission 96881) | Terrestrial soil microbial communities with excess Nitrogen fertilizer from Kellogg Biological Station, Michigan, USA - KB3-175-2 | ecosystem: Environmental > Terrestrial > Soil > Unclassified ... | reverse complement strand
GTGATCTGGTTCGGCATCATCTGTTCGCGGCCCGTTTCCTTCTGGATTCATCCCAACCAGGGCACGGATTACCTGGAACGCTTCACCGAAAGCAGTCCCGTGGATGCAAGCGTCTACGGCCTCTTGATTGCGGCCGGGCTGCTGGTTCTGAATCGGCGCGCCGCGCGGGTGCGCAGTTTTCTTCTCGGCAATCTGCCCATCGTGTTGTTCTTTCTTTACTGCGCTCTCAGCCTGGCGTGGGCTGACGATCCGATGGTCAGCCTCAAGCGATGGGTCAAGGCTTTGGGTGACTTCATCATGGTGCTGCTCATTCTCACCGAAGTGGACCCCGAGGCCGCAATTCGCCGCCTCTATGCGCGCGTGGGTTTTGTGCTGCTTCCGTTCTCAGTGTTGTTCATTCTTTACTATCCGGCTCTGGGCACAACCTACGACGCGTCGGAGCACGTGACCATGTACACCGGTGTGGCGACATTCAAGAACCTGTTGGGTGTGTTGTGCATGACGTGCGGCCTGGGCGCGTTGTGGTCGTTCTTGCGCGCCTGGCAATCGCGCAATCTGCCCAACCGGCGCGATGTGCTGCTGGCCCAGGGCATCGCGGTGCTGTTTGCCGTGGGGCTGGTGGTTCGTGCGGACTCCATGACATCGTTGTCGTCGTTTGCGCTGGCGGGCGCGGTGCTCGTGGCGGCTTCGCTGGCATGGTTCCGGAACCGGCCGCCGGCGGTCATCGGTGTGTGCCTGGCCGCGATTGCAGCGGCGGGATTTGCGCTCTTTCTCAGCTCAGGAGCGGGCATTCTGCAGGAACTCGGGCGCAATCCCACCCTGACCGGCCGCACGCTGATCTGGAAGGCCGTGCTGGCCCAGCCCATCAATCCGTGGCTTGGCGCCGGCTTCGAGAGCTTCTGGATGGGCAACCGAATGCAGTCGGTCTGGTCCATGAGCCAGGTGGGCATTCAGCAAGCGCATGATGGCTATCTCGAGTTGTATCTGAACCTCGGGCGAATCGGCCTGGTTCTTCTCGGACTTCTGATTGTGACCGGTTACCGCAACGGTGTTGCGCTTTACCGCCGCGACGCGCATGCGGGAGCGCTTCGCCTGACTTTCCTTACCGCCGCAGTTCTCTTTGCCTTTACTGAGGCGGGATTCCGGATGCTGAGCCCGGACTGGTTCGGATTCCTGTTGGCGGTGTCGGCCATGCCTGCAGTTCTTGCGCCTGACGCGCACACGCATTCCCCCGTTGCACTTCTTGGAAGCCGGCCGCGGAGCGAGGCGCGGATCCTGCTTTGATCGGCCATGTAGCGGTTCCAATGACTTCGCCCGCCTTCCGGCATCTGGTACCCCGATCACTGACACAATGGAACCCATCCACAAGGAGCACGTTTGAAGCCGTTTGACGCCAGCGGAGCCTTCGCGCCGACCGTTCCGCGCGGTGGAACCGCTCTGCGCAGCCTCGCGGTTCGCGGCGCCGGAATGAACATCTTCTCCGGCGCGATTTCGCTCGCCATCCAGATTGCGGCCACCGTGGTCCTGGGGCGCATCCTTGCACCGCGCGATTTCGGCCTGGTGGCGATGGTCACCACATTCAGTCTTCTGCTTGCAAACACGCCTGCCAACGGCTTTATCGACTCCATGCTGCAGCGTAAGGAGATCACGGAGCGGCTGGCCAGCAACCTGTTCTGGATCAGTGCGTCCATCGCGGTGGTCCTCACTCTGGGCTTCATTGCGGTCGCCCCATTGCTCGCCCGGTTTTACAGCGAGCCCTCGGTGACAAAGGTTACGTGGGGCCTTTCGCTGCAGGTTCTGCTCACCTGTCTACCGGTCGTGCACGCCGCCCTGTTGCGGCGCGCGATGCGTTTTCCTGCCCTGGCGCGAAACGACATTGTCGCCCGCGCCGTGGGAGTCATCGTCTCCATTGCATTTGGCGTGGCGGGGTGGGGATTCTGGGCGCTCATCATCGGGCAGAATGCGCTTGCGCTCAGCACCGCGGTCGGCGTTTGGATGATGTGCCCCTGGGCTCCCCGCTTGCCCAGTTGGAAAAGCGGAACGCGGGAGGCCATCCAGTTTGCCGGCCACATCTCTTTTCGATATGGCCTCAACTATTTTGTTCGCAATTTCGACAATCTGCTGGTCGGTTGGCGTTTTGGCGCCAATCCGCTCGGTTACTACAAAAAGGCCTACGACCTATTCACGATGTCGCTGACGCAACTGGTTTCCGCCAACGCGAATGTGGCCGTGTCAGCGCTTAGCCGCGTGCGGGAAGATCGCGCGCAGTACATGCGCTACGTGCTTGGCGCCATGGGCATGCTGGCGTTTATTGGGATGGGGTTGGCGGGCGATCTCACTCTCATAGGCAAAGACGTTATCCGCGTGCTGCTCGGGCCCAAATGGGACGCTGCCGGCTGGATCTTCACTTTTTTTGCGCCGGCAATCGGCATCATGATGGTGAACGGCATTCATGGTTGGATCCACGTCTCGCTGGGCCACGCCGACCGATGGGTCCGCTGGGGCATCTTTGAATGGGTTGTAACCTGCCTGCTCTTCTTCGCCGGACTACCCTGGGGACCGCAGGGGATCGCGCTGGCCTGGTGCGTGTCCTTCTGGATCCTCACGCTGCCCGCGATCTGGTACGCCGGAAAGCCCATCGATTTTGGCGTGGCTCCGGTGATCTTTGCAACCTGGCGATACACCGTCGCGGCTTTGGCCGCGGCTGTTGCCGCCTTTCTGGTGCTGACGCACATCGCATGGCTGCAGCAGGCCGCCGGCACAGCGGGCGCTGCTATGCGCATCGCATGCACAAGCGCCCTGTTCACCGTGCTTTATGTGGGTGCGGTGGTGATTCTGTATGGCGGGCTCGCGCCTTTGCGGACCATGCGGACGCTTCTCGGCGAGTTGCGTGGCCGCCCCCGCCCTGCTGCCGCTCCAGCCGATACCACGTCCGGGGGAGGGGCTGTGCCTTCGGTGGAATAGTCCGCTTGCACCCCAGCCTGATTTCCTGAGGTTGGAACCCTCCGGCGCACGTGTGTCGAATTTCCGATTGGCATCAAAGGGGATGCGTTCATGAAAGTCTGCATGCTGGCCTACTCGTTTTACGACGCTGACAATCGTGTCCGGCGCTATGCCGAGGCGCTTGTCCGGCGCGGCGACCGGGTGGACGCCATCGCCGTCGGCCATGCCGGTCAGCCTGCCTGCGAAGTCATCGAAGGCGTGCGCGTCTTCCGTATTCAAAGCCGCGTGCGCGACGAGAAGGGTCCATTCAGCTATCTGCTGAAGATGCTGTTGTTTTTCTTCCGCTCCGCTTGGTTCCTGCTCAAGCAGCTTCGCGAGCCATATGACCTGATCCATGTGCATAACCTGCCGGACTTCGAGGTGTTCGCAACCGTACCGCAGCGGCTCCGCGGCGCGCGCGTCATTCTCGACATGCACGAAATCCTGCCGGAGTTCTACGCCAGCAAGTTCCGCATCGGCGAAGACTCGCTCACGTTCCGGCTGTTGGCGTTTATTGAAAAGGTATCGATCGCCTATGTCGACCAGGTGATCGTCGTCAATCACATGGTGGAGGAAGCCGTTCTGCGCCGGCGTTCGGTCCGGCCTGAGAAGTGCACCGTCATCCTCAACTATCCCGACACGCGCATCTTTCACCGTCGTGCTGCGCGAGAGCCGCAGCCCGGAGAGTTCATCCTCTGCTATCCGGGATCGCTCAGCCAGCATCAGGGCGTGGACATTGCCGTGGAAGCCGTCGCCCTCTTGCGCAATCGGGTGCCCGGCCTCCGCTTTCTGATCATTGGCGACGGCCCCGAGCGAGAGGCCCTCAGGCATCTCATTGTCGAGCGAAAGCTCGAGGATCGGGTTTCACTCACCGGGCTCATCCCGCTGGAACAGGTGGCAGAGACCATGTCGCGCATCGACCTTGGCGTCGTGCCCAAGCGCAAGGAAGGCTTCGGCGACATCGCGTTCAGCACCAAGATTATGGAGTTCATGGCCATGGGAGTTCCGGTGCTGGCTACGCGCACCGAATCGATGAGTTCTATTTCAACGACCGGCTGGTGCAGTTCTTCGAGTCGGGTAATGCTCGCGAGATGACCGACAAGATTCTCGAGTTGAGCGAGAATCCGCAGCGCATGGCGGAGCTGCGCAGGAACTGCTCCGAGTTCATTGCCGCAAACAACTGGAACGTAAAGCAGGAAGAATACTTTGCGCTCGTGGATGCGCTGGCCGGGAAATCCGCGGCGGCGGAACTGGTGAGCAGATCGTGATGATTGCCGATAACGTGACCGGGGACATTGAGACACTGCCCGGGGGGTTGGATCCGCGGGACCAGGCCGGCATTGGAACCGGCTTGCGCATCCTGCTCACGGATACGAAGCGTTGGGCTGTCGGCGTCCGCATCGGCATAGAGCTCGCGCAGATGGGCTGCGACGTGGCCATGCTTTGTCCGGCGGAAGGACATCCCGTGCAAACGGTCCGGTCAATCCGCCGACGGTTTGTCTACGACGGCTTCGCTCCTGTGGCATCCCTGCGCACCGCCATTGACCGCTTCCGGCCAGACCTGGTTCTTCCGACTTGCGACCGCGGGCTGGCCCACCTGCATCGCCTGCACGACCAAGCGTGGGGGGACGGGGAAGACTGGATTGTCGCTTGCATCGAACGCTCACTCGGGCCGGCTGAGAGTTACCCCATCGTTTCCAATCGCTACAAGCTTCTGCGCCTGGCACAGGAGGAAGGCATCCGGGTGCCGACGACGATGCCGTTAAGCTCGGTCTCCGATCTGCCGGCGGCCGAAGACCTGGGTCTGCCGCTGGTGGTCAAAGCCGACGGCACATGGGGCGGCTGCGGAGTCAAGGTCGCGCGTACTCGCGAGGAACTCGAGACTGCTTTCTGTGATCTGCGCGGGCGCGGGGGAGTTCCCCGGCTGGTGAAGGAACTGGCGCTGAATCGTGATCGCTGCAATACCCTGCACGACTGGTGGAGTTTCCATCCCGAAATGATCGCGCAGCGCTTCGTCGAAGGCCGTCCCGCCAACTGCGCGGTGGCGTGCCTGGAAGGCAAGGTTCTCGCCGGCATCGCCGTCGAGGTGATTGCCACCAACGGCGACCGCGGTCCCGCCAGCATGATTGAGATAGTGGAAGGCACCGAAATGCTGCGCGCTGCGGAAAAGATCGCCCGCCGCCTGCGGCTGTCCGGCTTCTTCGGCCTCGACTTTATGGTCGAACCGGAAACGGGCGCTGCGTGGCTGATCGAGATGAACGCCCGTTGCACGCAGCCCTGCTCGTTACCGCTCGGCACGGGCCGCAATCTTCCCGTCGCCTTGTGCGCCGCGCTCGCCGGGGTCCCTGAACCGGAATCAGCTTGCCTAACCGCCCTCAGCCGAATCGCCTATTTCCCAAAGCCGGCCGGATCGTTCGCCGACTCGGTGGACCTGCCCGTCTGGAGCTACCATTACGACATTCCGGCCGATGAGCCCGATCTGGTGCACCTGCTGCTGCACCAGTGGCCAGATCGCGGCCTCCTTGGCCAGTGGGTTGACCGGATGCGCGGAATTGATCGCGGCACGGGCGAAGCGAACCGCCGCACTTCGGCCCTGGTGCAAAAAAAGCCGCGGACCGCATTCGCTTCCTCCGGGCCCGCAGGCGGCTCCCATGCGGGCGACGATTGAGACGATGCGATGCGTTTGCGAACCCTGATCGCCGGTTGGATATTCCTCCTGATTCTTCCCGCTTGTGGTGTGTCCCAGCCGTGGCAGCCATTCCTGGCCGGCGGCCGTGGAATTGACTGGTCGGCGGCCGGTGCCGGCCCCATTCCCGCTCGCGCTGTGCATTGCGCAGATCTGCAGCCCATTGCCACGCTTGCGCAGATCAACGCCGCGCTGGCCGCATGTCCCGCCGGAGAGTCCGTCTACCTTGAGCCTGGTTCCTACAGCATTCCCGGGACAGTTCACGTGCCCTCAAACATCACGCTCCGCGGCGCCGGCGCCGATCAAACCATCCTGAACGCGACCGGGTCGGGCGAAGCTGTCATCGCACTTGGCTCCGGTGGAGTGCCGTTTCTTCCGCGCGTGATAAAGCCCACGCCTTCTGCCGGAGCCACGCAGATCGAATTGGTTTCCGCGTCCGGCATCGTTCCCGGGTCGTTCCTGGCGATCGCGGAACGCAACGATCCTGCTTATGTGACCTCTGCCGGTAGCGGCGGCAATTGCAACTGGTGCGACGGCGGCTGGTCGAAGGACGGTTCTCTGGCTCGTGGTCAGATCGTGCAGGTCACCGCGGTGATGGGAAACTCGGTGTCCATCTCACCCGCGCTGTATGCCGCTTATACCCACGACCCCATCGCCGTTCCATTCGACATGGCTGCCATCTCTGCCGGGGTTGAGGATCTGCAGGTCCGCGCTAACAACACGGGCTACGGTGCGAACTTCCTGTTGGACATGTGCGCCGGCTGCTGGATTCGCGGGGTCGAGTCCAACTACGCGGACGGCGACCATGTCTCCATCCAGTGGGGATACCGCGACGAAGTTCGCGACAGCTATTTTTCCAACGCGTTTCTTCACGTGCCCGGCGCACACGACTCCGATATTCAGGTGGCCCTCAAAACCAGCGCATCGCGGATCGAAAACAACATCATCGAGCGGAATCACGAATCCGTCATGCTTGAGTGGGGCGCCGCAGGCAACGTCATCGCATACAACTACATGATGGGCGAGTTCGATAGCGAGGCGCCCAACGTGGTCATTGGCGGCATCGATTACCATGGCGCTCACCCGCAGTTCAACCTGCTGGAAGGGAACGTCCTTACCGCGATCTACGCCGACTCCGTCTGGGGCAGCTCCAGCGATACGACCGCCTTCCGAAACTGGGTGATCGGGACCAACCGCATCTGCTCTCCGCTGCATGGGAGAGGCCCGGTGGCCTGCAGCGGATCTTCCGGCCATTACGGATTTCAAGCGGCTCGCGCCATCCAGCTCTCCTACACCAGTTCGCGAAACAACCTGATCGGCAACGTGATCGGCAGCAGCCAGATGCAATCCCTCCGCGGATACTCGCAGCCGCTGAACCAGACCGCGACGTTGGAGTACCCGCAGAAGCGCATCTACGAAGAAGCCGTCGGGATCACATTCGGCTACGGTAGCGCGAACGACGACGGCACGGGCGACGGATGCGGCGGCGGCAAACCGCCGTGCCACTCGGCGAATAACTCCGAAACGGACGAACTCCACGGCAATTTCAACAATGCCGGCGGGAGTGTCTTGTGGCTGCCCGGTATGCCGCATACGCTTCCGGCGTCGTTTTACCTGCCGGGAAAGCCTTCGTGGTGGGGCGGATTGCCCTTTCCCGCTACCGGTCCTGACGTAACCGGCGGAGCGGGCCCGGGCGGGCACAGCTACGGAAACCCGGCACAGGCCTGCTATGTCTCAAAAATGGGCGGTTCGGACGGCGGCGCAGGCGGTCCGCTGACCTTCCGAGCTGACCGATGCTACCCCCGAGAAAGTCCCAGAAACGAAAGGGAAATCAGCCGATCCTAAATAGAAGAATTTGAAAATACTTAACCAAAACGTCCATTGGTGATTACCCTGTGGTTACCAACAGGCCAAGACCCTTGCGCCCGTTTGTGGGATTTTGATTCTCCCCGGAGTTGCGTACTCTTGGCACGTTGACGCTTTCTGCCGTACCGATGGTTCAGCGGTGGATTTTCAGTTTTCGGCTGGCGGAGAGCGATATGCATCGAGGCGATCAGACCTCAACCGTAGTTTCTCTTGTGCCGGCACATCTTAAAGCTCTCGGCGGTTGGAAGTCCTGGAGAGCATGATTCGCTGGCTGAAGCGGGGAAGCGAAAGCAATGTTCGGGCGAATCTCCAATGTGTGTCTCGGTGTGCTTCTCGCAAGCGCAATCGGCACACCTGCCATTCAAGCCCAGGCGGCTGCTGCAGCAGACACGCCCGCACCCCAGAATTCCGAACTCCCGAATCCGCAGCTTAAGCCCAATCCTCTTGAGGCGCTGCGCAAATTCGAGCCTGCCGCCGACGAGGAATACCAGCTCGGCCGCGGAGATGAAATTCAGATCGACTTTACCGGGCGCCCCGAGTTGCAGGCCAAGCTGGTGATTGGCCCGGATGGGCGCATCACCCTGCCTCTAGCGGGCGAAATCATGCTGGCCGGCGCCAGCCGCAGTGAAGCGGCTCAAACGATCGTCACCGCACTGGCGCCCTACTACGCCAACCTCAGCGTACTCGTCACCGTCACCAAGTACACCGCAAACCGTGTTCTGGTGCTCGGCGCCGTTGACCATCCGGGACCGATGGTCTTTGACGGCCAGCCAACGCTCCTCGAAGCAATCACGCGCGGCGGACTTCCGCTCGTCGGCCCTCTGAAGCGCCCCCAGATTCCCGACCAGTGCGCCATCTATCGCGGCAGCGACAAGATCATGTGGGTGCAGCTCCGGCAGCTTGTGGAATCGGGAAATCCCCTCGCCGACATCCGACTCCGCCGCGAGGACGTGGTGTACGTTCCCGATCCATCCGAGCGCTTTGTCTCCGTTCTCGGCGAGGTCAACCATCCCGGCGCGGTCCAACTCAATAGCAATTCGACCCTCGTGAGCATACTCGCCGATGCCGGCGGCATCACCGAAAAGGCCGGAGGACGGCCGCATATTCAGGTGGTCGATCCCAAGACGGGGACCTCTCGCAGCATCGCATTCAAGGATCTTCTCAATCCCGCAAAATCGCTCGAGATCTCGCTCAAGCCGGGCGACATCGTCTACGTGCCGCAAAGCGGGTTCTATCGCGCGACGTTCTTCCTGGAGCGCCTCAGCCCGCTGACCAGCCTGGCTGTTCTCGCTGCCGTCAACGGTGCCCTATGACAAATATGCGGGGACAATCCCCCACCGCTGATCAGGCGGGCGCCGCGCTCGCTCCGAACACCGTCCGCAGCATGCCGCTGTCGCAGCCGCAGCAGGTGTTCTTCCACCTCGATTTCCGCCGCGCGCTCGAAATGCACCGCCGAAAGGTGATTGCAATCCTACTGGTGGCGGTGGCGTTCTCAATGTTTCACGTGGCTCGGCGCTGGAATACCTATAAGGCAGCGAGCCAGGTCTATGTGCAGCCGGCGCCGCACCGCGTGATCGAGAATGGCCCGGCACAGCAGTGGCCGTATGACGCCAACACTTACGAGTCCTACATCCAGCAACAGGTACTCGATGTCACTCGTCCTGACGTTCTGGCCGCGGCGGTGAAGCGTATTCCGGGGTGGCGCGGTGAGTCGGAAAGCGAGCAGGCAGCCGCGGACCGCCTTGGAACCGACATCGAAGTGGTGCGCGAGGGCACAGCCTACGAAGTGTCGATTACCGCCAGGGCAGGCAGCGCGGACAAGGCCGCGCAGATGGCCAACGCGGTGGCGAGCGCGTTTATTGAAAGCGCCACAAAGCAGGAGCGTGCGGGCGATCCACAGCGCCTCCAGCTTCTGCGCGACGAACGCGATCGTATCGTCAAGGAACTTGCCGCCGATCGTGCCGAACAGGACGACCTGACGCGCAAGCTGGGAATGGCCTCCACGTCAGGCTCGAGTCCGAATCCGATTGACGATCAGATTGCCCAGACCCGCGCCGAACTCGTGAAGGCGCGGACCGATAACGACGTTGCAGCGGCCAGGCTGACGGCGCTCGCGGGGCAGAAGAACTCCAATGCTGCGCTCGACGCGGAGGCCGATGCGCTGGTCGCCGCCGATCCGGGCCTGGTGAGCATGAAGACCGCGTTGAACAAGCGGCGTTCCGATCTCATTTCGCAGATGGCCAACCTCACGCCGAATCACCCACTCTACAAGCAGGACGCGGAGGAACTGGCCAAGATCAACACATCGCTGGATTCGATGACACGCGAACTGCGCGCCAAGGCGGGGTCAGAGATTCAGCAGAGACTCAAGAACGACCTGGAGCGCACGTCGACGGTAGAAGCGCGGCTGAACGGACAGTTGGCACAACTCACGAGCGCCGCCGGAACCGCTGCGCCGCGGCTGCAGAGATCCAGCGAATTGGCCGCGGACATTCAACGCCTGCAGAGTCGTTTCACCGTGGTCGACGAGCAGTTCCGCAACCTCACCATGGAGAACAATGCTCCCGGCGCGGTGTATCTTGCCTCGGCTGCGTTGCCGCCGTTGCACGCCGAACACGGCAAGGTTCTGCGCAACGGCTTTATCGTGATTCTGGCCGGGCTGGTGCTGGCGCTTGGCGCGGCGCTGCTGGCATATAACCTCGATCCCGGCGTTTACATCGCACTCGACGTTGAGCGTGTGCTTGGATTTCCGCCCATGGCCCAGATTCCCGACCTCTACGAGGTGGGAACCGGTGTGGCCGAGGAATACATGCTTCGCGTGGCTGCGGCCGTCGAGCATGCCCATCAGCAGGGACTGCTGAACAGTTGCATCATCACCGGAGTGGCTGCCGGCGCCGGAGCCACCACGATCTCCACTCGCGTCAGCAGCCTGCTTGAGGCCATGGGGCGTGAAACCGTTCATGTCGATGCCGTGGGATCCCCGCAGCCTGCGACCGCCGCGTTACCTGCTGGAACCGACCTGGTGCCCGCGAACCGCGGAAGCCGTTCCACCGCGCTGCTTCAGCAGATGAACGAGGAGGTCGGGGAGGATACGGTGGTGATCACCGATACCGCGCCGCTGCTGGTATCGGGCGAAACGGAATACATGGCCCGGTTTGTGGATGCGGCCATCGTGGTGATCGAATCCGGCATGACCACCAAGACGCAGTTGCGTGAGATTGCCCGCACGCTGCAGCGTCTGGAAGTCGGCTCAGTCGGATTCGTGCTGAACCATATTTCACTGCAGAATGCGGACCCGGGCTTCCGCGATTCGGTACGCGCCGTGGAAGCACACGTGCGCACCCAGACTCGTGCCGCCGAACGCGCCCCGGCCAAAACCCAGCCCGGAATCGAGACCGGAATCGAGTCCGGGCCCGAACCCAGAATCGAGAGCAGACCCGAGCCCGCCGAACCGCAGCCCGCTGCCGAGCAGCACTCTTCGGCGGCGTTCGACCGTCTTTGGAACATTCTTTCGGAACCGGAAAAGGACGTTGAAAAAGCAGTAATCGCGCCCGCGGAAGCAGCGCCCACGCCGGTGCCGCCAGTACAATCAGCTGCGCCTCGCAGCACCGCCGTCGACGCAGGCGCTGCGATGAGTGTGGAAAGTGCGGGTCCAGCGAACGTGCAGGCGCCCCAGGCGACGTCTTCGCTCGTTGCGGAGGAAGCCCCGTTCAGCGATCGTGTTGAAGCTGCAAATCCTCCGCAGCAGTGGGGATTGCCGGAGTATCCGTGCGCGGCGCCTCGTCCGGCTCAGCCGGCCAATGTCGCGGTCGATCGTTCTGAGGAATTCATTGCGGCTTCCGCGCCCATGAATAAAGCCGCGCAGGACACGCCGCGCTCCGAGAGCCGCAAGCCGGCGGCATCGTTTGTTTCCCGGCCTCTTCGCGGCCGCGAGCCGGTTCGTTTTTCTCCGGCGGAGCCGCAAACCAGCACGGTCCCTGCGCCCGCGCCCAATAGCGAACGCCGCGAGGTGCCACCTGCAATTCCGAACTACCCGAGTGTGCCACCAGCCGACGAGGTGCGCCAGGCTGCCGCGCCGGCCGCGTTTGCCAATGCGGTGGAAATACCTCGTTCTGGAAATCAAACATGGTCCGCCTACGTGCCCGCTTCAGCGCCGGAACCCGTCGCCGCCCCGGCGCCCCGGCATGTAACCCCAGCGACGCAGCCGGCGATCGAACAGCCCGTTTCGCAGCCGCTCGCCTTCGTTGCCGCCGGTCCAGATTCCATGATGAAGGCGCCTGCAGCGGACGACGTCTACTTCAGCGCGGCATCCCGGCTGGGCGGCCTCAGGACCCTGATGACCTCTCTCGGAATCCGCAATCTGCAAAAGGAAAGCGAGCTCTCCAAGGCCTTTTCCGAACCCGAATCCAGATCCGAACGCCAGCCCGAACGGGCAGTCTTCGCCCAGCCGCAATCGCACGACCACGTTGCGCATTCGCGCGAGAGAGCTGCTACTGCCGAAGTGACTGCGTCGCCAGAGATCATTCCCCCTCGCGCGGCAATCGAGCACGTTGAGCGCGAAAAGGAAGTGAGCCGCCCGGTCAAATCGCCGCGGGTGAGCCGTTGGGACAGCGTGGACGATGTCGAGACGCTGCCCTCGTTGCGCGGCCAATACCGCAAGCGCCGCTAACAGCTATTTCGGCCGGATCAACTCCATGCGGTCGCGCGTGCGCACCCACGTGTTGCCAGCCATTCGCCCCACGGCATCCAATCCATCGGGATCGACGCGGAAGTTCTCGATCAGCTCTTCGCGGACATGGAAGCGTACGATTTCGCCCAGCACAATCACGCCTGCGCCCGGATCGCGGCTGGTGTAGATCACCTGCAGCAGCCGGCACTCCATCTGTGCCGGAGATTCGGCGACTCTTGGCGGGCGGACCGCTTCGCTTGCCAGCGGCGTGAGTCCGGCGAGCGCAAACTCGTCGACCTCGGGAGGCACGTCGGCGGCCGCCAGGTTGGCAGCAGCCGCAATGGCTTCGCTTACGATGTTGACCACGAATTGGCCGGTCTCTTCCACGTTGCGCAGGGTGTCTTTGCGCAGAGCGGGATCGGGATGCGCGCGGTGCAGCGCGGGACAGAAGAGCAGGGTCGGCGGCACCGAGCCCACGCCGCAGAAGAAGCTGAAGGGCGCTACGTTGGCCGCTCCAGTTGCATCGACGGTAGAAACCAGCGCAATGGGGCGGGGAACAATCAGGCCTGTCATCAGCTTGTAAACGTCGCGAGCCGCGTGTGCGCGGGGATCGATGTGCAGCATGGGCGCATTCATCTTATTCATCTTACTGGCCGTGAAGTACAGGCTCGAAAGGGACCGGAGTTCCACGGGGCAGCTTGTGCCATCCGGGGCCATGAAAATCACAGCGCAGAGATCGATGCGACGCACGGGTGTGGACACTCGCGCGACAGCCGGTCTGGAGAGGGCGCTACACGGGAATATTCATGGCAGATCGGTTCCGGGTGCTCACTTCCGAGGTACCTCGCGGCCATTTTCTTCGGCGTGTAACATAGCATGATGCAGAATCTTAGAAGGGAGAAGCTGTGCCGCGCATCCATTTTCAGCAACAACTTGCCGAACTGAAGGACAAGCTTCTCGCCATGGCCGCGCTCTCGCAGCAGGCCGTGGAGTCGGCGGTGGATGCCTACCTGCAGCGCGACGAGGGGCTCTGCCAGTACGTGCGCCGGAACGAGACCGCCATCAACACCGCCGAGCGCGAGCTGGACGAGATGGCCTATGAACTCCTGGCCAAGGAACAGCCCATGGCCATCGACCTGCGTTTCATTCTTGCGGTGATCAAGATCAACGGCGACCTGGAGCGCATTGGGGACCAGTCCGTGGGAATCGCACGGCGCACGCGGGAGGCCCTGCAGCTTGAGTCTGTCGAACTGCCCGTAGATTTCAGCGCCATGTCGGAATGCACCACGCGCATGATTCGCTCGGCGATTCAGTCCCTGCTCGATGGCGACGCGCGGCTGGCCGATCATGTGCGCGAGATGGACGACGAAGTGGACCGCATGAACCGCCGCGCCCACGCCGATTTGCTCGACCTGGTGCAGCGCGACCCGATCCACACCCAGCAGTCGATGAACGGCCTGTTCGTGGCTCGCTCGCTGGAGCGGATCGCGGACCATGCATCAAACATCGCCACCGACGTGATCTTCTGGATCCGTGGCGCGGATGTGCGGCATCAACTGAGTCTAGCGACGGATTGAGATGTTGGCTGCGGAAGTGCGTATGTGATGGCAGATACAGCTATCAGGAAAAACGAAAGCGCCGCCGGATTGGGGTCCGACGGCGCGGAGGTTGTACGGATCCTGACCTCTTAGACCTTCAGTGCCGGGTGGGTGGCGTAATGCATGAGCATGGCCACGGCGCAGCTCGTCAGGCGCGTTTCGGCGGAGTCGGCGCGGCTGGTGAGGATCGCCGGCACCCGGGCTCCGAGGACGACGCCGGCCATCTGCGCGCCGCCGAGGTATTCGAGCTGCTTGGCCAGCATGTTGCCGCTTTCGAGGTCCGGCACCACCAGGATGTCTGCCTGCCCCGCGACCGGCGATTCCAGCTTTTTGATGTCGGCTGCTCGTGCGCTTACCGCTGTATCGAAGGCCAGGG
>Ga0134126_10006992_pt1 | contig 14179 bp, 11 predicted proteins | sample KB31752_FD_96881 | JGI IMG/M metagenome (GOLD analysis project Ga0134126, IMG submission 96881) | Terrestrial soil microbial communities with excess Nitrogen fertilizer from Kellogg Biological Station, Michigan, USA - KB3-175-2 | ecosystem: Environmental > Terrestrial > Soil > Unclassified ... | reverse complement strand
GCGGTATAGCCCTTATCTGCAAGGGTTCTATGAACGAATCAAACAACGCCGAGGAGGAGGAAAGGCCAAAATCGCTCTAGCAAGGAAACTGGTCAAGATCGTGTATGACACGCTGAAGAATCAGTGGGTCTTCGAAGACTTTCCCAGCTTTACCCTGGCTGCCTAAAAACCGGCCAAAAACAACCTTTGAGTAGACATTATTCATGGGAGGCACAGAGACACGGAGATTCAAGATCGGGTGATCGCGCGTGATCGGGAGATCGGGTGATCGACGGCTTTGAGTTGCGGATTTGCTTACCCTAGCTCCCGTTATGTATTCAGCGGTTCGATTTTCAATTTCGGCAATTTTTGGCAGTTCTGGCACTTTTGGTAATTCCTCTGTGTCTCCTTGCCTCAGTGGTAGATTTTCTGCGCATCCCCAGAGGAATGCTTCGGGTTTCCCAGGCTGCTAGAATCTTGCCTATGAAAACAGAACGCTATCTGTTGGCGATTATCTTCACGATGATTCTTCCCGGGTCCCTATTAGCTCAAGCGGGCCGCCGGGCCGCGCCTCCGCCCAAGACCGCAGATAAATGTCTTTTGAAAGAGAACGTGAATGAAGATATTGCCGCGCAGGTAAACAAGTTCAAGCTTGTTTCCATGCCTTTCAGCGTGAACGGCCTTACGGACAATGAACGCAAGATGGTTTACAAGCTGGTGGAAGCATCGCAATTTATTGAGAGTATTTACTGGCGCCAAAGCGATCCCAAAGGCCTGGAGCTATATAAGCGCTTGCTGGGCTGCAATCAGGTAATGAACCAGAAGATCCGCCGCTTTCTGATGATCAATGGCAGCCGCTATGATCTGCTGGAGAACAACAAGCCGTTTATCGGCAGCGATCCGTTCCTGCCCGGCCATGCGCTTTACCCTGCGGGAATTACGCGGCAGGAAATAGAAGCTTACGTCGCGAAGCATCCAGAAAAGAAAGCCCAGATTTACAGCCCGTTCACAGTGGTCAAGCGGCAGAGCGGCGAGCTAGTTGGAGTTCCTTATCACATTGAATACAAGCCCTGGCTCACGGGAGCGGCAAAGGCACTGCGTGAGGCCGCGGCACTAAGCCCGGACAAGGCCTTTGCCAACTTCCTGCAGTTGCGCGCCGAAGCACTTCTGACCGACGACTATTACAAGAGCGACCTGGCCTGGCTCGACCTGGAGAACCCAAAATTCGACATTATTTTTGCTCCGTATGAAACGTATCTTGACGATCTGATGGGCGTGAAAACTTCCTATGGCGCGGCGGTGATGATCCGCAATCAGGAAGAGAGCGCCAGTCTGGACACCTTCAAGAAATACGTCCCGGACATACAGGACGCGCTGCCTCTGGCGCCGGAAGACCGCCCATCAATGCAAGGCAAGAGCACGCCGATGGAGGTGATGGACGCGCCGTTCCGCGCCGGCGATCTGCGCCATGGCTATCAGGCGGTAGCGGACAATCTGCCCAACGATCCGCGAATTCACCAGGAAAAGGGCACCAAAAAAATCTTTTTCAAGAATTTTATGGATGCGCGCGTGAACTACGTGGTGCTGCCGATTAGCAAACAACTCATGCGTGAAGACCAGGCGGCGCTGGTCAGCATGGAAGGCTATTTGGCCGTGGTCCTGATGCATGAAATCTGCCACGGACTGGGACCGGCTTATGCGCGCACTGCAGCCGGCAAGGCGGATATACGAGAGTCTATTGGACCTACCTACGCGGGATTGGAAGAAGCCAAAGCCGATATTGTCGGCTTGTTCGCGCTGAACTGGCTGATGGACAAGGGCGTGATCCAGAAAACGCAGGCCAACACGTTTTATGCGTCGCACGTGGCCGGGATTTTCCGAACTGTGCGCTTTGGCGCGGCTGAAGCGCATGGACGTGCGGAAATGATGGAATTTAATTATCTTGCCGAACAAGGCGCGATCACCTTCGATCCTAAAACCTCAAAGTATGCAATTGATTTCACAAAGATGCCGGGTGCGGTTGCCACGCTGGCCAAAGAGCTTTTGGAAATTGAAGCCACGGGCGACAGGAATCGCGCTGAGCAATGGTTTAAAAAGTATGATTCCATGCCGGCTGAGTTAAAATCGGCGCTAACGAGCGTGAAAGATGTGCCCGTGGACATTGATCCAGTCAGCGCATTTGGAGAGCAGATTCAATGAGGCCTACGCAGGAAGCGCAAAATCCGGAAGAACGCCGCAGGTTTGAGCGAGTGGATATCGCTCACCAGTCACAAGTGCTGGTGATGGACGCCAAAGGTGGGCAGGCCGGCGTGCTGCGCCAGTTGGCTCGCGGCGGCTTTATGATGGAACCTGACCGGCATTACAACGAGGACAGCAAAATTTATACCTTCACCATCCACGAGCCCACGGAGGACATCCGCGTGCGCGTGAATGCCCGGCTTCGCTTTGCCGACCAGCAATATGCCGGCTTTGAGTTTGTAGACCTTGATCCTGAGGCGGCGGTGGAGATAGGACACATCATCGGTAAGTATTACGAGCACACCAAAGCTTAGGAATCGCACGCCATCGCCGAGATCGCGCGTCATCGGAAAACCAAACCCTCACCACAGATGAACACGGATGTAAGGGATCGAGCGCGGTCCAAGCAGGGAGCCAAAGCTACTTATCGAAGGACTCAGCGGCAACTATAATCCGCCCGATCTGGAAACCTCAACAATCCGTGTGATCAGTGAAATCAGCGGTAAGGGGTTTTGCGTTTCCGATTACGGCGATGACGCGCGATTCCGGCAATCTCGGCGATTAAATATCCAGCGCCGGCTCACGCCGAAACCGCACCGCGTGGTTCGCCAGGCGATTGGCTTCCTGATTCTCCTGGCGCGGAATGTGGGAGATGCAGAATTTCAAGGTGTGGGCCAGCTTACGGCACATCCAGTGGAGAGAGTAAAGCCGCGGGCTGCGGCAGGAGTACTCGCCGGTCATCTGTTTCACAACGAGCTCTGAATCGCTATAGACGCTCAGTGAGGTGGCATTGAGTTCCAGCGCGCGCTGCAGGGCTTCCAGCAGGGCGGCATATTCGGCCACATTATTGTCATGGTGGCCAATCCAGCGGGCAATCCGGATCATTTCTCCGTCGGGCTTCTCAATCAATACGCCAATGCCAGAAGGCCCCGGACTGCCGTGGGAACCACCGTCGACATAGGCGATGAGATCTGACATCTGGTCTCCAAGAGACACAATGAGGCAGATCAGGTTGCGCCGTCAAGAACATCTTTGGTTCATCCGCACGATTGGGCCAGCACTTTCAGTTATAGGATTTTGTGGAAACCGTTGTGGAAATCACAGGTGCGCCCGAATTAGTTCTTTTTTAACCGCATTTTATCGGTACTTTTATGATCGTACAGATGAGGAAAAAAAACTTCATTTTGCACAAATCACGGGCGTTGACTTTTTACGGTCTTCAGCTAGGATCACACATGTCGACGGTCGAAAGGGTTAGTCAAAATAAACAGTGGCTGATCCGAAGTAGACTGAGTGGCCAGGTTCAGTGGAGCGATCCAGTGAACACCCGGACCCGAAAAAACCGACGGGCTCTGCGAGGAGCAAGTTGGGGTCAGGAACTGCGAAAGCAGTGGTCGCATCAAGGGCTGTGACGGTACATGCATCCACGTTGTTAACTCCCTCGCAGGAGTTGGCGGCTAGAGCATAACCAATGTCACAGCCTTTACTATTTGTAGCAGGCTTCAGCCGCCGCACCCCCCACCTAGAGCAAGCTTCTCACTTCCTAAACAACGCAATCTGGATCAATTGATTTCGCCAATCCCGGAAGCAGGAATTTTTTTGTTCCACGCACTCATCTATTGTGTCTAATTTCTGTAGCGGGCTGGGTTCGAGTAACCGGCGCGGATCTTGGCAATCCCTTGTTCCGCCTGTTGATCTTGACTCCTGGCTGCGCTCCTTAGGGTTTCAGGTATAGCTGCCTGAAACCCATTTTTGCTAATCGCAGTGTGTCCGTGGCGACACACTGTCTTCATCCCCACACGCGTACCCCGCCTCTGAAGCCATCTAAGGCTCTACTTATCAATGCTTATGTATTGGCTGCCCGGCTGCTCTTAATCCTGGTGTCACACGAGATAAGGAGAAATCAACATGCGGCGGCTAGTTGTGATCTCAAGAAAATCAAAAAACATTGCAATCTTCGCGACGATAGCTTTCTCGCTCACCAGCATCATCCATCTGGCTGCCAAGGCCCACATCGCCAGCCTGCAGCGGCAGCAGGAACAACTTGAAAAAACAGCAGTCAGCACTCAGCAATCAGCACTCAGCCAAGGCGCATCGACGTTCAGACCGCAGCCACCGTTCCCGACTAATCCACTCGCGGGAGAACAACCTGAGAGCGCGTCTGAGAAACGAGAGCAGAAAATTGAAGGCAAATCCCCAGCACCGCTAGTTACAGCGGCACATAAGCGTCAGATCATTATCAGCATTGCGGACCGTCAATTAGCGGTCATCGACCATGGCCAGGTGTTGAAGACCTATCCCATTGCCGTGGGCGCGCGCGGGACGCCAAGTCCCGACGGCGATTTTGTGATCATTAACCACGCCAAAGATCCTATCTACCGCGGCGGTGATACCGAAATTCCACCGGGAAAAGACAATCCTCTGGGCACGCGCTGGATGGGACTGAGCCTGAAAGGCTACGGAATTCATGGGACCAATGTGCAGAGTTCTGTCGGGAAGGCGATCTCGCACGGCTGCTTCCGCATGCGCAAACAGGATGTGGAAGAGCTTTACACGCTGGTGCAGGTGGGCGACACGGTGATGGTCCGGCGGGAGCGCGACGCAATGATCGCCAAAGTTTTCGCCGCGCCATCATTAACGCAGCCAACCGCAACGCAGCCAGCCGTTACGCTGGCTAATGCATCGCCCGGCAGCGATATTCAGGTTCCATCCGCCACAGCGACGACGGTTGAAACCACGGAGCAATAGGACAGAAGAAATTGACCGTAGAGAGCGCGGAAATCGCTGAGATTCGGCAGAGCAAAAGATTAGCCGCGAATTAGCGCGAAAGAGCACGAATGAAGCCACAGGTCGGAGAACACGGCAATTGGAGTTTAAGCAGCCGAGACAAAAGGAACCAGGTAACGAGTCCGGTCCTTTGATCTTCTGATCTTCTCCTCTGCGCTCTTTGCGGCCTCTGCGGTGAGTCGGGTTTGGCATTTTAGGAGGCATTGCGATGTTGTTCTTGAGATATCTGCTGCTGTTCACCGGTTGGGGCTTGCTTGCGGCCGCTGCCATCAACGTTTTCAAAAATCTTTATCAGGTTGTCCAGTATCACCGCCAGTTGCGGCGAATAGCTCCAGGCTCCTTGTCCGGGCTTTCATCGGGACCGGAGGGCGCCCCCGCGGAGTTGCCATCAACCCATGGCGCTACCGTGGAAAAACCGCAACTGAACTGGACCACTGCCAAATGGGCGTTTCCTGCGGCCTGGCTGCCGCTCATTCTTGCTGCCGGCATTGTGGTGGTGCCCAGCGGGATGGGTGGCATCAGAGTGAGCCAGACTGCAGGAACGCTTCCAGGCACTTTGTATCCGGGCGCGCATTTCGTTACGCCGCTGCTCGATTCAGTGGTGTTGTATGACATACGCGACCAGGTGCTGACAACTTCTTCCGGCAAAGACGGCTTGGAGTCGACCAGCGAAGCCGAAGCAGAAAAGCGGGAAGCCAAAAACAAAAAAGCCGACGCTTTCACCGTGCAATCGCGTGAAGGCTTGAGCATCGGCTTGGCCATCACAGTGCGTTATAAGTTTGACCCAGCCAAGCTAGCTTTCATCCATGCCAACCTGCCGCAACCGGTGGAGAAAGAGATTGTGCCGCCGGTGGTTTCCAGTGTCTTCCGCGAGCTAGCGCCGAACTATACCGTCCGCGAAGTTTTTGCCACCAAGCGTGAAGAAATCCGGCAAACTGCGGCAGATCGCATCACCCGCAAGCTGGGTTCTGATGGAATCATTGTGAAAGAGGTCATGCTGCGCGATGTCCAGTTGCCCGAGGAATACGCCAAGGGACTGGAAGGCCTGCTCTTGAAGGAACAGCAGAATGAAGGCATGGGCGTTGAGACCGAGATGAAAGGCAAGGAAGTAAAGATTGCGGAGCTTGAGGCGGAAGCCGCGCGTGTGCGTCAGGTAAAGCAGGCCCAGGGCGCGGGCGAAGTAAGAGTGCTGCAAGCCAAGTCTGAAGCCGATGCCATGAAATACACTCTGCCCCTGAAACAGAAGCAGATCGAGCAATCGCGTCTGGAAGCAGAGGCGCAAAAAGAAACCACGGTGAAAAATGCCGAGGCGCAGGCGCAAGCCAAGGTAATCGACAGCAAGGCTGAAATGGAACGCCGAGGCATGCTGGCCGAAGCCGAAGCTAATCGCATACGCATTGTTGCCGTTGCCGATAGCGAGCGCATGAAGTCTGAAGCTGCGCTGCTCAAAGAGAGTCCGTTGTTGATCAACAAAATCGTGGCGGAACGAATGTCTGACAAGTTGCAAATTATGATGGTCCCTTCAGACGCCAAGATCTTTTTCAACGACATAATGAAGAGCGGCGTCACTCCGGAAGCGTTCACCAATGCCAAGGCAGCACAGGCCGCGGGGGAAGAAAGCGAAGGCTCCGATCAGGAGCAGGACGATCAGGCTGCGGCGCAGCAAGGAAACAGCCACAAGGCGTGGAAGGGAAGGTAAGTTTCTGCCGGTAGCTATCCGGGCTGCCACTTCCCGCCGGGACAGGCGGCCCGGACCGGCGGAGGGCAAAAGGCTTTCACCGCGGAGAGACACGGAGGCGCGGAGAAAAGCAAAAAAATGTTTGCCGCTGATAAACGCAGATGAACACTGATCTGAAAATTCGATCTTGTGGGTATGTGTAGATCAGCGTTTATCTGCGCTAATCTGCGGCAGCCTTGCTTTTTCTCCGTGCCTCCGCGGTGAATTGCTCGTGACTAGTTCATTTCCCCGATTGCTAATTGAGATGTTTTCCAGTCAAATGAGGAGCTATACCAGCTTTGATTCAATTGCTCAAAACCGCCAATCAACGATGGCTTTGCGCGTTCTTATTTTTCTGCGGGGCGGCCTTTTCAGTGCTGGCGCAGGACGCGTCTTCGCTTCCCACAGCCGCGACAGAATTTGTCCAATTGATACAGTCACGCGCGGGGTCGCCATCAGCGGTGGCCGTGACCTTCCAGAACCTGTCTTTACTTTCGCCGGAAAGACAGGAAGTCTTGCAGAATGCGATCTTCAATGCCTTCCGCAACGCCAATGTCAGAGTGGTAAAACCGGAGCAGGCAGTGGCGGAAGTACACATTACTTTCTCCGGAGACTGGCAGGGCTATCTGTTGATCGCAAGCATACAGCAGGGATCGAGCAGCCAGACTGTGATCAAGAAATTGCCGCGCCCGGCTCAGACGCAGGCAGCGCATGCCACAACGCTCACCATCCGCAAGATCTCGGTATGGCAGCAGGAAACTCCGATCCTGGATTTTTATCAGGACGGCCAAAACCTGCTGGTGCTGGAGCCGGACCAGCTTTCGCTTTATTCGCTCGATTCCGGACAATGGCGGCTGCGGCAAACACTGGGAATCCCGCACCAGAACCCGTGGCCGCGCGACCTGCGCGGAAAGCTGGAGGTCCACGGCGGAGAAATCAACGTTTTTCTTCCGGGTGCGCGCTGCAGCGGAAAAATTTCTCCTCCGTCGCTCGATTGCCGCGGTAGTGATGATCCCTGGCCGATTGGCGAAGGGCTGGTTGCGTTTTTCAGTCCGCGAAGGAATTTCTTTAGCGGCATACTGGCGGGCTCGAGCGCAGGCGCGTCAGTGACGCCATTTTTTTCTGGAGCGATGTGGCAAAGCGGCGATCAGCACGTTTGGCTCTTTACCGGCACGGATGGTCACACGCGATTTTTTCAAAATGACCTGGCATCGCCCGTTGCAACGTTCAACGGATGGGGAAGCACGCTGGCTCCGGTGCACTCAGTTTGCGGCTCGGGCTGGCAGGTGTTGAGCAGCTCGCCCGCAGACACTACGCGGCCAGACAGCGTGCAGGCCGTGGAGATTTCCGGTCGCGAAGCGTTGCCGGTGAGCGCGCCGGTGGATTTAGCGGGCACGGTGGAAGCCTTGTGGACCGCCGGCAATTACAGTCAGGTAGTGAACGGAGTGTTGCATTCGCAGCAAGGAAAGTATGAAGCGTTTACTCTTACAGTTATTTGCAATCAGTAGCTTTGTGCTGCTGGCAGGCAGCGCTTATGGCGGCTCGCGTCCGCGATATGGCGGAACTGTGCGCATTCTGCTTCATGATCGCGTGCTCTCAATTGACCCGCTTAGTGATGAGGACCGCCCCGCCGCGCGTGACCGCATGGCCGCGCTGGCGTTTGAGAATCTAACAGAAGTGGACGCGCAGGGCCGTTTGCGTCCGGGTCTTGCTTTGTCATGGCATGCGGACCAGGCAAAACGCGCATGGCAGTTTCGACTCAGGCTCGCGAATTTTCATGACGGCACAGTCCTGACGGCAGCTGACGTTGTAGCGAGCCTGGCGAAGAGTAATTCGGCGTGGAAATATTCTGCTATTGACCGGCAGACTGTGTTGATAGAAACCCCGTTCCCAGTCCAGCAGCTGCCGGAGTTGCTGGCGCTGCCGCGGTATGCGATTGTGAAGCGCCAGGCCGATGGCAACAATGGGCCAATCCTGATTGGCACGGGAAGTTACAAACTCAACCAGTGGCAAGCCGGTGAACACGCGCAGTTCATAGCCAATGAAGATTACTGGGGCGGCCGCCCCTTTGCCGACGCCATTGAATTCCAGATGGGCTCATCTCTTCGTGACCAACTCATGGATCGCCAGCTTGGCCCGTATGCGGCCACCGAATTGAGCGTCGAGCAGATTCGCAACGTGGAGCAAAACAACCAGACGGTTGCATTGTCGCGGCCATCTGATCTGCTGGCACTTGTTTTCGTGCAGCCGGATTCTGGCGGAAGGCCGGGCAAAAAGCCGGTAGACGCGCGCGTGCGCCAGGCGCTGGGGTTGACGATCAATCGTGCAGCCATCAGCAACGTTATCTTCCAGCGCAGAGCAATGGCCGCTTCCGGGCTCCTGCCGCAATGGGTCACTGGGTATGAGTTCATGTTTAGCGGCGCAACAAATATCGATCGGGCCAAAGAGCTGCGCGCGGATGCGGCGGCATTTGTTGTGATCAGTCCTATTGCGCTCGCGTATGATTTTGCCGATCCGCTGGCCCGGCTGGCGGCCGAGCGCATAGCCGTGGACGCGCGTGAGGCAGGCATCATCGTTCAGCCTTATGCTGAATCCCATCTCTACAGCAAAGCTGCGCGAGGCTCGATGAATGCCGATGCGGTCCTGCTGCGCGTGCCGTTACAATCACTCGATCCGTCTGTCGCTCTGGCGACGCGCACGGATGATCTGGGGCTTTCACCGGAAAGCGCTCCGGCAATTTTTAGCGCGACGCGCCCTGAAGACCTGCTGGAGATTGAACGGAAATTGCTGGAGACGAACCGCGTGTTGCCTGTGGCGCACGTTCCCCAGGTGCTCTGGCTGAATTCCACGGCCCATAACTGGCAACAGGAGTTGAATGGCGCATGGAACCTTGACCAGCTGTGGATGGAAGGAGCGCGATAAGCATTGTCTTTAAAGACCAAGCTGCTTCTTCTGGTAACGATCAGCATTACCGCCAGCGTTGGGGCCGTGGCCGGACTGATTGAGGAGCGCGCGCACGAAGCGTTCCGGCAGGTGGAACAGGAGCGCACGTCGGCATTGGTGAACCAGTTCCGGCGCGAGTTTGAGCATGCAGGCGATGAAATAACGCGTGGCGTGGATACGATTGCAAGTTCTGAAGCGATGCAGCGCACGGTGACGGAACTGGCTAACGGCGCGGAATACGCAAACTACGTGAATGAAGCAGCGTCCAACGCGGCGGAGCAGCGGCTGGATTTTCTTGACCTGATCGCACCTGACGGCGCAATTATTTCTTCCGCGCACTGGCCTGCACGTTTTGGTTATAAGGAGCGCTGGTTTCTGGACCTGCCATCTCCTCTGCCGCGCCAGGCGTTTTTAAAGCACGTTGAGACGCCGCAAGGCAGTGTTCTTTCCATGCTTTGTTTTCGAACGGCGCCGGTCCACGGCCTGAATTATTATCTGATCGGTGGCCGCAAGCTGGATACGGTGGTGCAATCGCTTTCTCCGCCAGAAGGTTTGCGCGTGGCCATCTTCAGCGTTCCAGAACAGGGGTCGGGAGAGCTGATTGGCCCGAGCAAAGAAAGTTTTGATTTCACAAGGCTGACGCCGCTCATCCAAAAAGTCCTGGACAAACACACTGAGGCCGCTGCTACTGTTGATCTGGGGCCTGCTCTGGGCCGCGAGGAAATTGTGCACGCGATTCCCCTGCCCGGTTATACCGATCGCGTTCCTGCCGTGCTTCTGGTGGGCAACTCACTGGAGCAAGAGCTTCTGCTGGAAAAGCGCATTCGCAATATCAGCCTGATGATTGCCGGAGTCGGCGTTTTTATCGGCGTAGTGGTAAGCGGGATTGTGACCGCCCGATTCAGCCGGCCCATTAAGACGCTTGCACAGGCGGCAACGGAAATCGGACATGGCAATTGGGACGTCCGGGTAGAAACATCCGGTAAAGATGAAATCGGCAAGCTGGCCGTGGCATTCAACCAGATGACGGCGGAGTTGATGGGCCAACGTGAGCGCCTGGTGCAGAGCGAGCGCGTGGCCGCCTGGCGTGAACTGGCGCGACGGCTGGCCCATGAGCTCAAGAACCCGCTCTTCCCTCTGCAGATCACGGTGGAAAACCTGCTGCGCGCGCGGCAGAACACACCGCAGGAGTTTGATGAAGTTTTTCAGGAAAGCACAAGCACGCTGCTGGCGGAAATTGCCAACTTGAAAACCATCATCGGACGGTTCAATGATTTTTCCAAGATGCCAGCGCCACAGATTCAGGCCGTCGACTTGAATGAACTGGTCCGCAGCGTAGCACAACTGTTTCAAGGCCAGCTGAATCGCGATCCCGGAAGGATTCAACCCAAACTGCAACTGGGTGATGTGCCGCGAGTAAGCGCCGATCCGGTATTGCTTCGTCGGGTAATCGAAAATCTGGTGCTCAACGCGATTGACGCCATGTCCCAAGGCGGCACATTGACTTTCCGCACCATGACCAGCACTGACGATCGATTTGCGTTGTTTGAACTCGCTGACACAGGGGCGGGATTGACGCCAGAAGAGTGCGACCGTCTGTTCACTCCTTATTACACGACAAAACAGCATGGCACGGGACTGGGGCTGGCGATTGCGCAGTCGGTCATCAGCGATCATGGCGGACGAATTACGGTGAGCAGCAAAAAGGACCAGGGCACGACGTTTCACGTGGAGCTGCTGGTGTGGGATGGAATCGCACATGCGACCGAACCGCAGGCGGATGCAAATCGATAACCAGGCAGTATGAGATGGGGAGGTCATGAATGATTACGATGAAGTTCTTATTAACTCTGATTCTTTTTGCGCCGGCATCACTGGTTTCGCAAGAGCTAAAACCACAGCCAGTTCAAGACCAATACAGGCAAGCCATGAGCTTGCTTTTGGCGGGCAATCCGAACGCGAGTGATCGCGATCAGGCGGTCACGCTGTTGCGGGCAGCTGCGTCACAAAACTATGCGCCGGCAGAGACCGCCTTAGGAACCATTTACGAGCAAGGCATTCTGGTCACAAAGGAGGCCAGCCAGGCGATTCTGTTCTATCGCAAAGCGGCTGACCAGGGCGACTGGATCGCGCAGTTCTCGCTAGGCAGGATTTACTTTCTCGGTCTTGGAGCCGCCACGGATACCACGGCAGCAAAGAAATGGTTTTCTCAGGCAGCTGGTGCGGGAGATAGCGGTTCAGCATTTTTTCTCGGCCTGCTCAATGACCATGATTTAGGCAATCCGCCAGATTATGTTGATGCCGCGAGGTGGTATCGATTCGCGGCGGAGAGAGGCAATCCATTCGCCCAGGAACGACTCGCGCGCCTTCTACTGGAAGGACGCGGAGTGAAGCAGAACCGGCAGGAAGGCTATGCATGGCTGCTCATGGCGGTTGAGTTCGGGAATCGTCGGCCACAGGCGCAACTGGACTCAATGGAAGGCGACTTGGGGAAATCGGGCGCTGATGCCGCCAGGAAACAGGCTCTCGAGATGCGCGACCGTATTCTTGGATATACTCGCAATGATTGTGCCGGTTGGGACGGACAGTACGGTGAATCGCCAACGGCACCCCCTCTGAGCAGCCAGTTGTCTTGCCAACATATATAAAATGACCAAGTTAAATGCACCTCTGACGTGGTCGTTGGCAAAGCTCGCTGGGCCGAAGCTGTGCATCCAGAAGAGCACGCCGTTTTTGGCGCAGGATGCCACGGCGGTGGAAAATCGAGCTGAATCAATCCCTCGCTACGCTCGAGATTTCAGAAAAAGCTATGAAAGCTAACCTCTTTATCGTCGATGATGACGCCAACACGCTGGCGTCGCTTTCGCGAGCCTTCCGGCTTGCGGGACACGAGGCGACGGTGTGCGACAATCCGATCAAAGCGCTGGAGATGATCAAGGCGGAAGAATTTGACGTGATTTTTTCCGACGTGGTGATGCCCGCGATGAACGGGCTGGCGCTGCTGGAGCAGATCAAGGCGGCTGGCGTGACGACGCCGGTAGTGATGATGTCCGGCCAGGCTCATATTGAAATGGCTGTGAAAGCCACGCGGCTGGGCGCGCTCGACTTCCTGGAAAAGCCCATTTCCACCGACAAGCTGCTGCTGACGGTGCAGAACGCGCTGCAACTGGAACGGCTGAAGCAGGAAAACCAACAACTGCGGCAGCAACTGGGCAGCGGCGGCATGGTTTTTACCGGCGAGAAGATGCGCAAGCTGATGGCGCAGGTGGAGCGCGTGGCCGCCAGCGAGACCCGAGTGTGCATACTGGGCGAAACCGGGACAGGCAAAGAGCTGATTGCGCGGACGATTCACGATAAAAGTCCGCGCCACGCCGGACCATACGTCACGCTGAATTGCGCGGCCGTGCCGGCGGAGTTGATTGAATCAGAGTTGTTTGGACATGAGAAGGGATCGTTTACCGGCGCGGCGTCACGGCACACTGGCAAGTTTGAGCAAGCGACCGACGGAACACTCTTTCTTGATGAGATCGGCGACATGCCTTTGACAATGCAAGCGAAGCTGCTGCGCGTGCTGGAGCAAGGCGAAGTGGAACGGATTGGCGGAGACAAGCCGACAAAGGTAAATGTGCGCGTAGTGGTGGCCACGCATCGACAGTTGGAAGAGCAGGTCAAACAGGGTAATTTTCGGCAAGACCTGTTTCATCGCATTTTTGTTTTTCCCATTGTGCTGCCGCCGTTGCGTGAGCGTCCGGAAGATATTCCCGCTCTGGCCGCGCACTTTGCCGCGCAGATCGTAAAGCAAAATAGCTGGAGGGAAATCACGTTCAGCCCGGAAGCATTGCAGGCGCTGCAGGCACACTCATGGCCGGGAAACATCCGCGAGTTGCGCAACGTGGTGGAGCGTTTGCTGTTATTTGCCGAAGGCGACATAGTGACTCCGGCCACCGTACACGCCGCGCTGCCATTGCAGGCCGTGGCTGGTGGAGGCGTAGCTTTTTCCGGCGCTGGGACGCTGGCCGAGCGCGTGGAGCAGGTGGAACGTCAAATGATCGTGGAAGAAATCAAGCGCCACAACCAGAACATAACGAACACGGCGAAAGCGCTTGGGCTGGAACGCAGCCATCTTTATAAGAAGTGCCAGCAGCTAGGGATCGATTTGCGGGAATTGCGAAAGTAAAAGCATCCTTGATGCGACACTGATTCCGCGAGACCGGCCCTCAATTTACATTTTTTAACTTTTAAATTTGAGGAACTCTGCTATGATCGCACTGTGAAATTCAGCAGCACAGTCCCGCCCTTCCGACTTCGGTTTTCAAACCGATAAGCCAGTCCCCTTTTTAAAACTTTATGTTACCAGCAGGTTGATCCCTGTCCGCATGCGCGTGTTGATGATTGCCGTGATAGCCCAATTGGCAGAGGCAATACGGTGAGGACGTATCCAGTGCCGGTTCGAATCCGGCTCACGGCACCACCCTCGCGGCAAAAACTCGGGCCGCGAGAGCTATGCGATAGATG
>Ga0134126_10006991_pt1 | contig 14180 bp, 12 predicted proteins | sample KB31752_FD_96881 | JGI IMG/M metagenome (GOLD analysis project Ga0134126, IMG submission 96881) | Terrestrial soil microbial communities with excess Nitrogen fertilizer from Kellogg Biological Station, Michigan, USA - KB3-175-2 | ecosystem: Environmental > Terrestrial > Soil > Unclassified ... | reverse complement strand
GCGACCGCGAAAGCCGATCGGGCCCGAGCCGCTCCCCATCAGCACGCGCCCGTCGTTCGTCGTCCGGAAGTAGTGCAGGAACATCCGGGCGTCGAGGACCGCCTCCCCGCCCGTCCAGCCGATCTCTTCGAGCAGCTCGGGCACCGGCTCGGTGAGCACGACGTACGAGCCGAAGTTCGTCACGTGCCGTGCGACCGGGCGCCAACCGGTCGCGGCCGCGTTGATCGCAACGACGACCTCGGGCGCGCGGACGGATCCACCGGGCGTACTGACCTCGCCGTCGCGGATGCTGGTCGCGGGCGTGTGCTCGTGCAGCTGAACGCCCGCGTCCACAACAGCGCGCCGCAGAGCGCGAACGAGGCGTGCCGGTTGAACGGTGGCACCGTCGTCGAAGTAGACCCCTTTCCGAAACACCGGCGAGCGGATTCGCCCGGCGACCTCGTTCGAGTCGAGCGGAATCGCTTGGTCGGCGGCGCCCACCTCTGCAGCCGCAGCGACCGCTCGGTCGACCGCCGCGTCCTGTCCGGGGCTGGTCGAGACCATCAGCATCCCGGACTCGCGTAGCCAGACGTCCTCTCCGCGCGACTCTGAGAACGAGCGCACCGCCGGAACGATTCGCTCCGCCGTTCGTGCGAGCAGAAGCGCACGCTCCTGCCCGAGCTGTGGCCGGAGATCGGCGAGCGCCGCCCAGTACCCGTGCAGAAAGCCGCCGTTCCTGCCGCTCGGCCCTGCGCCGCATACCTCGGCTTCCAGCAGCACGATGTTGAGCGCCGGCTCTCGCTCCTTCAACGCAAGCGCAGTCCAGAGCCCCGTGTAACCGCCTCCGACGATGCAGACGTCGGCTGCGACCTCTCCTTCGAGCGGCGGTGACGGCTCCTGGAAGCCGGCCTCGTCCAGCCACCACGGCGGGAGGCTGGGCGCAACGGATGGAGCGTTCAAGCGGCGGCTGCGGCAGACCGCTCGCGGCGCATCTGCACGAGCACGTTGGTGATCATGCCGATCACGGCGACGCCGAAGATGGCGGTTCCGATCACGTTCACCTGCGGCGGCGCACCAACGCGTGCCGCGCCCCAGACGAACAGGGGAAAGGTCGTGCGCGACCCGGAGTTGAAATACGTCACGACGAAGTCGTCGATCGAGATCGCGAAGCAGAGGAGCATCGCGGCGAGGATCGCCGGGGCGATCAGGGGAAGCGTGACCTTGCGGAACGTCGCCCACTCGTTGGCCCCGAGGTCCATCGCCGCCTCTTCCAGATGTCGGTCGAAACCGATCAACCTCGCCTTCACGGTGACCACCGCAAAGCTGATGCAAAACATGACGTGCGCGATGAAGATCGTCCAGAAGCCGAAGACCACGTTGAAATTGAGAAAGAGCGTGAGCAGGGACGCGCCGAGCACGATCTCTGGTGTCGACAGCGGCAAGAAGATCAGGATGTTCGTCACGCCGCGCCCCCGGAAGCCGTAGCGTACGAGCGCGAGCGCGATCAACGTTCCGAGGATGGTGGCGACGAGGCTCGCGACAAGCGCTATCTCCAGCGACAGGAAAAGAGCGCTCCGTATACCGGGAACGCCGTCCCAGTATTTCCAGTTGTCCCACGTGAACCCCTGCCACGTGTAATTGAATTTGCCCGTCGGGTGATTGAAGGAGAAGACGATCACGATCGCGATCGGAAGCAGCAGATACGCGAAGAACAGGAGTGAGTAGGCCGTCAAGACGTTACGCCGCACGAAGGCCCAGGCCCCGGTGAAGACGGCGGGCTTCGACTTCGCCGGTACCGCAACGCTGCTCATACGGGCGTCCCCGTCAACTGCTCCGTCCCGACCGCGCGCGCATACAGGAACACTGCGACCAGGATCCCCGCCATCAGGATGAATGACATCGCCGCCGCCGCCGGATAGTCCGTCAACTCCAGGAACTTGGACTGGATGACGTTGCCGATCATGTGATTCTGCGGCGAACCGAGCAACTGCGCGTTGATGAAGTCGCCCGCCGCCGGAATGAACGTCAGGAGCGTGCCTGCGACGATGCCGGGGAGCGAAAGCGGCAGCGTCACTTTCACGAATGCCTTCCACTTGCTCGCATAGAGGTCCTGTGCTGCTTCGAGCAGGCGCTCATCGATCTGCTCCAGCGAGACGTACAGGGGTAGAGCCATGAACGGGAGGAAGTTGTAGGTGATCCCCGTCACGACCGCGGTGGACGTCGCCAGCAGCCGGCCGCCCGCGCCGAGCACGTGCAGGTGTTGGAGGGTGTGAACGACGAAGCCATGGTCGGCGAGGATGGTCTCCCAGGCGAGCGTTCGGATCAGATAGGTGACGAAGAACGGCGCGACGATGAAAAGCAGTAAGAGGTTCTTCCACCGCCCGCCACGGAATGCGATCCAGTACGCCACGGGATAGCTCAGCAGGAGTGCGAGCAGCGTCGCGATCCCCGCATACTCGAGCGAGCGAATGAACTGGCCCCGATAGTTCTGGAGCGCATCCCAGTAGTTGCCCCAGGCCCACGAGAACGAGTAGCCGATGTCGAAGTTTCCGGACTCCAGCGACTGGTAGGCGAGGAAGCCGAGCGGAACGACGAAGAAGACGGTCAGCCAGAGGACCCCGGGCGCGAGCAGCAGGTAAGGCGTCAGCTGCCGATGACGGTGAAAGAGTCCCACTTGTGTTGTCTATCCCGAGACGAGGTTCTGCCAGGCCGTGAGGTACTTCTGATTGTTCAGCGCATTCGAGTCGAAGATCTTCACGCTGTCGAGCATCTTCTTCGTCGGGAAGATGAGGACGTTCTTCGCGATCGCTGGGTCGCTCGCGAGCAGGGCCTCCCGCGCGCCCTTCACAGGACAGATGTAGTAGACGCCCGTGTCTCCCGTCTTCGGGTTACCGCCCTCGATCAGGGCAGCGACCTTCGGGTCGTAGACGTAGTTCATGTACACAGACGCGGTATAGATGTTGCCGCCTTTCGGGATCAGCATGTTGTCGGTCCAGAGCGCACCGCCCGCGGCCGGGACGTTCCAATGGATGTGCGCGTTGCCGATCTGCGCAATGTCGCCGGACCATGACATCGCCGCCGCGAGATCTCCCTTCGCCAGCGATGGTGCGTAGTCGTTGCCCGTGAATTGGCGGATCTGCTTCGAGTCGACGGCTTTCTTGATCCGGTTGAACGCCTTATTGAAGGACGCGTCTGTCACCTTCGTGGGATCGTCGCCGTTCGCGAGCATCACGCACGTGAGCGCGTCGCCCATCGAATTGAGGACCGTGATCTTCCCCTTCAGCTTCGGGTTGCTCAGGAGGTCGTCGATCGACAGCACCGGGTCGGTGAGCTTGTCGTTGTACGCGATTCCGGTCATGCCCGACTGCCAAGGCAGGCTGTAGTCGCGGTTCGGGTCGAAGCCGGGATGAAGTTGCACGTCAACGAGGTTCTTCATGTTCGGAATCGCCGACTTGTCGAGCTTCTCGGCCCAGCCCTTCTTGATCATCAGCGACAGGTAGCGATCGTTGTCGGTGAGGACGACGATGTCGCGGTCGATCGACTGGCCGCGCGAGAGCGGACCCTGGATCTTCCCGAAGTACGAAGCGTTGTCGTTGATGTCCTCTGTGTACTGAACGTGGGTCCCGTACTTCTTCTGGAATTCTGCAAGCGAAGGGTGCGTCTTCTTCTTGTTGTTCGTGTCGATGTACAGCGTCCAGTTTGAGAAGCGCAGCGTCTTCGCGAGCGTCTTGTTGCCGCTCGAGGTTGTGGCAGCGGACTTGGAGCTGCTGCCGCCGCAGGCCGCGAGCACGCCGGGCACCGTGAGAAAGGCGCCACCCGCCGCAGCGCGGCGGAGAAGCTCGCGTCGGTTCAGAGCATCGGTCATTCGGGTCCCTCCATGGAGTCGACGACGAAGGTGGAGTCTGGGCTCCAGCTGAGCGTTAGCCGTTGGCCCGGCGAGGCTCCGTTCAGGCCGGGCGTTGCATTCTGCCGGTAGACGGTCAGCCGGCCGCAGTCTGTCTCGACGATGTATTGCGTGGCGACCCCCACATAGGCCTCCTCGACGATCGTCCCGTCGAGCACGTTCGCCTGCCCTTGACCGAGCGCGATCTTCTCGGGCCTGATCCCGACCGCAACCTCACCGGTCCGCCCTTGCAACGCTTCGGGGCGGACCCGCACTTCGGGGCCACGGCGGAGCTGGACCGTGTCAGAGCCGCTCACCGTGCCGGGAATCAGATTCGAGACCCCGAGGAAACCCGCGACAAACGCCGTCGCGGGCGTTTCGTACAGCTCGGTCGGGGTGCCGAGCTGCTCGATGCGGCCGTGGTTCATGACCGCGATCTTGTCCGCCATCGTCATCGCCTCTTCCTGGTCGTGCGTGACGTGCACGAACGTGATGTCGATGTCGTGCTGAATGCCCTTCAGCTCCAACTGCATCTGCTTGCGGAGCTTGAGATCGAGGGCGCCGAGCGGTTCGTCCAGGAGCAGCACCCGCGGCTTGTTCACGAGAGCTCGAGCGAGGGCAACTCGCTGCTGCTGGCCGCCGGAAAGCTGCCGAGGCTTGCGCTTTCCCATCCCCTCGAGACCGACGAGGCGCAGGATCTCGTTCACCTGGCCGGTCAGTGTCTGGCCGCGCACGGACCGGCGACGAAGGCCGAACGCCACGTTTTCGAAGATCGACAGGTGCGGAAACAGCGCGTACGACTGGAAGACGGTGTTCACGTCACGCTTGTAGGCGGGCAGGCCGCTCACTTCCGCATCGCCGAGAAAGATCTCACCCTCCGAAGGCTGCTCGAAGCCGCCGATCATCCTCAGTGTCGTCGTCTTGCCGCAACCCGAAGGGCCGAGCAGTGCATAGAAGCTTCCGTGTTCGATCTCGAGGCTGAGACGGTCGACCGCAACGACCTCCTCGAACCGCTTCGTGACGTCGACGAGCCGAACGTCGGCGTTTTCGGCTGTCGCGACGTTCACCGGCCCACGCGCGTCCACGCCTCGGTGAGAACGTCGCCGAGAATCGACACGATCTGGTCGAACTCGTGCTGGCCCGCGATCAGCGGCGGCGAAATTTGAATCACCGGGTCTCCACGGTCGTCGGCCCGGCAGATGAGGCCGCGCTCGAAGAGGCGCGGCGAGAGGAAGTCACGCAGGAGCGTCTCGCACTCCTTGTCGTCGAACGACTCCCGAGTCTCCTTGTCTTTGACGAGCTCGATCGCATAGAAGAAGCCCGTGCCGCGAACATCTCCGACAATCGGGAGCTCGAGCAGCTGGGAGAGCGTCTCGTGGAAGCGGTCCTGACTCTCTGCGACGTGCTCGACGATCCGATCTCGCTTCATGATCTCGATGTTCTTGAGCGCGATCGCCGACATGACGGGGTGACCCCCGAAGGTGATGCCATGCGAGTACATGCTCGTGTCTTGCATGAACGGCTCCATCACGCGGTCGCTCGCGACGACCGCGCCGATCGCGGCATAGGACGACGAGAGTCCCTTGGCGATCGTCATCAGATCGGGGCGGATGTCGTAGCGCTCAGATCCGAACCACGCGCCGACCCGTCCAAAGCCGGTGATGACCTCGTCCGCGCAGAGCAGGATGTCGTAGCGGTCACACACCTCTCGCACGCCGCGCCAGTAGCCCTCTGGCGGCGTGAAAGCGCCGCCCGCGTTTTGCACGGGTTCCATGATGACCATCGCCACGGTCTCCGGACCCGCCGCCTCGATCGTGTGCTCGAGGTCGTCGAGGAGAAATGCCGTGAACTCCGCTTCTGTCTCTTCCGGAGGGCGGTGGTACCGATTCGTGTTCCGCACGTGCAGTACGTCGGGCACGAGCGGCTCGAACGGTATGCGCAACGCCGGGATCCCGTTGATCGAAAGGGCGCCCATCGTCGTGCCGTGGTACGCGATGTGCCGGGAGATCGCCTTCCACCGGCGACCAGTCGACAATGCCGCGGCCTCGGCTGCCTCGTAGTCGACGACAGGGTCGATGCGCTGACCAGGGATCCTCGCTACACGTGTACGCATCTCACCCCGGGCCGAGTAGTACTGGCGCGCCAACTTCCACGCCGACTCGACCGCCTCCGAACCACCGGACACGAAGAAGAGGCGGTTGAGATCACCGGGCGCCAGGGACGCGACCTCGGATGCGAGCTCGATCGCGCGTGGATGCGCGTACGACCAGTTCGTGTAGAACGGCAGCTCGCGCATCTGCGCGGCCGCAGCCTCGCCGATCTCCTCGCCGTAGCCGTAGCCGATGTTGACGGAGAAAAGTCCCGCTAGGGCGTCGAGGTAGCGCTTGCCCTTGGAGTCTTCGAGGTAGCACCCGTCGCCGCGGACGATGATCGGCACTTCGCCGTCCCCGCCCATGCGCGTGAAGTGCAGCCAGAGGTGTTCGCGCGCAGCACGTTGCAGATCCAGCGTCTCAGGTGCAGTGGCGGTCAATGTTCCTCCCCTACTCGGGTACCCCAGTCATATAGCTGCTTCACCATCTGTAGGTAGAGGAAGGTCTCGGTGGAGACGACTCCCTCCAATGCTCGCATCCGATTCGTCAGCTCGAGCAGCTCGCGACGGTCGGCGGCGACGACTTCGACGACGAGGTCGTACTGGCCCACCGTGACGACGACATAGTCGGCCTCGATCCAGCTCGCGATCTCGTCGGCCACCGGCTCCGGTGAGCCCGCGGTCTTGATGCCGATCAGCGCCTGTTCGAAGCCGAGGCCGAGGGGGTTCGTGACCCCGACCACCTGCAGGATGTCCTCGCCGCAAAGGCGGGCATACCGGGCCCGGACGGTCGCCTCGGAGACACCCAGCCTCGAGGCGATCGCACGGAACGACTCCCGGCCGTTCGCCTGGAGCGCCTCGATGATCCCCTGGTCCAGCTCGTCGATTCGCGGGGGCGCGCTGATTGGGCCCCGGCGAGGCTCGGCCACGGCCGGCTGCGCGATCGTTCTACGCAAAGCGAGGCGATTCGTACCATGCGGTGCGCATCCGGTCAATGTAAGCCCCTACTTGAACTCGCATTGCGAATGTTGGATGCTCCTCCTCGCAAACCATCCGGGGAGGAGTGGAAGTGGCCAGAACACCGCAGGCTCAGCGCATCGAGGACGCGTGGGCCGAGGTCGTCGAACGCCGGACGACCCGACGCGAGCTGGTCAAGCGGACGGCAGTGGCGGGGGCGGCACTCGCCGGGGCGGGCACGATGGGCCGCTTCGCAAAGGCGGCGTACGGCGCGGCCCAGCCCCAGATTGCGATCGTCGGAGCCGGCCTCGCCGGCCTCACCTGTGCGTATCGGCTGAAGCAGGCCGGGCTGAACGCCCAGATCTACGAGGCGTCGGACCGGATCGGGGGGCGGTGTTACTCGATCCGGGACTTCTCCCCCCTGATCGCCGAGCACGGCGGCGAACTAATCGACCAAGGCCACACGGCCGTTCGCCACCTTGCCCAGGAGCTCGGGCTGACTCTCGACAACCTGCTCCAGGCTCAGCCGAACGGCACCGAGGACTTCTTCCGGGTCAACGGCGCGATGTACGAGTACGCCGAGCTCCTGGACGACCTGAACGGCATCTCCCAGAAGCTTCACAGCGATCTCTCGGCCGCGAGCTACCCGACGCTCTGGAACTCTTACACGCAGCGGGGCTTCGAGCTCGATCACATGTCGATCATCGACTGGCTCGACGAGAGCGTGCCGAACGGCGGCTCGAAGTCGAACCTCGGCCGTGTACTCGACATCGCCTACAACATCGAGTACGGCGCTGAATCGAGCGTCCAGAGCGCGCTGAACCTCGTCTACCTGCTGGGATATCGCGGCCTGGGCCAGTTCCGTGTCTTCGGGGCGTCGAACGAGAAGTACCACGTACGCGGTGGCAACGACCAGATCGCGAAGCTGATGTCCGACGCCCTCGCAGGCCAGATCTCACTCAACACGGCGCTGACCTCCATCAAGCAGAACCCCGGCGGTTCGTACACGCTGACGTTCAGCAAGGACACGGGGATGCAGGCCGTCGTCGCCGACCGCGTCGTGCTGGCGCTGCCGTTCTCATTGCTTCGCTCGGTCAATTACTCCAAGGCCGGGTTCGAACCGCTCAAGGTGACGGCGATCAAGGAGCTCCCGATGGGGACGAACTCGAAGCTGCACGTCGAGTTCAAGGACCGCTTCTGGTACGGCGCCGGCAACAACGGCAACACCTACTCGGACACTGGCTACCAGAACACCTGGGAGGTCTCGCGCGCCCAGGGTGGCGGCAAGGGCAAGGGAGTGCTCGTCGACTACACGGGCGGCAACATCGGCGCCAGCTTCGGAAGCGGCACGCCGTCGTCGCGCACGCAGCAGTTCATGGCGCAGTTGCAGCCGCTCTTCCCGGACACGAAGGTCGGCGACCACTGGACCGGCCGGGCTACGATCGACTTCTGGACGGCCTATCAGTGGACGAAGGGCTCCTACTCCTACTGGAAAGTCGGCCAGTACACGAAGTTCTCCGGGATGGAATACACACGCCAGGGCAACTGCCACTTCTGCGGCGAACACACCTCCACTGATTTCCAGGGCTATCTGAACGGCGCCGTCGAGACTGGCCAGCGCGTCGTCGACGACATCCTGGGAGACCTGAAGCACGCCTGATGGCGATCAGCGAGAACACGAAGTCGGACCAGGTCGTCGCCGACCGCGAGCGCTACGTCGCGCGTGGCGTCGCAACGACGCCGCTCGTCGTCGCCCGCGCGGAAGGCGCACGGATCTGGGACGTCGACGGGCGCGAATACATCGACTTCGCAGGTGGGCTCGGGTGCCAGAACACCGGCCACGGCTTCGCCGCGGCTGCGATCCACGAGCAGGTCGACCGCTATCTCCACCAGTGCTTCATGGTCGGGATGTACGAGCCATATGTCGAGGTCTGCAGGCTCCTCGACGAGACCTGGCCGCGGCCCGGTGTCGAGACGAAGTCGCTGCTCGTGAACTCGGGCGCCGAAGCCGTCGAGAACGCCGTCAAGATCGCAAGGACCGCGACCGGGCGTCCCGCGGTGATCGTGTTCGACCACGCCTTCCACGGCCGAACGAGCTTGACGATGGCGATGACGGCAAAGGTTGTTCCGTACAAACAAGGTTTCGGCCCGTTCCCGGGTGAGGTGTACCGGTCGGCCGCGCCGTATCCATATCGAGGCGTCTCGTCGGACGAGGCGCTCGAAGCGTTGGCACACCTCTTCAAGCAGGACGTCGACCCCGCCACCGTCGCGTGCGTCGTGCTCGAGCCCGTGCAGGGCGAAGGCGGCTTCGTTGCGATGCCGTCGGACTTTCCCGCCCGGCTCAAGAAGGTGTGCGAACAACACGGGATCCTCTATGTCGACGACGAGGTGCAGGCCGGCATCGGGAGGACGGGGCCGGTCTGGGCGATCGAGCACTACGACACCGTCCCGGACCTGATCGTCTCGGGGAAGTCGCTCGGCGGCGGTCTACCGCTCGCGGGCGTCACCGGCCCGACGGAGCTGATGGACGCGGTTCCGCCCGGAGGTCTCGGCGGGACCTTCGGAGGGAACCCCCTCGCCTGTGCGGCGGCGATCGAAGTCCTCCGCGAGGTGGCAAGCGAAGGGTTCCGCAAGCGCGCCGACGACTTGGGCGTCCGCATCCGTACCCGCCTCGAGCAGCTCGCGGCACGCAACGCCGCGGTCGGCGAGGTTCGTGGGCTCGGGCCGATGCTCGCTCTCGAACTGGCCGACCCCACCCCGGAGCTCGCGAAGTCGGTGACTTCGGCCGCACGTGACCGCGGCCTCGTCTTGCTGTCTTGCGGTATTTACGGGAACGTGATTCGCATCCTCGTGCCCCTCACGATCGACGATGCGCTCCTCGAGCGCGGCCTCGATCTGCTGGAGGAATCGCTTGGCGACGCCCGCGCTGGCTGATACCGAGTCGGCATCACATCAAGTGCCTGCGGCAGAGATCGATGTCCGGCTCGAAGGGATTCGCAAGACGTACGGCGACGTCGTGGCGGTCGACAGGGTCGATCTCGAGATCCCGGCCGGAGAGTTCTTCACCCTCCTCGGCCCCTCGGGCTCAGGGAAGACGACGACGCTGCGGTTGATCGCCGGCTTCGAGCGTCCGGATGAAGGGAAGATCGAGCTGGGCGGAATCGAAGTCACGAACCGCGCCCCCTACGAACGCGACGTCAACACCGTGTTCCAGGACTACGCGCTCTTTCCGCACATGACCGTGGCCGAGAACGTCGGCTACGGCTTGCGCGTGAAGCGCGTCCCACGCGCCGAAAGAAAGCGGCGCGTCGACGAGATCCTGAAAGTGGTCCGCCTGCCCGAGCTCGGCGATCGCAAGCCGGTGCAGCTGTCCGGCGGCCAGCGGCAGCGCATCGCGCTCGCGCGTTCACTCGTCAACACGCCGCGAGTGCTGCTCCTCGACGAGCCGCTCGGCGCGCTCGACCTGAAGCTTCGCCAGGAGATGCAGATCGAGCTGAAGCGCATCCAGCGCGAGGTCAGCGACGTCGGCATCACCTTCGTCTACGTCACGCACGATCAGGAGGAGGCGCTCACGATGAGTGACCGCCTCGCAGTGTTCAACGAAGGCCGGATCGAGCAGATCGGCGCTCCGGCCGAGGTGTACGAACGTCCCGCAACCGAGTTCGTGGCCGGCTTCGTCGGCGTTTCGAACGTGATCGAGCGGGACGGCAGGAAGTTCACCGTCCGTCCGGAGAAGATCCGGATGCACTTCGACGAAGCCGGCGAAGGCGAGCTGGGTCGCATCCGCGACGTGGTCTACGTCGGCATGTTCACCAGGTACATCGTCGAGCTCGACTCAGGCGGCGAGCTCACAGTGGTCAGGCAGAACCTCGAGACGTCCTCGCAGGAGGCGCTCGAGTCAAGGGGCAAGCGGGTCCGTCTCGACTGGCGGCCCGAGCACACCTTCGAGATCGAACGAGGAGGACAAGAATGAGGAGGATTCACAGGAGGCACGTGGTTCTCGTCGCACTGGCCGCGGCATTGTGCGTGCCCGCGTCGGGAGTCAGCTCGGGGGCCGGTGGGCCGTCGATGATCACGAAAGCCGGCAAGAACGAGGGCGCTCTGAACCTGATCGCCTGGGAGGGCTACACGCAGCCACAATGGGTGAAGCCGTTCACGAAGGCGACCGGGTGCAAGGTGCGGGCGAAGTACGGCGGCTCGTCGGACGAGATGGTGACCCTGATGCGAACCGGCCAGTACGACGCCGTCTCCGCCTCCGGTGACGCCAGCCTCCGCCTGATCGTGGGCAAGGACGTGCGTCCGATCGATCCGAAGCTCGTCCCCGACTTCAAGAACTTCATCCCGGCCCTGAAGTCCCCGCCCCACAACACTGTCAGGGGCGTCCACTACGGGATCTCGCTGCAGTGGGGCCCGAATACGCTCATGTACAACACGAAGAAGGTCAAGCCCAAGCCCAACAGCTGGGGAGTTCTCTACAGCTCGAAGTACAAGGGCAAGATCACCGTCCCGGACAACCCGATCCAGATCGCGGACGCCGCTCTTTACCTCTCGAAGACGAAGCCCGCGCTCGGGATCAAGGACCCGTACGAGCTGACTGACGCACAGTTCAAGGCGGCGGTGGATCTGCTGAAAAAGCAGAAGCCGCTCGTGAAGAAGTACTGGGCGTCTGCAGGTGACGAGATCGACCTCTTCAAGAACGGCGGCGCGGTATTGGGCGCATCGTGGCCGTACCAGACCAACACGCTCAAGGCGGCGAAGGCCCCGGTGGCCGACCTGATCCCGAAGGAAGGCGCAACCGGTTGGGCTGACACCTGGATGATCTCCTCGAAGGCCAAGCACCCAAACTGCGCCGTGTCGTGGATCAAGTGGGTCTCCACCCCGACGGTGCAGGCCCAGCAGGCGATCTACTTCGGTGAGACGCCGGCGAATACCAAGGCGTGCGCGATCATGGACAAGCTGTCCAAGGGCTCGTGCGCCCAGTACCACGGCAACGCTCCGGCGGCGTACTTCAACTCGATCAAGTTCTGGAAGACACCGGTCAAGGCCTGCGGCAACGGCCAGAACAACTGCGTTGACTACACGAAGTGGCAGCAAGCCTGGACTGACATCAAGAGTTGACGTCTGAGGCGTACCGGGTGGCGGGCCGGTCTCGATCGGCCCGCCGCCGTCTCTCCGCCGCACTCTGGCGGCGGCCGTGGCTGCGGGGGGTCGCGCTGCTCTTGCCGCCGCTCGCGTGGATGCTGATCTTCTACCTGGCGGCGCTCGCCGTCCTGTTCGTGTCGGCGTTCTGGAGCATCGACTCGTTCACGGGGAAGCTCACCCACGTGTGGACGTGGACGAACTTCGACACGATCATCCACGACCCGACATATCGGCAGATCGCGTTCAGGACGATCTGGATGGCGGCTGCCGTCACGCTCACCGACGCGCTGATCGCCTTTCCGTTCGCGTACTACATGGCCCGCGTCGCAACGCCGCGCCTGCGCACGATCCTCTTCGTGATCGTGCTGCTACCGCTCTGGTCGAGCTATCTCGCGCGAATCTACGCGTGGCGGCTGATCCTCAATCATGACGGCGCGCTCAACTGGACGCTCGGGAAGCTCGGCCTGCCGCAGCAGGGCTGGGCGTTTACGAACACGGCCATCTGGATCGTGTTCTCCTACATCTGGCTGCCGTTCATGATCCTGCCGGTGTACGCGGCCCTCGAGCGGATCCCGGACTCGTTCATCGAAGCTTCGCGCGACCTCGGCGGACGCAACTGGACGACGTTCCGCAGAGTCATCCTGCCGCTCGCGCTGCCCGGGCTGGCGGCCGGCTCGATCTTCACGTTCTCGTTGACGCTGGGCGACTACATCACGCCGTCGCTCGTGGGCAACGTCGACTTCATCGGGAACGTCATCTATCGGAACGTCCTCGGGCTGACGAATAACCTCCCGTTCGCCGCTGCCTACGCCACCATCCCGCTGATCGTGATGGCGGCCTACCTGATCCTCGCCAAACGGCTGGGCGCATTCGAGGCGTTGTAGTCGTGGAGGCGCGCGCCACTAGGATCTCCCTCGGCGTCTGGACTGGGCTCGTCGTGCTCTTCCTCTGGGTCCCGCTCATCCTCATCTGCGTCTACGCCTTCAACCCCTCGAACATTCAGAGCTGGCCGATCGGCGGCTTCAGCACCAAGTGGTTCCATGCCGCGTGGCACAACGAGGAGGCGAGGAGTGCGCTCATCCTCTCGCTGAAGGCCGGCGTAATCGCGACCGCCATCGCGGTCGTCCTCGGCACGGCCGCGGCGGCCGCCGTCAGCCGCTTCCGCTTCTTCGGTCGGGACGCCGTGACGTTCCTGCTCGTCCTTCCGATCGCGCTGCCCGGAGTCGTGACGGGCATCGCGCTGAACTCGTTCTTCAACAACAACCCCGTTCACGGGCTCCCTCCGTCCCTCTGGACGATCGTGATCGGGCATGCGACCTTCTGCATCGTCGTCGTCTACAACAACGTCGTCGCCCGGCTGCGCCGGACACAGACCTCGTTGACAGAGGCTTCCATGGATCTCGGCGCGGACGGCTGGCAGACCTTCCGCTTCGTCACCTTTCCCGTCATCTCGACCGCCCTCGTCGCCGGTGCGCTGCTGGCCTTCGCGCTCTCGTTCGACGAGGTGATCGTCACGACGTTCACCGCCGGCGCCCAGAACACTCTGCCGATCTGGATTCTCGGCAATCTGCGCCTGGGGCAGCAGCTCCCGCAAGTGAACGTCGTCGTCTTTTTCGTGATAGTCATGACCGTGCTTCCCGTGACGATCGCGCAGCGCCTGTCGCGCGACACGGGGATTCTGCGAAGGAGGTAGATCGTGAGCACCACCGTTTCCAAGCACCAGAACCTCGTCGGCGGCGAGTGGGTCGACGCTTCGAGCGGCGAGACTATGGAGGTTCTCAACCCATCGACCGGCGAGGTGATCGCCGAGGTCCCGCGCGCATCGGGCGAAGACGTCGACCGTGCGGTCCAGGCGGCGAAGAAAGCCCTCGTCGAATGGATCGAGACGACGCCCGGAGAGCGCGCCGAGATGCTGCTCAAGTTGGCGGATGCGCTCGACGAGCATGCCGAGGAGATCGCCGAGCTCGAGTCACTGAACGTCGGCAAGCCGCTCTCGTATGCGAGGGACGAGATTCCGGTCGCAACAGACAACATTCGCTTCTTCGCTGGCGCGGCCCGCGTGCTCGAAGGCAAGTCAGCCGGCGAGTACATGCGCGGCTACACCTCCTGGCTCCGGCGTGAGCCGATCGG
>Ga0134126_10006988_pt1 | contig 14183 bp, 10 predicted proteins | sample KB31752_FD_96881 | JGI IMG/M metagenome (GOLD analysis project Ga0134126, IMG submission 96881) | Terrestrial soil microbial communities with excess Nitrogen fertilizer from Kellogg Biological Station, Michigan, USA - KB3-175-2 | ecosystem: Environmental > Terrestrial > Soil > Unclassified ... | reverse complement strand
GAAATGTAATTGTTTTATCAGTAAGATTATTAAAAAAGGGAAGGGACACTTTCACCAAAATAATAGCGATCGCCGATGCGATAAACGCATTTAATAATGCTTCTGTAAGAAACTGTTTTATTAACTGGATACGTAGTGAGCCAAGCGTTTTTCTTACACCAACTTCCTTCGCTCTCTTTTCACTTCTTGCCGTTGATAAATTCATAAAGTTGATGCATGCAAGCAATAGCACAAACAAACCAATAGCGCCAAACATCCATACCATGCGAATTCGGCCATCACCAATTTTTCCATTTTCAAATTCATTGTACAGATGCCATTTATTCATTGGATACAACATTACCTGTTCATTGCCATCTTTCACATGGCTGGTTGGAATATTTTTTATTTTACTGCTTACGCTTGCCATATCAACATTATCATTCATCTGCACATATAGTTTCCAGAAGCGGGTGTTCCAGTCGTTTTGCGCATCTTTTGCCCAGCCTGCAAAAGTGTTTACTGCTTTATCAAAAGGAAGAAATATTTTGGTTTCATAAAAAGATGAGTTTTTAGGAAGGTCTTCAAAAACACCAGCCACTTTCAAATCCATCATATTGTCCATCTTTACCGTTCTGTTCATAGGGTCTGCATTACCAAACATGGCTTTGGCAACTGATCGTGCAATTAAAATAGAAGAAAGATCGTTGAGTGCATTCCGGCTGCCTTCATCCATTTTAAGAGTAAGCATTTCGGGCAATTCAGGCTGAGTCCACACGCCGGAAACAGAAATCTTTTTATCATCTACAGATAAAATATGAACAAAGTTTTGCCAAACAAGCACCACATGCTTGAAATCTGAGGAATAGTTATTACGCAATGCTTCAGCCATAGGAATTGATGCAAGTTCGCTGCTGTTTGTTTGGTTATTGAAAGTTTGAAAATCTATAACCTGCGCAATATTGTTATGATTTTTATGATAGTCATTAAAAGAAATTTCATCCCAAATCCACAAGCCAATCAGCATTGCAATTACCATCCCTACTGCAAGCCCGCTGATATTGATGACAGATGAAGCCTTATTCTTCATCAGGCTTCGCCAGGCAATTTTAAAATAATTTTTTATCATACGAATCTGTTTTATTGTTCTTTTTATATTTTTCGTTTATAGATAATTGTTATATGTAGTAAATCAATAAATATTTCATATTCACCACTCCCCATTCACTATTCTCTTACTCGCTTCTCAAACTATCCACGGGGTTTGCCACCGCCGCTTTTATTGCCTGGAAACTTACGGTTATTAAAGCAATGAAAACCGCAATACAACCGGATAATAAAAACATCCACCAGCTAATATTAATTCTATAGGCAAAATCCTGCAACCAGTTATTCATAATATACCATGCAATTGGAGTAGCGATGATAATGGCTATACCAACAAGCAATAAAAAATCTTTTGATAATAATTGCACAATCCCTGAAACGCTTGCTCCCAGCACTTTTCGGATTCCTATTTCCTTTACACGCTGCTTCGCAAATAATGATATCAATCCAAACATTCCCATGGCGGCAATCAAAATCGTTAACAGCGCGATGTAGTTGGTTACTTTTAATATGCCATCCAACAAAGCATATTGTTGATTCACTTTACTACTCATTAATTCATAACTAAAATCCCTGCGGCTTGGCATTGTTTTAAACTCCTTTTCCAACTGATTCATAACCGGCTTCATATAACCTGCATCTGTTCTTACACTGAGGTAACGATTTTCAAGATTAGGTTTTCCTCTGTACCATTGGATTAGCGGCCCGATATTATTTTGCAAATCTTCATAATGAAAGTTTTCCATTACACCGATAACTGTATAAGGATGGCCTTCTTCCCCTTTTGCTTTTATTTGTTTGCCTACTGCGTTTTTCCATCCAAAGGCATTCATTGCAGCACGGTTAATAAGCACGGCATTTTTTTGGGAGGCTGCAAGATTATCGTCAAAGTTTTTCCCCTGGATTATCGGTATTTTATAAGTGGGCACAAACCCTGCATCTGCAGGCTCCTGGCGCAAACTAACCTCTTTACTTGTTGAAGGGTCTAAAAATGTATTATAATTCTGGTCATATGCAGTAGGAATAACTCCATTGGTAGATATCGATTTTACGTGCGGATTATTTTTAAGATCATTTAAAATACTTTGAAACCGTGCATCGGCGGATTTGGGATCACGAAAAGCAAGGCCTAAGTTTACAACCGCTACATCGTCTTTATTAAACCCAAGCGATGAAGATTTCATGTAGTTCATCTGCCTGTTAAAAATAATGGCGACACCAATCAAGGTGATAGCCAATACAAACTGAATGGTAATAAATATATTACGAAGGGCGCTGCTTTTATAATTGCCTGAAGAAATTTTTCCTTTTACAGCATCGGTTACTTTTACCGTGGCCAGTTTAAGCGCAGGCAAGCTGGCAGCAATAATCGTAAATAAAACTCCTATTCCTGCGAATAGAATAATAAGTGGGTAATCTTTTGTAATTCCCGTTTCTAATTCACCTAATTTGTCTTTTAAAAGATTATTGATAACAGGTAAAAGAAGCAATGAAAAAATCAGCCATGCAAATAAAACAGAAATAAATACTACCAATCCATTTTCGATGCAGAACTGTGTAATGATATTCTTTTTGCTTCCGCCCATCATTTGCCTCACAGCCACCTCATTGCTACGGGCATACATACACGCAGTATTAAGATTGATAAGATTTACGAGTATAATTAATAAAATAAATATACCAGCTCCGATAGCACCTTTTATAATGACACCAATTGTGCTGGATTGTTCCTGTAATATTTTACTAAAAGGAACCGCAAAGACTTTGTTGTCTTTTTGGTCCTGCGAATAATTTAGTTTTACGATTGAAGCAATTTGAGAATCGAGTTTTTTCGGATCGCTGTTTTTTTGTAATCTTAGATAGTTTGAAGCAAAATCATTATACCAATCTGCACCTTGTTTAAAATCAGGATTGGATTCGAGTATTGCCGTGGGTAATAATATAGTCGGATTTATAGTACAGTTTGAAGGCACATGTTTCAAAACCCCGGTAACGGTGAGTTGCATCGTGTCATCGGCGGTTATAACTTTACCAATAGGATTTTCATTGCCAAAAAACTTTTGCGCCATTTCTTCTGATAGCACGATAGAAAATTTATCTTTTAAAGCAGTTGTGGCATCGCCATATTTAAAAGGGAATTGGAATACTTTAAAATACCCAGTGTCAACAAAGTCAGTTGTTTCCTGGAATTCTTTATTATTATATTTTAGCCACGGATAATTCCATTGTTGAATGTGCGTGGCAGCTTTTACTTCCGGGCATGTTTTTACTACTTCACCGAGCAACGGATAAACAGTCTGAGTATATTGGTTGCCTTTAGAATCCGTTTTCAGGTAATACATCTCGTTGGTGCCTTTCAGGTTATCATTGGTTGTTACGTATTGATAAATTAGCAGCGACAAAGCCATGATGCTAGCCAGCCCGGTTGATAAGCCGATAATGTTTACTGAAGCAAAGAGCTTGTTTTTTGTTAGTTGCCGCCAAGCAGATTTAAAATAATTTTTTATCATTTTATTTTCGTTTATAGATAACTGTTATATTATAGTAAAACAACAAATAGTTTGAATTCTTATTTTCATCTTTTCATCACCCCGCGGCCTGGCCTTCGGTGCCGGCCGCTATTATATTATTCACTCCTTAAACTCTTCACAGGGTTTGCCACCGCTGCTTTTACTGCCTGGAAACTCACCGTTATTAAAGCGATAAGAATCGCAACAATCCCGGCAATTAAAAATATCCACCAACTTATTTCTATCCTGTATTTATAATTTTGCAGCCAGCTATTCATCATCCACCAGGCCAGCGGAAATGCAACAAGGCATGAAATAAATACCAATTGCAAAAAATCTTTTGATAATAATTTAGCTATTCCCGAAACACTTGCACCCAACACTTTTCTTACACCTATTTCTTTGGTTCTGCGTTCTGCTGTGTAGGCGGCCAATCCAAATAAACCAAGGCAGGAAATAATAATAGCCAGCGCGGCAAACACTCTTGACAGCTCGCTTATCAATTGCTCATTCTGAAACATCGCGTTAAACTGCGCATCTACAAAGTGATATGTAAAAGGGTAGGAGGGGTTGTCTTTTTTTAATACAGTTGCAATTTGTTGTATGGCTGATTCAACACTGGCATTGGGTTTCAGCCGAACGTACATGTTTGACGCATCAGGCATGTTGACGCAAAAAAACATTACCGGGTCCGGCTTGCCGTACATATCTCCATAGACATAATCATTTACTACGCCAACAACATTTACCACCGTGCCACTCGTGTCGCCATCCCAATGCAGGGTTTTTCCAACGGCGCTGTTTTTGCCCATCAACTTTTCTAATGATTGTGTAATCATCACATTTAATTTTTTTGATTGCACACTGTCTGTTTCCACCAAATCCCTTCCTTCCAAAATTTTTATGCCTGAAGTTTTCATATACCCTGGCGATACATACCGGGTAGAAATTAAAACCTGGTTGTTGGATTTTTTTCCTTCCCAAACCAAACTACCTGTATTATTGCCTCCATATAAAGTGTTGTAATTTGACACCGCCACATTTTCAATTAACCCGGTATTTAATAAATCCTGATGGACAGCCTCATAATTTTTTGTCATTTCGCTATTCATATCTACCTGCAAAAGATTGTTTTTATCAAAACCAAGGCTCCTGCTTTTAACGTGCTGTATTTGCTGAAAAATAATTATGGTGCTGATGATAAGTATGATGGAAATGCTGAATTGTACTACTACCAGGCCTTTCCGTATCAAATTGGCGCTGCTGCCTTTCATCTTTATTCCTTTTAAAACAAAGACCGGATTGAAGGATGATAAATAAAGTGAAGGGTAACTGCCGGCCAGCAAGCCGCATATAAGTGTGATGCCAAGTAATGCTGCTAAATGAAGCGGGTTATTTAAACCCAATACCAGGTTTTTGGCTACCAACAAATTAAAGGCAGGCAGTAAAAGCGACATAATAATTACGGCAAGTAATGCTGATAACAATGCAATAAACATCGCTTCGCCAACAAATTGAAAAATGAGCATCCGCTTGCCCGAACCCAATACTTTTCTTACGCCTACTTCCCTGGCGCGTTTTTCACTTCTTGCCGTGGCAAGGTTCATAAAGTTGATACAGGCAATTAATAAAATAATCCATGCAATAATAGAGAAGAGGTGTACATACGTTATCCTTCCACCTCCTGTTTGCACGCCATTATCAAATTCATCACGTAAATGCCAGTCGTGAGCGCTCCATAAAAAAGGCCTCGCAATAGATTTTGGCTCGCGTTTTTGTATAAAATTATAAAGGGTTTTATTTACCGAAGCTGCGCTGACATTAGGCTGTAGCTCAACATAGGTTGAGAGGTCATTATTTCCCCACGATTGCGCCCATGATTTATTTTCATCCCACCAGATTTGGAAAGGTGCAGCCCATTCAAACTGTACGGTTGAGTTTTTGGGAATATCTTTTATAACACCGGTTATTACATAATCCTGTTTATTATCTACACGCACTGTTTTGCCAATAACATCCTTTTCATTGCCAAAAAATTTTTTTGCCGTTGATTGCGTGATAACCATGGAATGTAAATCTTTAAAAGCAGTTTTTGCATTGCCCTGCACAAAAGGAAATGTAAACATGCTGAATAAAGAAGCATCCACATAGCTACCGCTTGCATACATTGTATTATTGCCAATGGTTATCAGTTTTGTATCGAGCCCATTGATGCGGCAGGTGTTGGCAACACCTGGAATTTCTGCCTGCATTACAGGAGCCATTGGCGCCGGCGTAGAACCAAATGTTGCCGTATAAGTATCATACTTTTGGTTTTCACGAATAAAATACAACTGATCTTTTTTTGTATTGAACTGATCGAAGCTCAGTTCATCTTCTACCCATAGAAATATCAAACCCGCGCAGGTGATGCCAATTGCGAGGCCAAAAATATTTAAGAAGCTATAGCCTTTATTCTTCCAAAGGCTTCGGATGGTTGTCTTGAAAAAATTCTTAAACATATTACTTCGTTTATAGATAACAGATATATACATTAAACCTGCTTACCGGACAGCAGGCTAAAAAATAACATTGGATAATTAGGAAATTAGCCAATGAGCTAATTAACTCCCTGATTAATCCATAAAAAACTGCACCAGTTATTTAGTTATTATCAATCAATGAGTAACTAAGTAAAAAAAAATAATTATGTTCGATAATGATACACCCTGTGTTTCATTTTGATACAGCGCTTTTAATTGGCGGGGGACAAAATAGTTTAACTAATACAGGTAAGTGAAATGGTTAATTTGCGGCCTTCGGCCGCTGCGTTATGTGGATAGAATTGATAAAAATATAGTTGGAAATGACAAAAACCTCTTGTACATAGTCCATTGTATGTATGTACATAGGCCATTGTATATATGTACATAGGGCATTGTATATATATACATAGGGCATTGTATACCCTTACATAGGTCATTGTATATATGTACAATGGCCGTTGTATATATGTACAATGGCCGTTGTATACATATACATAAGCCATTGTATACCCTTACATAAGGCATTGTATACCCTTACAAAGGCCATTGTATAGATGTAGGCTAGCTCCCCAGCTATCCTTAGATTATTATTCCCCAAACCCAAAAGTAGCTGCTGTCCTGAGTTTGCAACTCAGGACATTTCAAAGCCGGCTACATCAAAAATTCCTTTATATTCCTTTCTAGTAAAAACATCCACCCATCCCACTACGGCAAAACTTACAAAATACATTGCTGTCTGATCGGTTATTTTATAGCCGCCTGTACCCAAAAACCCCCCCGTTGGCGCAAGCGTCCGCTTGTGCCAGTAAACAAACATTTTTCGACATTTCCTCTTTTCATATATTTTTCTTCTCCTCAAAAAAATCATGTTATACTGTTATGCATAGCACAAGCGGAGGCTTGCGCTAACAACTAACTGCAACCTAGCTCCAAGAAGGGGGACTAAATCTATTTTGTGTTAGCCCTCCAAACGATTAACACAATAACTGCTATTATACTTAATATAATATATCCAATTACAGCGACGTCTATTCTTTTTTGAGTCTTAAAATCTTCTTTGCTCCATTTTTTATTTAAAATATCATAACTAAGTTTGTTATATCGTATACCGTTTAAGACTATTAATATAAAATACGCTATTATAATTAGATATTTATTTATATTTAGATATTTATCTATATTAAGCCAAAATTGAAATAAAATGTTGATTAATCCGCAAAAGAATATTATATTCAATACATGAAGAGCAGACAAAAAAACTAACCCTGATATTTTATAACTAGTTTGCTCTCCATTCCTGTTGTAAAAGGCGCATGCTCTATAATAAACGTAATCAAAGAAATGTAACATTAATTTTAAATTAAATTAATTAATAAATTAAAAACTTGGCATTGTTGCCATATCGAAGTCGCTTTTTTGAACAATAGGATCGTTTAAAGCATCATGAAGATGATCTCCTATACTTCTACCTGTTGCATTTGTACCGCTGTATTTGCAATAAAATAGGCCCCGGAAATTATCCAACCAATACCTGGAATAAATGCCACCGCTCCCATAACTGCATCTGTACCATCACTCCAATAATCAGCATTTTTATTGAATGCCATATCTGCAAGTGGAATTAAAACCCCAGCTATCCTTAGATTATTATTCCCCAAACCCAAAAGTAGCTGCTGTCCTGAGTTTGCAACTCAGGACATTTCAAAGCCGGCTACATCAAAAATTCCTTTATATTCCTTTCTGATAAAAACATCCACCCATCCCACTACAGCAAAACTTACAAAATACATTGCTCCCTGATCTGTTATTTTATAGCCGCCTGTACTCATAAACATTTTTTATAAAAGTAAGGTAAACGTCCTGAGTTGCAAACTCAGGGCAGCAACTCTTTTTTTATTTGAACATTCTAACAATAGCAGGGGCAGCATTAGTAATAGCTGCGCTACTAATCCCTGCCATATCGAGCCCGGACGGATAATAGTTTTCAAAGTACTTTTCGCTTGTAAATATACAATTGGAAACCTTGATTATTTGTATGTTTACTGAAAGAATTTATTGAAGTCGTTGGTCGGGAAACCAGATGGTAGCTACTCAAAAATGAACACCCACAAAGGATAGAATCACAGACATCGGCTACTAATACAGTCCCAATTAAAGATCATAATTTCCATATTTATTTTTATAATAAGCTGTATAACAAAGAATGAGCATAAATATTAAAATGCTAATAATTAAATAGAAATAAAAAAATGAATTAATTCGTTTTTTAAAACCGTCGGGTAATAATATATATTTTCCACGTAGTAAATCTGATCTTTCAGAAGTTATTAATAATAGATTAAAAACAAAAAGAATTACATAAATAAAAAGAGCAGCCCATTTGTTTATTAAAGTATGTTTATTGAGAATGCTAATGAGAAAAGCAATACTTAAGATATTGAAACAAGGCAAACCAGCTAATAATGCAACAGCTGATATCCGCAATGTATCTTTACTTTTTTTACCTGTGCTATTATACCAATCATAGGCTCTACAGTAAAGAGAATAGTATATATTCATAGTGATTATTGTTTAATTTTTATTCCCCATCAATAGTTTCTGCAATTGACTTACCATTATGAGTGGCCTGCCAACCCAAATCGCCAACAAAATAAATTTCCCCAGCTATCCTTAGATTATTATTCCCCAAACCCAAAAGTAGCTGCTGTCCTGAGTTTGCAACTCAGGACATTTCAAAGCCGCCTACATCAAAAATTCCTCTATATCCCTTTCTGATAAAAACATCCACCCATCCCACTATGGCAAAACTTACAAAATACATTGCTCCCTGATCGGTTATTTTATAGCCGCCTGTACCCATAAACATTTTTTATAAAAGTAAGGCAAACGTCCTGAGTTGCAAACTCAGGACAGCAACTCTTTTTTTATTTGAACACTCTAACAATAGCAGGGGGCAAGACATCAATGAAAGGGCCTAACCGCCAGTAATTAACTCCTCCGGCAAGGGACATTCCGTTAATTAAAGGCAACAGTAAACCAACATTTATTTGGTATTTTTATTTTGATACAAACTAACGCGACATCGTGAGGCGCTGCTTAGTAGAGAAAGGAATTGATAATTTTGGATTTATAAAGCACGTAGGAAATATTTTATTGAAATTAGTATTATGGTGGTTCGTGAGACACGAACCATGGCTTGGGCTTAGCAGGATTAATTACATCCTAATATCCTGTAATCCTGAAAATCCTGATTCAGACAAAATGATAAAAAGTGATTTAAACCTTGATTAACCGGCCGCGTTTTTTGTATAAAATAATTACAAAAATAAATGCCACCAATAAATTAACGATACCAAACCAGTTCCCCATCCTGGTATAAATTGTATTGATTCTTTGGTTGGATACACTTCCTGTTAATGATGCCGCGAGGAGATTTGAAGAACTGGACTCATAAGTAACCCGCCCGCAGAAATCGCTGATGGTTAATTCACCTTGCCTTGCTGCCCTTACTTCTGAAAAGCCATTTTCAACCCCTCTTAAAACAGACATCCTGGAATGAAGCCAATCGTCTACAATAAAATCCCATGCAGGGACAAATAGGATACTTGCTTTTTCAGTGCCATACTGTTTAATATAATCCCGGAAATCCATGTCTTTACAAATGGCAACCCCTGCCTGGATGTCATTCAATTTAAACAAACCAATATTTTTGCCTGGCTTAAATTGATCTTCCTGCCCCTTAACTAAATAGGCTTTATTATAATTTGCAACTATGTCTCCTTCTGCATTTATTACAAGTGCTGAGTTGTGTTTAACAGCATGCGCCAGGTTAGTATAGCCTGTTATAATATAAATTTTGTATTGCCTGGCCACCGCACGTAAAGTGTCAAGCAGGTGCGCCCCGGATAAACTATCTATACTAAGTGCCCTTTCAGGAAATACAACTACCTGTGCCCCTTTCATTGCGAATTGCGGTACCTGCGACAGGTAAAAATCAGTTACCAATTTATCTTTTCCCGGATTTGGCTCGTTACTATTGTTATGTTTTTTTTCATCAAAAACCACGAGGCCAACTTTGATTCTGTTACCCGTTATATTTTTTTTCAGCCGTAAAACTCCAAATAACAGAATTGATGCGATTAAAAAAAAAGGGCAAGCTACCGCATAAAATAATTTCTTTTTTTCCTTTCTGAAATGCCATCCCGAAACAATTACAGAGGGAATTAATGTAATAAAAAAGGTGATTCCTAAAATACCTGTTATGGATGCTATTTGTATTAGAGGTAAAAAATTTATTTGTGAATACGCAATGCTGCCGGCTGTTCCATCCGGTGATAGTTTTATAAGCAGGTATTCAAAAGTGGTAAAGAAAACAGGAAATGCAAAAACAACATACCAGGAATTAATCTTAGAAACCGACTGCCTGGTGATAAAAATTATCAGTGCAAAAATCAAAGAAAGTAGTATGGTAAAAATTACAGCAGGAACAATAGTTGCTACATCAACTAAATAGGAGAACCAACTTAATCTTCCAATTATATAGGCGAAAAATGAAATGATAAAAGTTGCCCTGCCGGAAGTTTTTAAAGAAAGGAATAATACCGGCAACGGAGCGAGCCATACCAAATACCAATAATCGCCGTTTAAGCCATTACCATAATAATAAAGAAGCCCGGATAAAAGAATACCTGCTATTATTACAAGGAATTTAAATTTTGATGGTGAGTTGCTCATTATTCTGTAAGTCATTAATGTATTAAAAAAATCGTTCGGTTCTTAAAGAATTTTATAAATGGCCAATCTCTCCAAATTAAGGAAAACAGGGAATCTATTATCATTTAAAAACACTGTTGGGAGACAAAAATAATTGGTTAAAGCCGCATCAATGATGACAAATGTCAATAATTCACGCGGCTTAAAAATTATAAATTCTTTTTAATATTTACGTGTGTTAATTTTACCTATGCATGCTGCTTTAAAAAAATATTTAGAGGGTAAGATTAATCTTTCTCCGGAGAATGAAGTGTTGGTTAGTAACTGCTTCGAATTAAAGTTTGCCAAACGCAATGAAATACTGGTATCAAACGGGAACGTTGCCAGGCATATATTTTTTGTGGTTAAAGGTTGCCTGCGCATATTTTTAATTAATGAGAAAGGAAATGAATCGACGAGGTTCCTGATATTTGAAGGCCAGATGGGCACTGCTTTTCCGAGTTTTATTTTGAGGGAACCATCCGTGGCTGCTGTCCAATCTATTGAGGCTTCTGAATTGCTTGTGCTTGGTTTTAGTGACCGGCAAATGTTGTTACAAAAAGTTCCGGGATGGGAAACGATGGAGCGGATAAACCTTGAACTGGAATACATTGCATCTGTTCAAAGAATAGAAAGTTTTATAACGATGGATGCTAAAGCACGCTATCGTGTTCTGCTGAATAGGAACCCTAAAATTATACAAAGGCTGCCCTCTAAAATTATTGCCGATTACCTGGGCATATCGCAGGAAACCCTAAGCCGCCTGAAATCTAAAAAATAAAAGCTGGATTATGTACATTATAATCCTTCGATGGAAAGACAGAATCTTTGTAAAGAGCCGGAAGCTTATTTATATTCCTTGCCTCCATCTATGCAAGCGGAACTGATAATGTTGGATTTATAAAGCACATTGAAAATATTTTATGAAATTATTATAATGGTGATCTATGAGGCACGGGACATGGCGTGAGAGATGTAAATTTGTGAATCAATAATTTTTTTTATATTTAATTAAACGACAAAGAGACAAAGAACAATAACTAACTTTGTTAATAGCAAAAAATTAAAAACAATGAATAATCAAAAAATTACTCCCTGCCTTTGGGTTGAAAAAGATGCCAAAGTAGTTGCAGAATATTACCTCTCCATCTTTAAAGATGGTAAGTTGAAAGATTATCAGTTATTCGAAAATATGCCAGGCGCTGACGGCAGCGGCAATGATGGCCGTTTTGATACTGCTGTCATGGAACTCGCGGGCGTAGAATTTTCAATTCTTGCCGCAGGCCCGATGTTCAAATTCAATGAAGCGATATCACTTGTTATAAACTGTAAAGGCCAGGATGAAGTAGATTATTATTGGGAAGCGCTTACGTCTAATGGGGGAGAAGAAGGGCCATGTGGATGGTGCAAAGATAAGTATGGTTTGTCATGGCAGGTGGTACCCGTTGAATATTTTGAACTGATACATAGTAAAGATGCTGCTGTGAGAGAGAAAGCATTAACGAATACATTTAAACAAAAGAAATTAATACTTTCAGAACTTAAATAAACCTGAATCATTTACGAATACCGGCAAAATGGAAACTATAGCCGGCATAAATGATAAGGCACTGCAGTAAACCAACTTTTAATTGCGATTTTTATTTTCAATCACTCCAACTTGGTTCTTTTAATAAAAGAAAAGATGCCTTAGTTAATTGGCTAATTAGCCAATTAACTATTCACTTCTCAGGCTTTCCACAGGATTAGCCCTCGCGGCTTTAATCGCCTGGAAACTCACCGTGAATAATGTTATTGCCAGCGCACCCAAGCCTGAAAAAATAAAAATCCAGAATGAAATCTTTGTCCTGTACTCATATTGTTGCAGCCAGTTATTTAAATAATACCAGGCTAAAGGAATGGCGATAACGCAGGAAATAATTACCAATAAGGCAAATTCTTTTGACAACATTCCCCAGAGATTAAATATAGACGCTCCCAGCACTTTGCGGACTCCGATTTCTTTTTTTCGTTGCTCTGCCACAAAAGATGCCAGCCCAAACAAACCAAGGCACGATATGAAAATAGCCAGTATAGTAAAAAAAGTTGCGAGGTTGCCTATCCGCTGTTCATCTGCAAACTTTTTCGCATAGTCTTCATCGTTAAAAGTATAGTCAAAAGGCGCACCGGGATTGTATTTTTTAAAAACCGATTCTATTTTACTTAATGCATCCTGCACGGGGATACCTGGCTTTATTGCAACCGTAACAACACCGACATTTTGGGGATCAAACATAAAAACGGTTGGCTCTACGGGTTCATAAGGCGAACTCATAATCATATCTTTTATCACACCAACGACTTTATATTTTTTATCATTGAAATCTATGGTTTGCCCGATAATACCTTCTTTCATTCCGACCTGTTTTACGGCAGATTCATTCAAGATCATTGCTGTGCTATCGGTTGCAAATTCTTTTGAAAAATCCCTTCCTTCTTTTATTTTCCAGCCGATGGTTTTACCAAAATCAAGGGTTACCCAAATGGTACCAAAAACAGGTAATGTGTTGGGGTCTTTACCTTGCCAGTTAAAGCCTATCTGGTTTGAATACACATTGGTAGTTGGGCTTGAAGATTCGGCCATATTATCTACAACACCGGTTGCAAGCAGGCTATTTCGTATCGCATCATAATGCCCATACAAATCCGGCGTTGACATGTTCACTGTTATTAAGCCCTGGCTTTTGTAATTTACCGGGCGGCTTTTAGCAAATTGAATTTGATTAAAAACAATGATGGTCCCAATGATTAATGCTATTGAAAAAGTAAATTGAATCACCACCAGTACCTTTCGCGGCAACGACGCATATTTTCCTGCGCGGAAGGTTCCTTTTAAAACTTTTATCGGCTCAAATTTGGAAAGATAAAATGCGGGGTAGCTCCCTGAAATAATTCCTGTAATAAAAGTAAAGGCGAGGGCTAATAACCAGAAACCCGCGCTGCTCCAAGGTAAGCCAATGTGTTTATCGGCAAGCCTGTTGAATAAAGGCATTAATATAATAACCAGCAATACAGAAAATATAAAAGACACAAAAGCCACCAGAACTGACTCACTTAAAAACTGCCCGATTAATTGGCTGCGAACGGAGCCTACTGTTTTTCGGATCCCGACTTCTTTCGCTCTTTTTTCGCTACGTGCTGTAGACAGATTCATAAAGTTGATACAGGCAAGCAGCAGAACAAACACGCCGATAATAGAAAACAACCAGATAAACTGAATGCGGCCACCTGAAGGTTTGCCATTTTTAAAATCACTGTACAAACGCCATTT
>Ga0134126_10006987_pt1 | contig 14184 bp, 13 predicted proteins | sample KB31752_FD_96881 | JGI IMG/M metagenome (GOLD analysis project Ga0134126, IMG submission 96881) | Terrestrial soil microbial communities with excess Nitrogen fertilizer from Kellogg Biological Station, Michigan, USA - KB3-175-2 | ecosystem: Environmental > Terrestrial > Soil > Unclassified ... | reverse complement strand
TTTGTAAACCGTTGGTCGGGGGTTCAAATCCCTCAGCCGGCAAATAATTCAAAGACAGGGCTGGCAGGCAACACGACGGGCATCCAGCCCCGGCGATTGCCCGGCATCAGGCCGACTCTTCGGCCACGGCCGTTGCTCGCTCCGCGGCGATGGCGCGAGCGGGTGGAATGCCGTCAAGCAGGCTGCGGATCTCCTCTCCGCTGAGCGTCTCGTATCGGAGCAGACACTGCACTAGCTGCTCCAACTGGTCGCGATGACCGGTCAGGATCTGGTGCGCCTGCGCCAGGCCGGTATCGATCAGCTTGCGCACCTCGAGGGAGATCGCCTGCGCGGTCTGTTCCGACACATTGTGTTGACGCGCAACGGAGTGGCCGAGGAAGACTTCCTCCTGGTTATCGTCATAGGCCACCGCGCCGAGTTCCTCGGAAAACCCCCAGCGGGTCACCATGGTGCGCGCAAGCTTGCTCGCTTCCTGAATATCACCGGCCGCTCCCGAGGTGATCCCGCTTCGCCCGAAGACCATCTCTTCCGCGGCTCTGCCCGCCATCATGATCGCCAGGCGCGAGGTCATCTGCTCGAGGCGCAGGCAGGCCTGGTCCTCCTCCGGTATCTGCTTGACCATGCCGGTGGAGCGCCCACGCGGGATGATGGTCACCTTATGGACCGGGTCGGCCAATGGAACATGTACGGCGACGAGCGCGCGGCCGGCTTCGCGATAGGCAGTGAGTCGCTTCTCCTCGTCGGTCATGATGTGGGTACGGCGCTCGTCCCCCATCGTCACGGTGTCCTTGGCGTCGTCGAACTCCTGCATGGCGACCGTGGTCCTTCTGCGCCGGGCAGCCAGGAGCGCCGCTTCGTTGACGAGGTTCATCAGATCGGCGCCGGAAAACCCAGGCGTGCGACGCGCAATCGTCTTCAGATCGACGTCGGGCGCGAGCGGTACCCGGCGCACGTGGACCCGCAGAATCTGCTCACGGCCGCCGACGTCGGGATTCGCGACGACGACTTCGCGATCGAAGCGCCCAGGGCGCAGCAGCGCCGGGTCGAGAACATCCGGCCGGTTCGTCGCGGCGATCAGAACGACGCCCTGGTTGGCAGCGAATCCGTCCATCTCGACCAGCAGTTGATTCAGCGTCTGCTCGCGCTCATCGTTGCCCCCCCCGAGGCCTGCGCCGCGACGGCGGCCAACCGCGTCGATTTCGTCCACGAAGATTATGCACGGGGCGCTCTTCTTGGCCTGCTCGAACATATCGCGCACCCGCGAGGCGCCGACGCCGACGAACATCTCGACGAAGTCCGAGCCGGAGATCGTGAAGAACGGCACCTCGGCCTCGCCCGCCACGGCGCGCGCCAGCAGGGTCTTGCCGGTGCCAGGGGGACCGACTAGCAGCACTCCGCGCGGAATGCGGCCACCGAGGTGCTCGAACTGACGCGGGTCGCGCAGGAACTCTACGATCTCCTGCAGCCTGTCTCGGGCCTCATCCACGCCGGCGACGTCTGCGAATGTCAGCCGGTCGGGCGAGCGTGTCAGTTGCTTAGCCTTCGATTTGCCCAAGGCGAGGCTACGGCCGCGCGCGCCGCCGCCGCTCTGGCGCAGAAAGTAGATCGAGATGACGACCAGGATGAGCAGCGGCAGCGTGGAGGTCAGGATGGTGCCCATCGAGGGGGCACTCGCCGGAGGCGGCACGGCGGTGATGGCTACGCCTTTCTGCCGCAGGAGCCTGATGAGGTCGGGATCGTCGGCCGCATAGGTGCGAAAAGCGCTGTTGTCGAGCAGCAGGCCGGTGATTTTCGGTCCCGCGGCGATGACGCTGCGCACCTGGCCCTGATCCAGGTCCTGCAGAAACTGGCTGTAAGAGAGTTCCTTGAGATGCGGAGCGGCCTTGCGTGCCTGATACAGATTGATAAACGCCACGATCAGCAGGGTCGCGATGGCGCAGGCCGCGAAAATGTAAAACCCCTTGTCGTTGGAGGGGGTGGAATTGGTTTGCGTCATAAATTATCGGCCGCGGTTATGAGGCGGGCACATCGACCATCGCGTCACTCACCCCAGGGACGGCCGGACTTTGCACAGATCCTATCGGGACGACAGCGAGGCAGGAACCGGGCGCGCCAGGCTTACCGCTGCCGTTGGCTGCTAGCTTGCGGGGGGACTTGCATCTTGACTTCGTCCCGTTCGATGAGAATAGAATATCGATATTGCCGAATTCAAGCCTCCTGCCGGGCGACAGACCGAAAGCGAGAGCAGGGGCCGATGAGGCTGGAACCTTTCCGCACGTATCGATCGGTAGTGTGAAAGCCTGTTTGCTGCAGAGGAAGAGGTCGCAATGCGTGCCGGGCTCCAAGAAAAGTCACTCACACTTCCGCTCGTCATTCCCATCCAGAAGATCCTTCCGTGGGCGATCCTCGGCGGAATGATTTTTTCCATCGCCATGTACTTCGTCGGTGCAGAGGGGGGTGCCTTCAGCTCCCTGGGCGGCATGACGGTCCACGAGTGGGTGCACGACGCGCGCCACCTGCTGGGCTTTCCCTGTCACTGATCCTCTGATTTCAACTCCCCGGCGCCGTAGGCCTCACTGTGAGACCAGGCCCGTTTGGGATGGTTATAAGGTCGCCGTGAACCGCATCATCGCGACGAAATCCCTGACACCCGGATTGCCCCCCGCGTCGATGATGTATTGCAGATCCGGCTGCAGCGCCAAGTGCGGCAGCATCTGATCGGCATAGGTCAGCTCGATGTGGGTTTCCGCGTGGGCCAGCGTGGCACCCGTCGCTGCGACCGCGGCACGATACTTTGCGCCCAGCAGCGCCTGGGCGATCGCCAAGGATGCCTTGGAATCAGGGCGCCCGGGCATGGCGTGCTCGAGCAAGGCGCCAACCTGCCAGCTTGACCGGAAAGGACCGGTGTTACCGTCGGAGAGGCCGGCGCGAACGAACCCGGTGAGCCGGCGGGCGTTATCGCCGCCGTCATACAGCGGCTGCTCGGCCAGCAGATAGGCGCCGGCACTGGTCCGCAGCAGCGGATTGCCCGCGCTGTCCTGATCAAATAGATCATCCTGAGGCTTGGAATAGCCCCAGGCGCCGAGGGCGAGTTTTCCATGGGCGGTCCAGCCCGCTTCGATGACTTCCAGTACCCCGTCCTTGAAATCGGTATTGACCCCGCCCGGATCGCCCGGATCGCCCACATCGGCGTTGAAGACGGCCGCACGAAGGTAGGCGTCCTTGTCCGGTCGGATCGCCAACAGTGCGCTCAGGCTCGATTCGGGAAAGATCGATGGTCCTCCCGGCCCGCTGGCGGCGAGTTCCGAGCCGACGCCGAACTCGGGCGCGATCAGCAGCGCGCTTGCATCATCGGCGTAGAACTCCGCATTGAGGTCGATAAGACCTGCCTGCAGCAGTACGACACCGAAGTCCTGCTGCAGCCACGCCGTAAACAGCCGCGAGTGGCGCTGACCGGGTAAGACTTCGATGTTGTCGATCCCCTCGAGGTCGCCGAGCTCCTGATTGGGTGTGGCGCCCGAGGTGTTCATGAAGGTCAAGGAAGCGCTGCCGCCGCTCCAGCTGGCCAGCTTGGCGAAATCCGCATCCAGAGTGATCAGGAGCTTGTCCAGCTCACGCACTCGTTGGCCGGACCCACCCTGATCGATGCCAACGACATCGACGCTCCAATTGCCCGAGACGTCCAGTCCTTCCACCGCGTGAACCGGATCGGCAAAACCCGCAAGCAATATTCCCAAGGCCCCAGCGACCGCAGCCCCGGAGTATCGCGCCCTGTCTTCCACGTTTTCTTCCCTGGGAGTGGACTCTGTGGCCCGGGGGGGTGGTTCGGATACCCGGGTTGATACGTTGGGTACGTGCGCATCCCTCATGTCAGGCACGCTGGTAAGTCACGGCCAGCCGCGGAGTTTTATTAGTGCGAGAGTTTCCGGAACGACAGCGCGACCTCGATCTTGTCGCCGACCTTTACGTCAGCCAGGGAGAGCGGTGGGAAATGCAGCCTCAGCGTCATGCCATCGGCGTGCACTTCCATGACGCCGGTCTTGCTGTCGAGAGCGTCCACCGTGCCTTGCATCTGGTGTGCGCCCTGCATGCCCTGCATACCCGGCACGTTTTTCATGTCCGCCATGTGGTGGGCGTCTTGCGCCTGGCTGACGGACAGCGAAAACAGAGTCGTCGCTAGCGCGCCGATCAACATCCGCTTCATACCAATCCCCTTGTAATGGTCAGGCATCGCCACTGTAGCCTGTGTGTGAACACTTCAGGAACTAATCACCTTCGGGCCCGCCGTGCCCGGGCCTGTCGTGCTCCTCGTGCTCTTCGTCGAAAGCGCCGACGGGAACGAGGGGGCCGAACGAGCGCAATACCCAGCGCCGGCCGTTCGTACGCAGGTCGGTCCGGGACAGCGGCGTGACATCGACCCGCCAGAAGGATGGCAGCCGCGCCTCGATCACGGCAACGATGATGGCGCGGATCACCGTAGCATGAGTGATCGCAACGGTATGGCCCTTCTCGGTTCCGACCTCGCGCAGCCATGCGGCCGCGCGCTCGAGCACCTGGGGAATGGTTTCGCCCCCGTGCGGCGCCGAGCTCGGATCCCTGATCCAGGAGACGAGTTTTCTCGGTTCTCTCAGCAGCACGCCGTTGAATCGCAGGCCCGACCACCGGCCGAAATCACACTCGCGCAGCCGCTCGTCGACCGTCGCCGATAGGCCAAGCGCCAGCGCGGTTTCCCGCGCCCTCAAGGCTGGACTGGTGAAGCATCGGTCAACGTGGCCCAGGCTACCCAACAGACGCTGCGCCTGCGCTTTGCCCGCCTCGTCGAGCGGATCGTTGCCGCCGAACGTCGCGGCACGAAGTGCCTTGGTCGTGGCGTGGCAGATCAGGCTTATGCGAGGGCGCATCGTGGCCTTCGGCGGGGGCAGGCGGACGCAACGCCAAGGGCGCTCTCGCGCCGCCGCATTTGGTCATGAGGCGGCAGAATCGCCATCAACGTCATGGGACAATAACTCATTGATATATTGAACGAATATAGCTGGCAAACTGACGAGCTCGTGGAGGGGCGGCTGGTTTGAGGGAAACAGCCGTGTCGTACGTATTTGTCAATGGTTCGCGAAATACTTTCGAGGAGGATGATGCCATGCCGGCCGCCGTCGACGAAAAATCGCTTGCGCTTTCCATCGCCATTCCGGTTCAAAAAATTCTGCCGTGGGCCATCCTTGGTGGGATGATCTTTTCCATCTGCATGTACTTCGTCGGTGCCGAGGGCGGTGCCTTCAGCTCCGTGGGCGGCATGACGGTCCATGAGTGGGTGCACGACGCGCGACACCTGCTCGGGTTTCCCTGCCACTAGCTGCGCAATTATTCGAATAAGATCGAGCGGGAAGGGGTAACGAAATAATGTCTGCTCTCATCGCTCGCGGGCTGATCGTCGGCATCGTGGCGGGACTGCTCGCGTTCGCGTTTGCCAAAACTTTCGGAGAGCCGGCCGTGGCCGTGGCGATCAATTTCGAGTCGGCCCAGGACGAGGCGGAGCGCGCCGCGGCGATTGCTGCCCATGAGCACGTGCAGCCGGAAGAGCCGGAGATGTTCAGCCGCACGATTCAGACCGGCATTGGACTTTTCACCGGGATCGTGGGGATCGGTCTCGGTATCGGCGGCCTGTTCGCGATTCTGTTCGCCTTTGCCAATGGACGCATCGCCAGGCTGGGCCCCGGCGCCACCGCGACACTGGTGGCGGCGTTGTGCCTGATCACTTTCTACATCATCCCGGCGCTCAAATACCCCGCCAACCCACCCTCCGTAGGCCATCCGGATACCATCCGGCTGCGCACGGGCCTGTATTTCCTGATGATGGCGCTGTCGGTTGCCAGCACGATTGGTGCCGTGCTGTATCGGGAAAAGCTGCAGCCGCGGCTCGGGACCTGGGGCAGCTCGGTCGTCGTCTTTCTGCTATATGTCATCGTGATTGCGGTCATCTACACGGCGCTACCGAGCATCAACGAGGTGCCTGCGACCTTCCCGGCGGTCACGCTGTGGAACTTTCGCATTGCCTCGCTGGGTATCCAGATCGTCCTGTGGGGAGCGACCGGCCTCATGTTCGGCTATCTCGCACAGCGGGAAGCCAGGTCGCTGACGAATGGAGCAGCGAACAGGACGGCCACGCGCTCCGAGTAGTCGCCGGCGCCGTTGCAAGCGCGTCGTGACTAAAGCCGGGACGCGTTACTGCTGGCTGTCTTTTGCGCCGTTGAGCAGTCGCTCGTTCAGCAGTGCGTCGGACGCAACGACATTGCCCTTCACCGAAAAGGCGATGATGCGCCCGCTCGAGAGCTTTATCGCATGCATCAGACCGGCTTTCGATCCGTCGAGGGCGGGAGAGTAGACGAGCGAAAAGGTAGTGCCGATCGGCAAGTCGTTGCGAGCCGATAAGCCGGCCCGACGCAGCGCCAGTATCGCTTCGGTCTCAAAGGTCCAGCTCTCCTGCTGACCGTTGACCGTGCGGATGAAGTATAGGTAGCCATGCGGGTTGCCCAGATACACCTTATCCAGCACGCCCGTGAAAACGATATTTTTGTTCCCATCAAATTGGGAGTTAGCCGCATGATGGGCCTCGGCAAGGCCTACGCTGGTCACCGCCAGCACCATTGCCATGGCTGCCTGCTTTAGCATCTTCATCACTCTACCCCCCACGGATGAGCGACCGGTTTGGCCTGACTGGCCCGAAAGCGTCTGTATATTAGTAATGTTTGGTGTGCGAGGCAAAAAAAACAGCCGTCGCCCTGTTTGGCGTGGGAAACGCTTTCGCTCACCAGCGTGCCTGTAGCTGGCACAGTTTTTGGCGATATCAGGTTCTCCGCTTGCGGTGCCGCTTAACGTATTGGGATCGTTGAGGGACAGCACGCAGCCCTGAATGCGCCATGGGCCGACGGCACGTGCTCACACGTTGGGGGCATAAGAGCTGTACTCAAGCTTCAACCGGGCCTGTATTGCGTGATGAGCACCTCTTCCGAATCCGCCGGCGCGTCTGGCACCGAAGGCGGGTCGTCCGGCGGATATGGGCCGGTAGCTGCCGGCGTGCCGCCCAGGGACGATGCTGCAACCGTCGACCTGAACTTCGACGTAGCAGTGGGGGCGGAGGGGGTGCAGCCGTCTGTCCAGCCTGAGCCTGGCACCGTGGTCGGTTGCCACTACCTGCTGGAACAACTCGTCGGTCGCGGCGCAACCTCCAGCGTGTATCGGGCCAGGGATTTACGCCCGGTGGCATCCGCGGGCGCGAACGGCAACCTCGTGGCCGTAAAGTTTCTGCACGGCCCACGACGGATCGGGCAGGGGCCGCCTGCCCGCTTGTATCGAGAGTTCCACACGATGAGAAGGCTGGCTCATGCCAACATCGCACGGGTGTTTGAGCTCGCCTGCGAAGGCGACCTGTGGTTCATGAGCATGGAGCTCATCGCAGGTCAGACGCTCAAGGCGTGGATGAGCAACGGCGCGGGTACGCACGCGCAAGCGACCCACATCATCGAGGCTTGCTGCGCGGCTCTCGAGTACGCGCATTCCAGGGGGATCGTGCACGGAGACCTCCAGCCGACCAACGTGCTGGTGAGCGACGATGGCGCCGTCAAGCTCATCGACTTTGGGTCCTCATCGATGCCAGGTGCGGGTTCCGGAGCGGATTCGACCGTGGCCGCGACCCCTTTGTACGCAAGTCCGCAAATTCTTGCCGGACAACGCGCAGAGCAGCGTGATGATGTCTTCAGTCTTGCGTGCCTGAGCTACAGCATCCTCAGCGGAGGGCGGCACCCGTACGGTGGCCATCCTTCGTTCGAAGGGTTGCGGGCGAAATCGGCCCCCACCTATGTGAGCGCCATTCCGATCGAGCTCTTCGAGGTCATCGAGCGCGGCTTGTCTGCCGACAGAGCCCAAAGACCGGCGTCGGTGAGCGAATTCTGGCGCAAGTTCACCGCGGCCGATCAGCTTTGCCGCTCCAGAGCCCGGGTGTCGCCCGCAGACTCCAACGGCATCAAAAAGAGCGCTCCGGATGCCATCAGTCCGGTGCCGGCAGCGGTGGTGTCGAGTGTGGGCCGCGGCGCAAGGCGCCTTTTCCCACCGCGCATGCCGAGAATCAGTCCGGTCGCGTTAGCACTGATTGCCCTGATGGTGCTGGTGGCCGGCGGCGCCACGCTGGCGAAGCATCGCGCGCGCGGCCGCTCGCCGTCTGTAAGCGCCGAGATACCCCGGCTCCCCGCGCCCGCTCCGCAACCCTCGGTGCTTCCCTTGGCGCCGATTCCCGACCTCGCGCCGCCTGCGCCTTCAAAGGCTGCGCCCCTGCCGCATGATTCCACCCATATCTCGTTCAAGGCAGCGCTCATACATGCAAGCGCAGGGCAGCCGCTGGTTGCCATTACCGTTCGTCGCACACCGGCGAATGGGCGCCCAGGACCGTTTGTGTGGCGTGTGGAACGCGGCACCGCCATTCCGGCAATTGATTATGAGCGGATCAAGCCGCAGCGCGCCGAGTTCATAGAAGGCCAGTCGGTTCGCACGCTGTTCATACCGCTGCTGACCAATTCCGCGTCGCACGTGCCGCGCGGTCCACTTTTTTTCGATGTCGTCTTGCAACCGGTAGCCGGCGGGCCTGCCCTGGGTCCCTTGGCCCGTATCACGGTCGTCATCGATCCGATGTCATCCGTCTGGGTTGCAAGCTCCCAGCCCCGGAGCAGTGCTTTTCGCCAATAGTCACGGCCCCCCCGGCAGCGGTGCACCCCTGCATGGGCTTCCGATTCAGCATCGATTCGCGAACGCAAAATCGATGCTGTAAGAAGGGAACTTCAAGTCTTGTTGTCAGGTCAGGAGTGAGGGTACTGCAATGCAGGGAACTGCAATGCGAATTGTCAAAGTGTTCGATTATCCAAAACATGGGAGTGTTTGTGTACTTGCCGGCCTGATGCTGGCCGGGTGCGGAGGCGGTGCCAGCAATCACAGCGCAAGCAGCACCCCAGCGGCCGCCCCGACCGCCGCTGTCAAAGCTCCGGCTGAATCGAACGCTCCCGAGGCGTCCGCCACCGCAACTGCCCCGTCATTCGTCTCCCCGGTAGGCCTTGCGGTGAACTCCGTTGGCGAAGTGTATGTGGCCGATTACGGCAACAATCTGATCCGCAAGATCTCACCGACGGGCGTGGTGAGGACGCTGGCAGGATCGCGCTCACAAGGCGACGCTGATGGCATCGGCAGCGCCGCGTCGTTCTATTATCCCGAAAGCGTTGCGCTGGATTCGGCGGGCAACGTCTTCGTGGCCGACCATGACAACAACCAGGTGCGCAAGATCACTCCCGCGGGCGCGGTGACGACGCTGGCAGGATCGGGCGAGAAGGGCGATGCCGACGGCAGCGGGCGAGCTGCAACGTTCGATGGCCCCGAAGGCGTGGCGGTGGACAAGTCGGGCAATGTGTACGTGGCCGACTACGGCAATAACGCGATCCGCAAGATCACACCGGCGGGCGTGGTGACGACCTTGGCGGGCTTGGGAGCGCCAGGCAACGCCGACGGCACCGGCAGCGCCGCATCGTTCAATGGCCCCGAAGGCGTTGCGGTGGACAACTCGGGCAATGTGTACGTGGCCGACTACGGCAATAACGAAATCCGCAAAATCACCCCGGCCGGGGTAGTGACGACGTTGGCCGGATCGGGCGCGAAGGGCGCTGCCGACGGCACCGGAAGAGCTGCGTCGTTCGATGGCCCTGAAGGCATCGCGGTGGACTCGGCGGGCAACGTGTACGTAGGCGATGAATTCAATAACGAGATCCGCAAGGTCAGCACGGCAGGCGTCGTGACAACGCTGGCGGTATCGGGCGCAGAAGGCGATGCCGACGTGCAGAAGGTGTCGCCGCGTGCGCCAACGTGATCGCAGGAAATCGCAGGATATTGCTCCGCGCCTGCGCACTTGTCCTCCTTGCCAGCATGTCGCTGGCGGGCTGTGCGCGGCACTCGAGCCCCCCCTCGGCCGCGGCGCCCCCGCCTGGTCCGCAAGCGCCTGGTGACTCTGCACGGAGCGGTCCGGGCGCTGCAATGCTGGCGGCCGTGTACGACGCACGGCAAGCGATCGGCTTGCACGATCCGATCGCGGCATACAACGATATCAGCCAGGCGCTTGACGCCGGTCGGCAGGCCGTCGATCAGGGCACGGTCGAGCAGGGCACACAGTCCCTGACCGCGCTGCTGGAATCATTCCCGGTGCAGGCAAAGCTGCTCTCCGCGCAGGCGCAGCTGACGGCGGGCAAGGTTGCAGCTGCCGACGCACTCCTCGTTGGGATAGAGAATCTGATACCGGCCCGCCTGATGCCGGGCAATCTGTCGCTGCGCGAGGCGGCAGCCAGTTTGGAGCTCGCCCGGCAGGCCGCTTCCCTCGGCACACCGCAGTTGCGCACACAACTGTTGTGCGCAGTGGCCGCCCTGCGTGGTGCCCTGCGTGATCATCCTGGCACCGCTCACGTGCAAGAGGCGATGGCACTGGCTGCAGCGCTCGACCGCACACTTGCGAATCCGGCGCAGCTGCGCACCCTGCTGCCGGAGCAGGTGAGTATCTGGCTGGCTACCGTCACGCAGATGATGGGAACGGATCGCTGGGCTTGATCGTCGACGGCACACCGTATCCTTTATTCAGGCAGTGGCTCAGAATGATCCATTGCTGTCGGTCAACCCAGCCCCGAGTAATGCATGAATCTGGATGCGATTGCCGTCGGCCATAATCCGCCGGAAGAGGTCAATGTCATCGTCGAAGTGCCTGTCGGCGGCGAGCCCATCAAGTACGAAATGGACAAAGCATCCGGCGCCATGGTGGTCGATCGGTTTCTCTACACCGCGATGCGTTACCCGGGTAACTACGGGTTCATTCCGAAGACGCGCTCAGGAGACAACGATCCCTGCGACGTGCTGATCGCAAACCAACGCGGCATCATGCCGGGCGCCATCGTGGCGGCGCGCCCCGTGGGCGTGCTGAAAATGGAGGACGAGGCGGGCATCGATGAGAAAATCATTGCCGTGCCGGCGACGCGGCTCACGCGCCGCTACGAACATGTCCGAAATTACACCGACCTGCCGGAGATCACGATCCAACAGGTGCAGCACTTCTTCGAGCACTACAAGGATCTGGAAAGCTCCAAGTGGGTGCGGGTAATCGGCTGGGGAGGGTCAGCCGAGGCGCAGCAATTGATCGTGGCGGCCATTGAGCGTCATCGCGCCAGCTCGCTGAAATGACCGCCGGTGCGCTGTCGTCGATTTTCCAGGCGGGCGCGCCGCGGCGCGCTGCATCGAGCCATAGCGCCCGGCGGGATCGCAGTCAGCAGGTGTCCAGGCGGGTGCGGCTCAACGTATTCAAAGGCTTATCCGGCAGTGACGTTTCTGCTCCGTCGTTCCACGGCGCTATCAGATTATTTTGTCGCTCAGCCGCCTGCGTATTAGTATTTGCACAATAGCTGAATCTATAAGGAGAACGAATCGTGCGAACCCGAGTGGGGCTGAGTGGGGGTGCTCTCTGGTTGCGCGCTCGAGGGCGCGGAGCGTTTGGCGCTGTGTTGGGGATTACCGCAGGCTGGGCGCTGTTGCAGTCGCAGCCAGTGAAGGCAGCAGCGCCGGAGTGCCAGGAGCCTCCGATGGCGTCCAAGGTGCTGGAGGACCAATTCAAGGATGTCGCGCCGGGTGTGCCGTATCAGGCCGGTGTGCCGCCGGTCAAGGAGCGCCCGAAGGGCGAGGCGGCGATTTTGCGCATGGTCGAGGACCAGGTGGGCATGATCCGCGGCGCGGGACCGGCCGAGACCCTCCATGCGATCAACCGCCTGCGCTACAGCGGCTGCGGGGAGTTGGTGGAGGACGGCCATACCTATGAGGTCACGAAGTACATCTACGGGGTAAGCCTGCACGAGAACGCAGCACGCGAGGACGTCCAGGCCGAGGACAAGGTGCGCCTGATCCGCGTGGTGCGGGACAAGGAAGCGTGGGACGAGAGCACTCCCGGCGTGGGCACGCACTCGGAGGATAAGCTCGCCAGGGAGCGGCAACTGCAGCTGCAGCGCACGCCCTACGGGATCGTCGATGCGATCGTCGGTCTCGATCCGAGTCGCATCAAGATTCACGACACCGGCAGCGGTGCAGTGACTCTGCAGCTACCGGTGGAAGGCGTAGCCACGAAGGTCGTGCTGGACCGGAACTACCGCCCCATGACGGTGACACAGCGGGTGGGCCGTCACACGATCGTGGATCAGTACACCGACTATCACGATCTGAACCAGTACGGGCTGATGATTCCCAGGCACATCGTGGAGACGATTGACGGGAAGCCGCACCTGACCATGCACATCACGCAGTCGATGCTGTCTGAATATGAGGCATTTCCGGCGCCGTCATTCGAAGCTCCGTTCCCGCCGCCGGCGAAGAGCGACAACTTTGAGTATATCGGCGGTGGCTTTGGCGTCCCGCCGCACATCACCCCCGTGGGGGAGACGCCGCGTCTGCCCGACGGGCATCCGGATCTGAGTGGCTTCTGGGGTGCCCCACCAGCACCCGGTCAGGGAGAGCGCAACCCTGGAGACGAGCAGCCTGGTCAGCAGCTCTTTCCGGCACGTCACGGGATCTTCTCCAACTTCGAGAACGATTTCTTCGTGACGGGGCAACAGGGCAGCAACATCCCGCTCTACAAGCCGCAGTACTGGGAACAGATACTCGACAATCAGACTCACGGTGCGGCACGCGATCCCTACCTGCACTGCCTGCCGATCACGCCGCCGCGCCTGGGGGCGCCGGTGAGGATCGTGCGGGTCCCCAACAATAAAGAAGGTGAATACCTGTTCTTTCGTGAAGCGTTTGGTACCCCCAACACGTTCCAGGACATCCCGGTGGGACCGATGTTATTCAAGCCCGACCCGGACGGCACTTGGCAGGGTGATCCGGCGGCACACTGGGACGGGGATGCGCTCGTGGTGGAGACGGTCGGTTACAACGGTATGACCTGGCTCAGCCGGGCCGGAGACATGGCCAGCTACAACCTCAAGACCATCGAGCGGCTGCAACGCGACGGCGACACGATGAACTACGACGTCACGGTCGAGGACCCAGACTACCTGGAGCGGCCGTGGGCGCTGCCGACGATACAGCTCAAGTCGCGTCCCTCGGGCGTTTCGAGCATTGGGACGCCTTGCATGTGGCAGGATTATCCGCCGTCGATCGGCGGGACCCTGGGCTAGCCGCGAGGCTTGGGTCGTTTGGGTGATCGGCCGCCGTCGCCAGCCGGCGGCGGCCGGTCACCGGTTCGCGCTGATCCTTCTCTGACCTGCGTGTTTGCGAGGGATGCGAACGACGCTTCGCATCCGTGCATGCCATGAACAATCCTGTTCCCGCGAGCCGCCGCTCGTCGGGCGCGAGCCAGGCACCCGGCTCCGTGGCGGTTCCGCCAAAGCGTTTTGGAGCGGATCCCGCCGGTGGTTACGGCTGGGTCTCGATCGTGCTGCACTGGGCGACGGTCGTGCTGCTGCTGCCGCTGTGGTTCGTCGGCTATGCAACCAGCCATCCGGGCTCCGAGAGCGTACTGAAGCTGATCCACACCCATACGACGATCGCCGTCTGCGCCTATGCGTTGCTGTGGCTGCGAGTACTGTGGCGATTCAGGCAGGGCAGTCCTGCGCCGCTGCCGCGTCAGCGGCGCTGGTCGTTTCGGCTTGGCAAATTCGTCCATTACCTGATGCTGGTTGCGATCGCCGTCATGTTGGTTTCGGGGCCGATCATGGCCTGGAGCGGCGGCGATGCCATCCACGTGTTCTCCGCCGCAATACCCTCACCGTTGCCGAAGCTGCCGCAACTGTCAGCCTGGTTGCTGATCGTGCACCGCACGACCTCGCGGATCATCATGATTGCCCTGCTGGTACACGTGTGCGCCGTGCTCAAGCACGTTGCCTTCGATCACGACGGCATGCTCGGTCGCATGCTCGTCGCGGCCAGGTCCACGACCGGACGCTAGCCGACCCCGGGCCAACCCTGAGCCAACCCCGGTGCCAAGGAGCCCGAGTGGCTCGTTGGTGCCCTGCGTAAGATGAACTAACTGCGGATCTTCCTGAGCACCGATATACTGTGAAACCCGACGATTCCACACACCGGCGGCGGCAGTCACGCCGTACGGATACGGAGTAGACAGCGATGATT
>Ga0134126_10006985_pt1 | contig 14185 bp, 14 predicted proteins | sample KB31752_FD_96881 | JGI IMG/M metagenome (GOLD analysis project Ga0134126, IMG submission 96881) | Terrestrial soil microbial communities with excess Nitrogen fertilizer from Kellogg Biological Station, Michigan, USA - KB3-175-2 | ecosystem: Environmental > Terrestrial > Soil > Unclassified ... | reverse complement strand
TTGGCGGCCAGAATCTTGACTGAACGTGACTGATCCGAGTAGAAACCAACTACAGCGCAGACTCGGCGGAATCGCCGGTCACGTTCCGGCGGAATGGCCGGTCAACTTCGCCGGAATACGCACGATTGACAGCCTCGCATTGCATGCCCCAAACAGCGTTGCCCTCGACGGCTTCCGCTATGACAACTACTGACGTGACAGAGATAGCGTGTTTAGGCTGGGGATCATTGGTCTGGGACCCGCGGAAGCTTCTTGTGTCCTCGCCGTGGGAAAGCGACGGACCTCAGGTTCATATCGAATTTCTACGCATTTCCGACCACCGCAAGGGCCGCGTCACTCTAGTTCTGGATGCATCGGCCGCCGCGGTCACGTCATTGTGGGCGCGGATGACGGCGACGGATTTGGCGACTGCGCGCGAATCGCTCCGGGTGCGCGAAGGAGTTCCAACATCAAACATGGCACGAGATATCGGCGTCTGGTGCCGGGGCGATACGTCACCGCGCTTAATCCCGAACCTTTCAGAATGGAGTCAGAGTAAACGGTTAAATGCGGTTGTTTACACAAACCTCGGTCAAAACTTTCGCCGGGATGGTCAGCTGCCTACCGCGGAAGAAGTTGCTGGATACCTCAGAAATCTCAAGGGTGTTATACGCGACCAAGCTGAAGAATACGTGCGCAAAGCACCGAGGCAGATCAACACGGCTTATCGCCGCGCCATCGAAGCCGCGCTAAGTTGGACACCGCCGTCTGATCGAAGCAGCGATTAAGGGCAGTCTTTTGACATTCCGTCGGTGAGTTTCTGCAAGATTGCGAGCAGATCGCACACGGCGCCCTCCGCGACAACTATGCGCTGCCCGGGGGCGTAGGTTGCATCACCAGACCGCGCGATGTAATCCTGATCGACAATGCCGCCCGTATGGGCTAGCAGGTGCCGCTGCTGGAACAGCCGCGTCATGTCTGACATTTCCGCTGCCGTGAGATAGTCCGCATAGTTTCTGCGGGACGCGCCGTGCCAGAGTGTGCTGCCGTCCGTTATGTTCTGGAACGCGTTGCGCCGTGCTTTCGGTGCGGCCCGAAACCGGACGTACAAAGTTTCCGCGTATCGTTGGAAACTAGTGACGGCATTTTGCAGGCCGGCCTCGATCGCCTGCCGCGCGATGTTTTCAGCGACATCCTTGTCCACAATGGCGGCGCGGATACCTGGAAGCGCGTCGATCACTTGCCCGATACCCCGCATCGACTGCGAGTACATGCGGTCGGCCGAATTGTGGCCGCATGCCGGGCAGAAATACGCTGCACCGACAACAGCGTAGCGGCAGGCGCATTCCGAACAAGTAATCTTGAGCTGCATCGGTGCTGCCGCTTCGGGCGGAACAAACACGTGCTCGGGCCGATCTTTCACCCGCATCGTCATCCGGATGAAGCTGTTTCGTGGTTGTCGACGGTTCCAGTTGGCGGCATCACGCCGCAGCGCGCCGCCGATTAGCGCTGACAGCTGTGCCCGCGCGGCTTTCTTCAGGATTTCGAGTTGCTCCTGCGTGAACCATTTACCAGAGTCGGCAACATGGCCGCAAAAGGGGCAATGAACATGCTCGTCCGTGACGATGTTGCGCCAATCATCGCCATGTACCTTGAATTCGAATTCGCAGGCAGGGGCCGGGCACTCGCGATCGAGATAGCCGTCAGCATCCATGGGGATGCTGACCTGCAGGCCGGTCTCGCCGAGCTTTGTGGTAACGCGGGTAGTTTCCTCAAACATGAAATGTCGTCCGCAACGAAGATTGAGCTCAATGACGTGAGACGAGTTGATTTTACCTTGTAGTAACGGCGCGCGAAACTCTCAATAAATTATAGTGAATGTATCTGTAAAGCCGGTATCGCCATGCCGATGCCGACAGTGTCATTTGCCGCTCCTTAAACAATCGAAGTCGGCCGCGGTTGATACCATGCCGCAAGATTGTTTTCCGCTAGGTCCGCCTGGTCAAAGATCCGATCGAGACCCTTGCGGCTTTGAGCGATGCCAAAGCAGTCCGTTGTCTCATCGATGGACCAGGCCGTCACTTCAGTAGTTAGAGGGACGAAGTAGTGCAAATATATTTCGCGCAGTGGATTGAGCGCCTGGAAATCACTAACGACCTCGATGTTTCGCGCCCGCCGGATATCTGATGTGTGAACGTCACGTTGTGCATCCATCCCAACATGAACGATACCTTCGGTCGATTGGTGCATTTGTAGATCGACTTCTGCGAGCTTCGAACGAACAAAACGCGCCCTTGCGTCGATGGATTGTGCTGCGGAGCATCCCCAGTTGATCACGGAGCAATAGTAAAGGCGGTCAAGATAACGCGGATCACGCGAATCCGGCTCGCCACTGCCGATCAAATTGTAAGCATCCTGGGTTACCTCTGTGCCGCTCAGGAGTCGAGCGAGTTTCGTTCCAAAGTAGAGCGATGAGTGCGCCGTATCCCGATGAACTGCTGCCACGTTCGCGGATCGAATGGTTCCCTCGGCAAACGCATCCTTCCAGGATATCCATTCCTCATAATAATGCGACTGCTCAGCGATGTGACGACGTGAGTTAGAAGATAATCCTCAGGTATCTTTGACAGTTCCTGGGTATAGAGGACATCGATATATATGCTCAAATGTCGCTCGTGCACGAGATCGCTGAGCTTCTCGCAAATGCGGCCTTGATGCTTGGATTCGTCATTGGCATAGGTTGATTGATTGAGTCGTTTACACTCAATGTCAATCGGGCTGCCCGCGCTCAGGATGCGAAAGTCGGGGCGTTTTTCCGGAGGTGCTTCCTCGATGAATTCAAGCCTAAAGCCGGCACGCAGATACGCGGATGCGACGGCTAGTTCGAAAATGGCCGACTCAGGGTTCACACTGACCTGACTCAACATCCGCTTCGCCCGCTTGGAAGAGCCGTTAACTTGTCTTAAGGACTCCGCCACACTGCCAATATGTTTGACGAAAGGCACGATGCGAGAACCCAGCGCCAAGTCATATGCGGCACGGTCCTGAACGAGTGCGTCGGCTTGCGCTAAGTAGGATGCCACCCTATCCGGGCCCAACGCCTCAAGGCGAGGATCCTTGCCTAGATGTTCCTCTTTCGCGACGTACTCTCGATACACGTCCTGGGCTCGCGTGATGCGAGCTCGGAACTCAGTGGCGTTGCCGGACGCGTCGCCGAGCCAGTCCATTGCCGCGGTGATTTCAGGATCGGAATAAAGGCCGTGACGCTCCATTGAAGGTCCTTCTACGGCTTGTTTGCCTAAATGACGATCCGGGTTTTCACATGAAGAATCGGTATTTCACTTGCAATTGACCACGTTCAGTCTCAGGGATTGCGAGATATTCTCCCATGATGGACCCGACAGCTTCGGCGAAGAGCACGGTTATCGGATGCTTTGCACCGTAGGAGCAAGAATTCCAATTGAGCTTTGTCAACGACATGATCTCCTCGCAAATCGTTTCCCTTGTTGAGTCCCCGCGTTGATGACGGATCAGGATCGGCACTGGATTTTTCGCGCCCGGGTAGGCGCGAAATTCAGGTATGTAGCCTGAGGTGAACAGAAGCGTCTCTTGGGCCGATAGTTTGATATAGGTGCCCCGCAGAGGCGGATGTACTCCGGGGCGCAAAAACCGAAGATCTGATCCGTGCGTCATCGAGACCAAGTCGAGTTTCATACCGGATTCCAGCGCTTCTTCCACGCCAAGAATTTCGTCTGCTGTGAAAAGCGAGGTCTTGTGTATAACGACCCTCCTGGCCTTTCCACCGGGATGATGCGTGCCATAGAGGCCAAGAGCTTCACTCACCAAGCGTCGTGCCGCCTCTTTATCCATGTAGGCGGATCGCCCTGGTTTCTTCACCGCCTTTCCGCCCTTCATAACCAGACCTTCACCGTGACCAGAGAAGACTTGAGCCAAGCTCGTGTGCGTGCCGGCTCCGGCGTGTAGGCCGTCTTTAAAAAACGACACGCCTATGAAGCACGTGTCATAGGGCAAGCCTTCGACTTCCCAGGGAATGTTGCCGGCCTTGTAGTAAAGGCCCGTAACTAGGTTCCAAGCAATCGACGCGGGGTCTTGTGTGGTCTGCTCTCCGGTCAGGCTTCGGCCCCAAATGAGCTGAGTTGGGATCGCCAGCTTCATGGTGCGGGCTTTAAGAGCATGGTGGAAATTCCAGAAGCCCCTGTCTAGTTTTGGCTCCTCATCAACGAAGCCGAAGTCCAGAAATCCTTGATTGGACTTCGAGGCTTCCTTGGCCATGGTCTTTTCGAAGGCTTCGGCGGGCGTCAGTGCGGCAGCCGGGCGCCTCCGCATCTCTTCCCCGACGTGCTGACAAACATCCTGGACAAAGGGGGGCATTACAATCGCGACGACGTCTGGCTGCGGATCGAGATCCGCTAGCACGCTGAGTTCGCTTGCAATCCGGGCGACGACGTTACGCAGCTGATCGGCTGCACTCGCCGGCACAAGGTCCTGTTCCAACAATTTTTCGGGGATCAACCGCTGGTATCGACTGTCATTGCGAAATTCAACGCCAAATGCGCGTCCGGGATCGATGCCGGGGAAGTCGGGAAACATGACGGGGTCAAAGGGTTTGTTTCTCGCGTTCGTACCTGCCGAGACATTTCTCGCAATGGACTGCATATACGAGGAAAAGCCGTCAACTGACACTGGTGTGCCAATTACCCCGATGCGAATGACCGTCCTGGTCTTGAACTCCTCCAGAGGTCCAAAATCGGCAATGCCCCGTTTAGGGTTGGGGACAATTTGATCGCCGGAGAAGCGCAGCCTGGGCTCCGGGCAATAAGATGAAGCAAAGCGATGTTGAACGCGTTTCAACAATGCTTCGTAATCATCGGCGCGTCGGCTCCAAAGATTCTGGGATCGAGTTTTACGCATCTGTGTGACTCCCATCACCATCATGGTCGCGATCGTCGGAATCGTCGATTTCGACGGAATCCCCAAGCTCCGCGGAATCCATGACGCTGGCGAGTTCTCCTTCCGGACTTTCGTCGACGAGCGCCTTGATTTGTATATGATCGGAGGCGACTCCGACTTCAGTTTCGGTACTCGCCGGCATGACTCCGATTCGCAGAGGAGCGCCGCCGGTCTCAAGCGTCCAGTCCTCGTGACCTTCCGCCAGAAAGCGTAGCCAGAAAAGCAGCTGCCGCAGGACCGTGGCGCTGTCTTGCCGGCCGCCCCAGATGATCCGATAGCGCAAGGCTTGTTTGTGATCGAGCGCGACAAGGCCATCGCGCGTGAAGCCGTAGGACGGGAGTATTCGAAGAAATGGTGTGTCTCCAATTACGCGGAAGCGGATACTTGCGCTGTAATGGACCCAAAACGCTTCGCCGGAAGCATGGTGTTTCTTCTTGGCGGCGACTTCGCGCGGCTTTCCGGGACCAATCTTGACCGTCCTCACGTCTTGCTTCGGGTCGGGCAGAAAATAGAAGCGACCCTTTTCATCGGGACCGATACCCCGTTTTCGTAGGGCAACGGCAGCGAGCTTATTGGCGCCCGCCAGCCACAGGTTCTCCAGATCGTGATCAAGCAAACACTCCTTGAAATAGACACGTTTGATCGTATGAGGGTCGATGAGACGGTTTAGGAGGCAGGAAGGATGTTCGAGATCCGCAAAAGTGACCAGCTTGCCGTCCCGAATCATCACAGTCAGCCCTTCAAAGCCCGGCTCGTTCGGGATATCGGCCACGGAGTCCACCGTGGCCGTTGCTGTGAACAGGGGAGGGGGACTTACCGTCAACGGAAAGAGATTGCTGAGCAATATTTCGGGCACGCGCTCTGCTGCTTCGATGGCATACGGATTTTGACTCGCTATCGGTGAGGCGCTGTAGCGCGCCGGCACGGCGCGGCCCCTCGGCAAGGGCTGCTTACGAATTCGTCGTAGCAAGTCTTGGAATTCCGCCTCGAAGCGTGCTTCCGATCGGAAGTCAAAATGATGTAGCGCATTGAATGGCGCCGGAAACCGGATGGTTGTACGGCCATCCTTTGATATGTCGCGAAGTCGAATCGGAAGTAGCCGGCCGCTGATGTTTGCCGGGTCTCGCGCAACGATATCGGTCCACTCGAAAGCGGTCCAATCCGATCCAAAAAATTCCGGAGACATAACCGCAGCGACAAACGCGCCGGTTGCCAATTCGCTGCCCAATCTGGCGACGAAGTTTTCGCCTTTCTCGATATCCCATACATCCAGAAACACGCGAATGCGGCGACCGTTTTCGGTTGCGTCGATGGATTCTGCCTCCAGACGCTCTCCTAAGTTGATGACCCAGGGCTTATCAGCGCCGTTATGGCACAGAAAGATATCGGGTGATGGGTTCTGGGACATTTGGAGTATCAGCTTTCGGTCTTCGATGCTCACAGTTCCTTGTGGTTCTCATCCGGCACGTTGCGGACAAAACTCAATTCGTGTCGATCCCTGACCTGCGCACCTGGTGTTGTCCGTCGAGGATATTTTGGGGCCAGTCTCCCACTCCTAATAGATCGATACCATGCTAGCCGTCACGCTTGGTCTCGTGTCTAAGGACTGGTTGAGCATCATCGCGTGCAGCGATTGTTCGCGGTCGTGCATTTCGCACCTGGCCGCATTCGCATTTGAGGCGAGAACGCAGGTCGAAAGTGTCGAACATTTTGTCTCCTGGGGGAGCTGTACATTCATACAGTAACGCGCTACGATCGTGTATTCTCAGTTCAATTTGGGCATAAGCCTTCGCTGCAAGTGAGGCGTTGGACGTGTACTACCAACTTGCCGACGGCAACCTACGGATCGCAGGATCGATGCATCTAATTCCCGCTGGCCAGCAGCTTCCTATGTGGGTGCCCCAAGCTTGTCAGTGGAGCCATCGAGTCTTCCTCGAGCACGATAACGATCCTTCAATCTTCACGCTCCCGCTTGGTACGCGAGCAAGTGCCAATGTTCCCGTTGATATGTGGAAGCGAATTGCGGACCTACTTTCTGGACAGCAATTCGACGACCTTAAATTGTGGGCCATCTGCGTCAGACTAGCTTTTCGGGACCCGTCCGGATTTGCGCGGGGGGTCGAGCCCTTCATGCGACAGTTTGCTGTAGAGAATGGCCGCGCAATCGAATTTTTGGAATCGCCTGCCGAGTTTGCAACGCTGCTCGACGCAGTGGACAGTTCGGTGATTGTCTCTACCATGCCGCCGATGCTGGAGGAGGAGGCGCCGCGCCGGAATTTGAAACTCATCAATGATATGTACGAAGCGTGGTATCAAAGCGACGTAGCGTCATTCGATCGAGTTTATCTCTCGACTGCACTTATGAAGATTGTGGAGTTGCGCGCCGCGATGATCGATCGGCGTAACGAGAACTGGCTTTCCAAGATTGAGAGCTTAGTGCCGAGTTTGCAAAACACATTGATCGTGGTTGGCGCGGGACACCTCGCAGGGGATCAAGGAATTTTGTCGCTGCTAGCTCGGCGCGGAATAGGGTCGCGCCTTTTGGCGTAGACTACTGTATCGAACGAGCGCGGGTGCCGTTTACTGTTCTCGACTGCTCGTCTTCATGGCTTTTCCTAGCTTATTGGATGAATGGCCATTTGCGCACAATGCTTGGCAATGCCCTTCGCGGCAGTACTGTTGTGCGTCGCAACTACGCATAATGCCAACTATGTGGCGCGCAGCCCAGATTATTGTCGCCAGGACGCTCCAGGCAATCAATTATTCGCACGACACGACAGAATGCTTTGCCATCGGTCGGTAAGATGCTCAACAGTGTCGCCGGCGACCCACGCGGATCCCTTCAATCTGGCTCCATGCCCATACGCCCATGCGGCCACGTTAACGACTGCATCCAAGTCTACCAATATCCCGGCCTGTCGCCCGGCATCCCCAATGGTTGAGGCGTGGTCCGCGTTGCGTTGTACCCAGCTTCCAAGGTGAGCTTCCGCCGCCAAGAGGTCGCTCTTTTGGCGATTGCATTGTTTGTGCGCAAATACGAGGTTATGCGCGAGGTCCCGAGGGTAGCGCGACCACGGTACAAAATGATCGACCTCACCCGCATCGACTCGCTTCATGCAATAGAGGCACAGCCCATGTTGGATATCCGCGAGCGGCTTGAGCATTCTGGTCAGAGCTGCCCGTTCGGCGCCGAATAGAAATTGGCCCAGGTCGGATGTAGCGCCGAGCAGGGATGCGTTATTAGGAATTTCTTGAATAAAGCGCTGCCACTCCGATTGAGCCATTCGGATGATCATTCCGTGAAATCGTCGGAAATTTGCACTAACGCCAGGCTTCAGGCGGATGTTTCCGGCGACGGGACTGCGCGTATATAAGAACTCTAGGGTTTCATTGCGCAGTACTTGCAGGCGCCACAGCGGCATCTTCTCGACCAGGCCCGCCGTTCGAGTCACCGCTGCTCCCCAATCGTTCGATGCCCTGGCGATGGTGATCGTGGGTGATTTCGATCTGAGTTTCTCGACGATGGCGATCATGGAGGCCTGCTGGCCTCTGTTCTGTATCAGCGTGCCGTACGAGCCATCGGCGACACCCCGCCCGTAGGGCGCGCCTTGGCGCCAGTAGAGCTCGATAAACTGTTCGGCGATCAATCGGATGGATAGGTCGAGTTCACTGCCGTCATCGCGTCCGAGCTGCACGGCGAGATCCGCAATCGAGACGAGCAACGCATATTTGTATGTTGCGACAAACTGCCCCTCCGACAGCAGGCGTTCGATTTGCCCCAGGAATGCAACCTGTTCGGCGGGAGTCGGGGCGGCCGGTTCAATCATCCGGTTGTGCTGTCGCTTGGCTGGGAAACACCACTGAGATAATTCGCCTTGTGCGCAATGATGTGGCGTACGCCTCCCCGGGGATCGCCAACATCGCCGTGGTATCTTGGGATGAGATGGACGTGAAGGTGAAAAACCGTCTGGCCTGCCGCGGCGCCACAGTTGATACCTATATTGTATCCATCGGGTTGGTGATCCTTCTCAATGGCGGCTTTGGCCTGATCAATGGCGCTGACGAAGGCAATGTGTTCTTCGGACGTGGCCTCGAACCACGTCGGAATGTGTCGTCGCGGAATCAGGAGCGCATGGCCGGGCGACACAGGGTAAGCGTCCCACAAACCAAACACCTGATTCCCACTCAAAAATATGCGAGCCTCTGGGGGGTTGCAGAAAGGACATTCCATGGCCCGAAATGGTATCCCAGTCCTCTCCGGCAGGGGCGATCTCCCTATCTGCTTGACCAGAATTCCTCTTGGCTCACCGGCTATACCAGTGGGAAATGACCTGCTCGTAACCACTATAAACCAGTAAACTTAAGTGGATGGCCGCACTCGACCGAGGACTCTACGAAGTACTCATTACTGAGGCGCTCGATGCTCAATTGAGCAGCCTCGGCGACCGCCTCCAGGCCATCCGCGGCGACCTGCGGGCGGCAGAAGCCGCCGATCGCATCGGGCTTCATTTGGCGCGTGTCGTTGGCCAAGCCATTGCAGCGATCGACGAGAGGGAACGAACGGCGGTCGGCATTGATCTCGCGCGCCGCTTGATCGACATGATTGGGGAGATGCCAGACGCCTCCGGCCTTGCCGCCGAACGACCGGTTGAAGCTGGTGAATTGCTTCGCAGCATCATCGGCCGGTTTCCCGACGGGCGGCCGGAATCCATCGCGGCGCCGCTGATTCCGCTTCTCGATACGACTTTGCTGACCAACGCGCCGGGTGAGCCACGTGTCGGGCACCAAGTGAGCGCCGAAATTCATTCCGCCGACCGTGTCGATGTCGTGATGGCCTTCATTCGTCGTAGTGGCATCTCACCGCTACTGGAAGGTCTCAGGGGTCACTGTACGGCGGGTCGGCCTCTTAGAGTCCTGACAACAACCTATACCGGATCCACTGAAGCGCGCTCTCGATGAATTGCGTGAAGCCGGGGCCGACATCCGGGTCTCCTTCGACACGGACAACACTCGGCTGCATGCCAAGGCATGGCTCTTCCACCGGCAGTCCGGCTTCTCGACGGCCTACATCGGATCCTCGAACCTTACTCATTCGGCCCAGATCAGCGGTCTGGAATGGAACGTACGGGTCTCCGGCGCCCGAAATCCGGACGTCATCGATAAAGTAGCCGCGGTCTTCGAGAGCTATTGGCAGCATCCAGATTTTAGGCCGTATGACCCGGTGGAATTCCAGGCGCGGATAGCAAGCGGAGCTGACGCCCGGACAACGCTTTTGCTAAGCCCGACGGAGCTGCGCCCGGAGCCCTTCCAGCAGCGACTGCTTGAGCAAATCGCGCTTTCCCGCGAGCAGGGACATCACCGAAATCTACTCGTCGCAGCGACGGGCACGGGAAAGACGGTCATGGCAGCGCTTGACTATTTGGCCCTGCGCGAAACTCTGCCGAGGGCCCGATTGCTGTTCGTCGCCCACCGAGAAGAGATTCTCACCCAAAGCCGGGCCACCTTTCAGCAGGCGCTGCGAGATCCGTTGTTCGGCGACTTGTGGGTAGGTGGCGAGCGGCCCCAGCAGTTCGAGGCGGTCTTCGCGTCCGTCCAGAGTTTGGCGGCAGCCGGATTGCAAAATCTGGATCCCTCGCATTTCGATGTCGTCATCATTGATGAGTTTCACCATGCGGCGGCAAGGTCTTATCGGGTGCTGCTAGAGCACGTGCAGCCGGTGGAATTGCTCGGGCTGACCGCCACGCCGGAACGAAGCGATGGCCTGCCCATCCTCGACTGGTTCGACGGACGTATTGCGGCGGAACTGCGCCTATGGGATGCAATTGACCAGCAGCGTCTGGCGGCGTTCGTCTACTTTGGCATTCACGACGGACTCGACCTGCGCGACATTCCCTGGCGTCGCGGCCGCGGATATGACGCCGAGGGTTTGACGAACCTCCTCACCGCCAACGACATCCAGGCCAAGTTTGTGCTCAAGGAGTTGGCGCACCGCGTCGATGATTTAAGCCGCATGCGGGCGCTGGGGTTCTGCGTCAGCGTTGAGCATGCGAGATTCATGGCGCGGGTCTTTCTGGCCGCCGGTGTTAAAGCCGCGGCGATCTGGTCCGACACGCCGGATACGGAACGCTTGGCCGCGTTGAGCGATCTTGCGGCACGGCGAATCAACATCGTGTTTTCAGTCGATCTTTTCAACGAGGGGGTGAACATCCCGGCCGTTGATACCCTGCTAATGCTGCGTCCGACCGACAGCCCCACTTTGTTTCTGCAACAACTGGGCCGTGGACTTCGCCGTAGTGTGGGCAAGACGGTGTGTACCGTGCTCGACTTTGTCGGTCACCACCGTCAAGAGTTTCGGTTTGACCGACGGTTTCAGGCTCTCCTGGGCGGCACCCGCAAGGAACTCACGGCGCAGATCGAGGCAGGATTTCCGTTTCTGCCCGCCGGCTGCCACATGGAATTGGACAGGATCGCCGCCGATATCGTCCTTAAGAGCATTCGCGGTGCTGTTCCGTATCGCTGGACGGACCGAATCGCGGCCCTAAAGGAGTTGACGACCGGTGGGACAACTTGCTCGCTGGCTCGATACCTCGAGGAGACCGGCCTCGACCTCGACGATGTGTACAGTGCAAATAAGAGCTGGTCCGACCTCCAAGGTGACGCGGGTCTGCCTGTTTTGCCTGCGGGGCCACACGAGGTGTTGGTTAGAAGGGCGTGCGGACGACTTTTGCATATCGATGACCGCGAACGCATCTCAGTTTATCGGCAGTTCTTTGCGCGCGATGAGCCACCGGACATCGAGTCGGTGTCGTTACGAGAGCGACGCCTGCTGCGCATGCTAGTGGGGTCACTACTTCCGCCAGGGGTAGCTCGAGATATCCCGCTCCGCGAAGGCGCGGAGATGGTATGGGCCCATCCTCAGCTCCGCGCACAAATGCTCGATCTCATCGAAGTGCTGGCTGGCCGGATCGCCCATGTGGGATTGCCCCTCACGACCCATGCGGACGTCCCTCTTGTCGTCCACGCCCGCTACACCCGAATCGAAATCCTTGCCGCCTTCAATGTGGGGGAGGGCGCCCGGGTCGCGCCGTGGCAGACCGGCGTGTATTGGGCCGCCGAAAGCCAAGCGGATCTATTTGCCTTTACGCTCGACAAGACCACCGGCCAGTTCTCCCCGACCACACGCTATCGCGACTACGCCATCAGCCCAGAACTCATCCATTGGGAAAGCCAATCAGTTACCCGCGCGGACAGCGAAACCGGCCGGCGTTACCAGCAGCATGCGGCGAAAGGCTCGAGTGTGATGCTCTTCGCACGTCGGCGGAGCGACGAGCGTGCTTTCTACTTCCTGGGTCCCGCCACTTACGTAAAACACGAATCCGAATTGCCCATGGCGATCACTTGGCGCTTGCAGCATCCGCTGCCTGGGGATCTGTTTGCTGCCTTCGCGGCTGCCATAGCCTAGGACCACAGGAATGGACGGCACATGAAGATCTGGGTGGGCGTAGCCGATGAGCAATGGTTCAACCAGTTGAGCTTATTAAAACCTGATGAAGTGAACTTCTGGCAACCAAGTGGCGGCCGCAAGTTCGCCGCTTTGGCGCCTGGTGAGCCGTTTCTGTTCAAACTGCATAGTCCGAAGAATTTCATCGTCGGTGGAGGGCATTTCATTCGGCATTCTCCGCTGCCAGCCTCGCTCGCCTGGGATGCCTTTGGCGAGAAAAATGGGGTAGCCTCGTATCGCGAATTACTGTCGCGCGTGCGCCGTTATCGCAAAGAAGATGACTCCGTAGATCCGGTCATAGGTTGCAATGTATTGGCGGAACCGTTCTTCTTCGCGCGGGCACAGTGGATTCCGGCACCGACCAGCTGGGCGCCCAATATCGTTCAGGGCAAGACTTACGACTCGATGACCAGTGAAGGCGCCGCGCTTTGGCGGGAGGTCCAACAATCCGTCGCGTACCACGCCGGCGTTGCCGAATCATCCGTTGAGGCAGACGAAACCGATGCTAACCGTTTCGGCTCGGAATATTTGATCCGCAGCCGGCTTGGACAAGGGGCATTTCGTGTACTCGTGATCGATGCATATCAACGGCGCTGTGCTGTGACCGGCGAAAAGACATTGCCAGTGCTTGAAGCCGCCCATATTAGGCCCTATGCCAGCCAGGGACCTCATCAAGTGAGCAACGGAATTCTCTTGCGGTCCGATCTGCATAAACTGTTCGACGTGGGGTACGTGACAGTCACTCCTGAGCTCAAGCTTGAAGTCAGTCCACGGCTGCGAGAGGAGTGGCACAACGGCCGAGAATACTATGCCCACCACGGTCAACCGCTAAATTTCATGCCGATGGAGGCAAGCAATCGACCGCGCGCCGAGTACTTGCGCTGGCATAACGAGGAAGTATACAAAACGTGAACGCATCAGAGACGCTACCCCAACCCGACCGCCTGGTAAAGCTGCGAGACGAATTGCGTCAATTTGCGGCCGACCGGGATTGGGAACAATTCCACACGCCAATGAATCTCGCGATCGCGCTCAGCGTTGAGGCCAGCGAACTGCTTGAGCACTTTCAGTGGCTGACACCGGACCAATCGCAGCACCTGTCCGCCGAAAAATCTAGCGCGATCCGCCTCGAAATGGCCGACGTCCTACTCTATCTTATCCGTCTCGCAGATCGCCTGGGGATCGATCTCGCGGCGAGCGCCTGCGACAAGATCGCGATAAATGCCAAGAAATATCCGGTAGCCCTTTCGAAAGGCTCGTCAAAGAAATACACGGAGCTGTAGCGGAGGCGGACTTCGCGAGAAAGACGCCGATCCCGAGGCTCGGCGGCGTCACTTGCTCGCCCGAATGTATCGCGTGAGATGGTGGGCGAGGCGTGCAACATCGAGCGCAGTTAGCGTTTCTGATTCCTGAGCGATTCGCCTCGCAAGATCCGCTGCGCTGAGCACCCATACGGGTGCTTGCGATTCCCGGTGATCCGCGATCAACCAACCCGGGAAAACGACAATGGGCGTCACCCAGATCGGCTTTCTCGTGAAAGTCTTGAGAATCTGCTGGAGATCGGTCGCGGCCTCGCGCGCTTGACGTAGGGGATCCCGATCGGGCCTAGATCCATCGACCTTGAGGTGGTCGGAGGTGACTGTTACCACGGCGCCGCGCCGCAGCGCTCCGCCGCTCGGGCGTCTATCCGTTGACTGCCGATGTCGCAGTGCACCAATTTACGACGTATTGGAC
>Ga0134126_10006983_pt1 | contig 14187 bp, 11 predicted proteins | sample KB31752_FD_96881 | JGI IMG/M metagenome (GOLD analysis project Ga0134126, IMG submission 96881) | Terrestrial soil microbial communities with excess Nitrogen fertilizer from Kellogg Biological Station, Michigan, USA - KB3-175-2 | ecosystem: Environmental > Terrestrial > Soil > Unclassified ... | reverse complement strand
TTCGACATGCGCCGCCCGTCCGGCGCCTGGATCACCGACGTGATCGGCACGTCGGTGAACGGCAGCTCGCCGGTGAACTCCCAGCCCATCATCACCATGCGCGCCACCCAGAGGAAGATGATGTCGCGCGCGGTGACGAGCACGTCGGTGGGATAAAAGGCCCGCAATTCAGGGGTTTTTTCAGGCCAGCCCTGCGTCGCGAACGGCCACAGCGCCGAGGAGAACCAGGTGTCGAGCACGTCGGGATCGCGCGTCACGGATCCGCCGCACTTCGTGCAGCCGGACGGCTCCTCGCGCGTGACGATCATCTCCTCGCACTCGCCGCAGTACCAGACCGGTATCTGGTGGCCCCACCAGAGCTGGCGCGAGATGCACCAGGGCCGGATGTTCTCCAGCCAGTCGCGGTAGACCTTGGTCCACGGCCGCTCGGGGTGGAAGCGCAGCCGGCCCTCCTTCGCGGCGGCGATCGCCGGCTGGGAGAGCCCCTCCATGTTGCAGAACCACTGCAGCGAGATCAGCGGCTCGATGCGGCGGCCGCTGCGGTGCGAGTGCGGCACCTCGTGCTCGTACGGCCGCGAGCCGGACAGGAGGCCCTGCTCGCGCAGCGCCGCGACGACCGCCGCGGATGCCTCGTCGGTGCTCATCCCGGCGAACTCGCCGGCCGCCTCGGTCATCAGCCCGTCCTCGCCGATCACGCTGACCACCTCGAGCCCGTGCCGGCGGCCGATCTCGAAGTCGTTCGGGTCGTGGCCGGGCGTGATCTTCAGCGCGCCGGTGCCGAACTCGGGGTCCACGTAGTCGTCGGCGATCACCTTCAGCCGCCGGCCGACGAGCGGCAGGGTGGCGGTCTCGCCGATCAGCCGCGTGTAGCGCTCGTCGCGCGGGTTCACGGCGATTGCCGTGTCCGCGAGCATCGTCTCCGGGCGCACCGTGGCCACGGTGATCGACCCCGAGCCCGATTCCAGCGGATAGTCGATGTGGTAGAGCGTGTCGGTCACGCGCCGCTGCTCCACCTCGAGGTCGGAGATGGCCGAGCGCAGGCCCGGGTCCCAGTTGACCATGTAGCTGTCGCGGTAGATCAGGCCCTTCTCGAACAGGCGGACGAACACCTCGATCACGGCCTTCACGTACTCGTCGTCCATCGTGAAACGCTCGTGCGCGTAGTCCGCCGAGGCGCCGAGCCGCTTGAACTGCTCGACGATGGTCGAGCCGTGCTCGCGCCGCCACTCCCACACGCGCTCGGTGAACGCCTCGCGGCCGATGTCCTCCCTGCGGATGCCCTCCTCCGCCAGGCGCTTCTCCACCTGAACCTGCGTGGCGATGCCCGCGTGATCGGTGCCGAAGATCCAGCGGGAGCGCCGCCCCTGCATGCGCCGCAGGCGGATGAGCGCGTCCTGGATCGACCCGTTCAGGGCGTGGCCCATGTGCAGCGCGCCGGTCACGTTCGGCGGCGGGATCGCGATCGAGAAGTTCTCCTCGGCGGTCCCCTCGGGCGGCGGGCTGAAGATGCCGGACTCGTCCCAGCGGGCGAACACGCCGCCCTCCACCTCGCCGGGGTTGTAGCGCGTGCGCGCTCGCAGGTGCTCTAGGCGCTCGTCATCGGGCACCCGGCGAAGTCTATGAGTGCTGATCCGCACGCCGCGGTCGCGCGAACCAGGCTTCAATGGGTCGTATGGAAATCGACGGCGTGAATCTGGCTTATGAGGAGCTCGGCAGCGGCTCGCCGGCCGCGCTGCTGGTGCACGGCTCCGGCGGCGCGACCTGGGGCGAGTTCCCGGCCCAGCTCGCGAACGATCACCGCACCATCTGGTACCACCGCCGCAGCTTCGGCGAGTCCGTCCACCCGCCGATCAAGGACCAGTCGCGCCACACGGCCGACGCCGCCGCCCTGATCGAGCGACTCGACGCCGCGCCCGTGGTGCTCGTCGGCTGGAGCATGGGCGGCGTGATCTCCCTGCACCTGGCGGCCACCCGGCCCGATCTGGTGCGCGCGATCGTGCTCGTGGAGCCGCCCTTCCTGTTCAGCAAGAACCCGAACCTGAGCATGATGCGGTCGTTCGCCGGCACGATGCTCGCGCGCCGCTTCAGGGGCGACCGCGCGGCCACCCTGCGCTTCGTCCGCTTCGTCACCGCCTACACAGACGGCGGCAACGGCTTCGACGATGCCCCGCCGGAGGCCCGCGAGGCGCTCCTGGCCAACGCGCCCGCGATCATGCGCGAGCTCGACTCCGGCACCGGGGAGCACATCGAGAGCGAGGGGCTCGGCCGCATCTCCTGCCCGGTCGTGTGCCTCGTGGGCGGGCGGAGCGCTCCGATGTACTCCGCGGCCGCCGAGCGCGTCCGCGCCGCCGTGCCGGGCACGCGCGTCGAGACGGTGCCCGGCGCCGGGCACACGATGCCGCTGACGCACCCGGCGGCCATCGTGGACGCCGTCCGCTCCGTCACCGAGCCGGCCGCGGCGGCCTAGGCAGTCGCCGGGTCGCGCTCGTCGTCCGGCGAGCAGGTTCCCTGAGCGAGCACCAGGCTGACCTCCTCCGGCGGGCGTGGGCGCGCGAAGAGAAAGCCCTGAGCCAGGTCGCAGCCCAGCTCGCGGATCGAGGCGAGCTGGCCGTCCGACTCGATCCCCTCCGCGATCGCCACGAGCCCGAGTGCATGCGCGAGCGTGACGATGTTCGCGGTGATCGCCGCGTCCTTGGCGTCGTGCTCGACGCCCTTCACGAACGAGCGGTCCACCTTGATCATGTCGATCGGGAAGTGCCTCAGCTGGCTGAGCGACGAGAAGCCGGTGCCGAAGTCGTCGATCGCGACGTGCACCCCCCGGTCGTGCAGCATCTGCAGCTCCTCGCGGGCGCGCTCGCCCGCGCTGCCGTCCGGCACGATCGCCGTCTCGGTCACCTCGAGGCCGAGGAACTTCGGCGCCAGCCCGGTGGCCTCCAGGGCCTGGTCCACCGCGGTGCCCACTCGGCCCGCCGCGAGCTGCTTGGCGGAGATGTTCACCCAGGTGACGAAGCGGTCCTCGATCAGGCCCTCGCGGAGCCACCTGGCCGTCTGGGCACAGGCCTCTCGCAGCACGAAGTCGCCCAGCGGCAGGATCAGGCCGGTGGCCTCGGCGATCGGGATGAACTCGCCCGGGGACACGTTGCCGCGCGACTCCGACTCCCAGCGCAGCAGCGCCTCGACGCCCACGACCTTGCCGCTCTCCACGTCGATCTCGGGCTGGTAGTGCAGGCAGAGCTCGCCGTTCTCCACCGCGGCGCGGAGCTCGCCCTCGAGCGCCAGCAGCTCCCCGAACTCGAGCGCCATGTCGTAGCGGAAGACCTGGTGGTGGCCGCGGCCGGCGTCCTTGGCCGCATACATGGCGATGTCGGCGTGGCGGATCAGGTCGTCGCCGTCGGCGTGGCCGCCGGGGTGCGCCACGATCCCGATGCTCGCGCCGACGCTCAGCTCGCGCCCCGCCAGGACGAGCGGCTCGCCCACCGCCTCGTTGAGCCGGCGCGCGACGTCCTCGGCCTCGCTCTCCGTGGCCGGATCGATCAGCAGGGCGAACTCGTCGCCGCCCAGGCGCGCGAGCGTGTCGCTCGGCCGCACCACGCCGTCGAAGCGCTCCGCGACGGCGCGCAGCAGCTTGTCGCCCGCGTCGTGGCCGAGGGTGTCGTTCACCTGCTTGAAGCCGTCGAGGTCGAGCAACAGCACGGCCAGCGGCTCCTTCGTGCGGAGCGAGCGCGCCAGCGCCTGGTCCAGGCGGTCGCGGAACAGCGCCCGGTTCGCGAGGCCCGTGAGCCCGTCGTGGAAGGCCTGCCTCGTCAGCTCCTGCTCGAGCCGCATCCGCTCGGTCACGTCGCGCGCGTTCAGCACCACGCCGCGGAGCCGGCGGTTGCCGCGCAGGTCGGTGACGTGCGCGTCGAGCTGGCGCCACTCGCCGTGGCGGTTGCGCATGCGGAACACGATCTCGGCAGGCTCGCCGTGCTCGCTGGTCGCGCGCAGCATGCCGAGGTCGTCCGGATGCACGAACCGCGCGAGGCCGTCGCCGAGCAGATCCGGCTCCGGCCGGTCGACCATTTCGAGCACCGCGCGGCTGGCGTAGCGGCAGCCTCCGCGGCCGAACACGAGCACGAGGTCCGTCGATGCGGTCACAAGGCTGCGGAAGTGGGCGGTCTGGCGGCGCGTGGCGGCGATGAGGCCGAAGGCGAGCAGCAGCGAGGTGAACAGGCCGCCGACGCCGAGCAGCACCTGCGTGGTGATCAGGTGGTTGATGCCGCGGTCGTTCTCGATCGCGATCGTGCGGGCGGCGTTCAGTGAGGTGTTCGCGGTCAGCCCCGCCAGAACACGCAGCCGTACCACCGGATCGCGCGCGGCGATGTCCTCGCCCGCCGTGAGTGGAACGGCAAGCGTCGGCTTCTTCTCGAGAATCGCCTGACCCGTGGCGCCCAGGTCGTGCGCGAGCCGTCGCTCCTGCTTGAGCTGCGCGCGGATCACCTTGCCCTGCTGCGCGGGCAGGTCCGCCTCGTCGTCGTCGCCGGGAAGCGAGGGCGCCTCGCCCCCGTCGAGCAGCGCGTCGGCGCTGGCGGTGAGCAGGGATGCGGTGGCGGCGGGGTCGGCAGTGGCCCCCGAGGACACGAGCAGGACCTCGTTCACGTAGCGCTCGGCAATCGCGCGCTGGCGGGCGGCCACCTGGAGCACCGCCGCACGATGCTGGGAGTGGCGCGTGGTCCTGATCGAGAGGAAGACGCTGATCGCCGAGAAGCCGGCGAACGTGATCAGGATCGCGGCGATCGTGAAGCGGCCGCGGGAGTCGAACGGCGCGAACCGGTGGCGGCGCCGCAGCATGGTCAGCTCACCACCAGCTCGGTGTGCATGCCGCCCAGGTAGTGGCCCGTCATGTTGCACAGGAGCACGTAGCGCCCCGGCGCGAGGCGCACGTTGAGCTCGCGGGTACCGCCGGGCTGGCCCGGCTCGAGCGCGCCCAGCGTTCGCTTCTCGACCGCGTCCTCGTTCACGGTGAGTCCGTCGGCGCGCATGGGCAGCCCGGAGCCGTTCTCGCGCACCACGATCAGCTCGTGGGCGTCGGGGCCGTCGTTCTTCACCGAGAGATCGACCTGACCCGCCCGCAGCTCGTAGCTACGGGCGCTGATCTTGAAGTCCTTTTCCACGATCGGGGCGACCGTGACTGCGCCGTGGGACTTGCCGCCGCTCGAGGAGCAGCCTGCAACCACGAGCACCAGCACGGCCAGCAGCATGGGTGCGCGGACGAGCCGCATCCGGTCCCATCGGGCCACGCGCGGTGAACCTTTAGCTGCGGTCAGTCAAGGCCCGAGACGAAACGCGCCAGCTTTGCGGGGTCGCGCAGCGGCGGCCCGTGCCCGAAGCAGACGAGCGCGGGCTCGAGCGCCGCGACCTTGCGAATCGACTCGCGGTTGCGCGCCGGATCCGGCGTGAACACGCCCGGCGGCTCATGGAGCCCCGGCCTGCCGGTGACCAGGTTCATGCCGTTCATCACGTCCCCGATCACCGCCACCCGGTCGGATTCGCGCCAGAAGGTGACGTGGCCGAGGCTGTGCCCCGGCGTGTCGAGCACCTTGAAGCCGGCGACCTCGTCGCCCTCGCGCAGGCGCCGGTCGACCGGGTGCCCGGGCCCGGTCCACATGCGGTAGACGACTTTGCCGACGAGGTTCTTCGGCTGCCTTTCCTCGAGCAGCTCCGGGTTCTCGGCCACGTCGGCGTCGTGCTCTCCCACCCAGTAGGGAATCCCGAGCTTCTGACAGACCTCCCTGCTCGCGCCCTGGTGATCCGGGTGGGCGTGCGTGAGCGCGTGGGCGGTCACGGTGTGCCCCTCGAGCTGGCGCAGGATGCGCTTCCCGGCGCGCCGGGTCGAGGCGTCGACGAGGACGTCGCCCAGGAGATAGACGTTGAAGCCGTTCGGTGGAAAGCCGGACAGCAGCCAGACCCCGTCGGCAAGACGCTTCACGGCGGGGACCCTAACGAGATACGAGCAGCCGCGGCGCGCGTGCCGGCCGGGGAACCAGGAATGTAGGCCTGACTGCGCGCGCCGCGGCGAGGGCGGGTGCGGAGGCGGAACCCATGGGCCGCCGCACCCGGCGCTCGTGGTGGTGTCCCAAGAGCTCCACTGTCGCGCTCAGCCCTAAAAGGGCCGTAAGAGGGGCCTTAAGAGTTTGTTGGAAGACGGCTGTTTCTGCTAGGCCGACTGCGCCTCGGAGGAGGCCTCGGGCGGCTCGTCCGCCGCGGCGACGGTGACGAGCGTCGGCTTGAGGCCTCGCTCGATCGTCTCCTTGGTCACGACGCACTTCTTCACGTCGCGCCGGGAGGGAAGCTCGAACTGCACGTCGAGGAGCGTCTCCTCGAGGATCGAGCGCAGGCCGCGCGCGCCGGTCTCGCGCTCGAGCGCCTTGTCGGCGATCGACATGAGCGAGTCCTCGGCGAACACCAGCTCGATGCCGTCGAACTGGAAGAAGCGCTGGAACTGCTTGACGAGCGCGTTGCGCGGCTCGCTGAGGATGAGGACGAGGTCGTCGCGCGAGAGCTGGTGGATCACCGAGATCACCGGCAGGCGGCCGATGAACTCCGGGATCAGGCCGTACTCCACGAGGTCCTCGGGGAGCACCTGCTCGAACAGCTCGCCGGTGTCCTTGTTGGTCTTCGACCGCACGGCCGCGCCGAAGCCCACGCCCTTGTGGCCGATCCGCCGCTCGATCACCCTGTCCAGGTTCGCGAAAGCGCCGCCGCAGACGAAGAGGATGTTGGTGGTGTCGATCGTGAGGAACTCCTGGTGCGGGTGCTTGCGCCCGCCCTGCGGCGGCACCGACGCCACCGTGCCCTCGAGGATCTTCAGGAGCGCCTGCTGCACGCCCTCGCCCGACACGTCGCGCGTGATCGACGGGTTGTCGGCCTTGCGCGCGATCTTGTCCACCTCGTCGATGTAGATGATCCCGGTCTCGGCCTTCTTCACATCGAAGTCGGCGGCCTGGATCAGCTTGAGGAGGATGTTCTCCACGTCCTCGCCGACGTAGCCGGCCTCGGTCAATGCCGTGGCGTCCGCGATCGCGAACGGCACGTTCAGGATCTTCGCGAGCGTCTGCGCGAGAAGCGTCTTGCCGCAGCCGGTGGGACCGAGCAGGAGGATGTTCGACTTCTGCAGCTCGAGGTCGTTGTCCTCGGACTGCATCATCTGCACGCGCTTGTAGTGGTTGTAGACCGCCACCGAGAGCGTGCGCTTGGCCGGCTCCTGGCCCACCACGTACTCCTGGAGGACCGAGTAGATCTCCTTCGGCTTGGGGAGGTTCTCGAGGTTGAACGACGCGGGCCCGGTGAGCTCCTCGTCGATGATCTCGTTACAGAGATCGATGCACTCGTCGCAGATGTAGACGCCGGGGCCGGCGATCAGCTTCTTGACCTGCCGCTGGGACTTGCCGCAGAAGCTGCACAGGAGCTGTTCGTTTGAGTCCGTTGGGCGGGCCATGCCTCTCCTCCCCCGAGGAGGCCGGGAACCACGCTAGTGGTGCGTGATCACCCGATCGATCAGGTTGTAGTCCTTCGCTTCTTCGGCACTCATAAAGTAGTCGCGTTCGGTGTCCCTGGCCACCTTTTCCAGATCCTGGCCGGTGTGCTTGGCCAGAATCTCGTCGAGGCGGCGGCGCACGTCGATGATCTCCTTCGCGTGGATCTCGATGTCCGTGGCCTGGCCCTGGAAGCTCGAGGAAACCTGATGGATCAGGATCTTGGCGTTCGGAAGGGCCATGCGCTTGCCCTCCGCGCCGCCCGAGAGCAGGAGCGCGCCCATCGACATGGCGATGCCCACGCAGATCGTCTGGACCTGCGGCTTGATGAACTGCATCGTGTCGTAGATGGCGAGGCCGGCGTAGACCGAGCCGCCCGGTGAGTTGATGTAGAGCGAGACGTCCTTCTCGGGGTCCTCCGACTCGAGGTGGAGGAGCTGGGCGACGATCAGGTTCGCGATCTCGTCGGTGACCGGCGTCCCGAGGAAGACGATGCGCTCGTTGAGAAGACGCGAGTAGATGTCGAACGCGCGCTCACCGCGAGACGTCTGCTCAACGACCATCGGGACAAGGGGGCTCATGGCTCTCGCTTCATTTGCGGTGGTCGGACGGAATCCTTCACCCGACCCCTCGGCGGGCAGGCGCGGGCCAGTCTAGCAATGGCCATCTGGCGCTCTCGCCGCCTCAGGAGCCCGGGGTCCAGATCTCCGTCGGGCGCTCCTCGGCGTCCTTGTCGGGCGTCCAGAGCTTGTCGCGGGCCTTCGCCTGCTCCACGCTGATCGGCTTCGCGTTGTCCACGAGCAGGTCCACGGCCTTGCGCATGGCGATGTCCTCGCGCAGCGCCTCGTCGCGGCCGTGCTCCTTGGCGCGCTCGAACGACTTGCGCAGGGCATCCTCGCTCGGCGGCTGGCCGCTCGTGCGCGTCGCGGCATCTCTCAGCGCGTCGAAGACCTCGTCGTCCGAGACCTCGATGCCCTCGGCCTCCACGATCGCGGCCAGCACCGCCTCGCGGCGCAGCGCGCGTTCCGCCTCGGGCTCGGCCTCCACGGCAAGCTCCTCCTCGGTCTTGTTCACGAGCTGGAGGTAGCGCTGCGGATCGACGCCCTGGCGCTGGAGCCGGTGCGCCGTCTCGTGCCACATCTCGTGGGCCTTCGAGTGGATCAGCTCCTTGGGCAGGTCGAGCTTCGCCTTCTCGGCCGCCGAGTCGACCACCGCCTCGCGGAACTCGGAGTCGATGGCGCGCTCCTCGGCGCCCGCCAGCTTCGACTCGATGTCGGCGCGCAGCTCGTCGAGGGAGTCGAAGCCGCCGGCCTCGCCCGCGAAGTCGTCGTCGAGCTCGGGCAGCTTCTTCTCCTTGACCTCCTTCACGGTGGTCGAGAAGACGGCCTCCCTGCCGGCGAGCTGCTCGGCGGCATAGTCCTCCGGGAACGTGACCGTGACCTCGCGCTCATCCCCCGCGCTCGCGCCGGTGAGCTGCTCCTCGAACCCGGGCACGAGCCGGCCCGAGCCGAGCTCGAGCAGGTTGCCGCGGCCCTCGCCGCCCTCGAACGCCTCGCCGTCGATGCGCCCGACGTAGTCGATCACCACGAAGTCGCCGTTCTGGGCGGGGCGCTCCACGGTGTCGAGCGAGGCGAGCGAGTCGCGCAGGCGCTCGATCTCGGCCTCCACGTCCTCCTTGGCAACCTCGACCTCGCGGCGGCCGACCTCGAGGTTCTTGTAGTCGCCGAGCTTCGCCTCCGGGCGGATGCCCACCTCGATCGAGAACGAGAGCGGCGAGCCCTTCTCGGGCAGGTCGCCGAGCTGCACGCGCGGATCGCCGACCGTGGCCAGGCGCGCGCCCGCCAGCGCCTCCTCGTACCAGTCGGGCAGCGCGCGGCGGATGGCCTCGTCGAGCACGGCCTCGCGGCCGACGCGCTGGAGCACCACCTGCGGCGGCACGTGGCCCTTGCGGAAGCCGGCGATCTTCAGGTCGCGGCCGAGCTGGGAAGCCGCGCTCTGCACCTGCCGCTCGACTGCCTCGGGCGCGACCTCGACGTCCAGCCGTACGCGCGAGTCGCCGAGCTCAGTTGTAGTCGTGGTGACCGTCTCCGGCATGGTCGAGCCACGATAGCGTGACCACGGTGCCGTCCCACCCCAGACGTGGCCTCCCAGAGAGCCGGCGCGCCCCCGAGCGCGCGCTCGCCTGGATGTACACAGGGCCGCTCGGCCACCTCTATGGCCTGCTGGCGGACGTCGCCGTGCTCTGGCTGCGGTACGGGCGCTCGCGGCTGAGGGCTAGGGCCCGGTAGGACCGCTCGCGCCCGGCGGCGCGGCCTGGGTGGTGGTGGTCTGAGGCGCCGGTGCCGCGGGCGCGGGCACGGTTACCGTGGTGGTCGGAGTCGCGCTCGAGCTCTGCTGGGTCGACTCGGTCGTGATCGTCGTCGTGGTGCGAGTCGACGTCGAGCGGTGATGGGTCGAGCCGCCGAAGAAGGTCGTGCGCCCGTGCGAGGCGAGCGAGCCGCCGAAGATGAGCTCGGGAAGCGTGAGTGCCGCGATCGCGATCACGAACGCCACCGCCGCGGTGGCGGCCACGACCTTGGCGTGAAAGCGCCGACGGTTCGACGGCGTGCGGTACACGCTGATCGGCCCGGGGCCCTCCGGAACCTCGGTGCGCGGCGGCTCCGGCGGCGCCCCGGTGAGCACGCGCTCGCGCTGGCGCACGGCGGTCGCGCGGGCGCCGAGCCGGGTGATGCGCTCGGCCGGCCGTCTGTACAGCTCGCTGGCGATCGCCACGATCACCGGCGTGAGCGCCGCGGCGATCGGCGTGCCGCCGCGCCAGAAGTGCGATACGACGATGGCCGCCGTCAGCGACGCGAGACTCGCGACTATCAGCGTCTGGGGCGACAGCCTGCTGCCGCCTCCTCCGCCGCCGGGTGCGCGGCCGTCCGCCACGGGGCGCCGCTAGAGCGGCACGGGAACGTCGGGTACGGCCGTGGACGGGCGGCGCATGACCCAGAGGGTAGCGGTGGCCGCGCCACCGCCACCCTCCCGGCCCTGCTCAGGCGTTCGGGTCCGCGCCCGGGTCGCCGCCCGCGGCGCGGATGGCGAGCCGGCCGAGGTAGGTCTCCCAGCCGTGGTCGTGCGGCGGGCGGGAGTCCTCGGGCAGGTCGCGGTGCACCAGGCGCACCAGCGTGCCGTCGCCCTCGTCCTCGAGCGTGATCTCGACGGTGCTCGAGCCCGGCGGGACGCCGGCCTCCTTCTGCTCCCAGCCCCAGGTGAACACCACGCGCCGAGGGCTGTCGACCTCGACGAACTCGCCGCGCGCCGTCCAGTTGTCGTTCACCTTCATTCGGTAGATCCCGCCCGGCCGCGGGTCGATCTCCGCCTCCGTTCCCATCCATAGCGGCATCTTGTCGGCGTCCACCAGGTAGGCGAAGACCGTCTCCGGCCGCGCGTTCACCTTGATCTCGCGCTCAACCGCGCTTGCTGTCACGGGCATCTCGTCTCCTTTGATCGTGCTCGGCCATGGTCTTCAGGCGCTCGAGGCCATCGCCCCAGAACTCGTCCAGGAACGCGCGCACCTCCACAAGGCCCTCGGGGCGTGCCCTGTAGAGGCGGCGCGTCCCGTCACGGCGCTCCGCGAGCAGCCCGGCGTCCTTGAGGACGGTCAGGTGCTGCGAGATGGCGGGGCGCGTGACGTCGAAGTGCGAGGCGATCTCGCCGGCGCTGCGTTCGCTGGTCTGAACGAGGCGCAGGATGTCGCGGCGGCGGGGCTCGGCGATGGCTCTCAAAGCGGCTTCCACTTCGCCGCGTAGCTTAAGCCATCGCTTACGTTAGTGTCAACTAACAAAAGTCCCTAGACCCTAGTCCCTAGAGGTCCGGGCCCGAGCCTCTAGGGACTAGCGACTAGGGACTCATTTCACGGAGACCTGGAGGACTTTGCTCCCAGCGCCTTCATGATCAGCGTCGCCGGTCCACTGCGCCACGAAGATCGTGAACCGGGACAGCTTCCACACCGTTGTGAAGGTGCCGTCGCTCGCCACCTGGACGACCTTGTGGACCCAGCCGCGGTTCTGCGCGCGGGCCGAGACGACCACCTGCTCGCCGCCCGCTGCCGGGTTCAGCTTGCCGCTCACCGTGATGTTGCTGCGGCGCCTCACCTTCTTCTTCTTCTTGGTCGTGAGCTTCAGCGAGGAGGCCAGGCCCTGGTCGCCGCCGCTGGTGGTGGCGAACAGGCGGCCCGAGTTGTCCATCGCGAAGTCGGTCTGGCCGGTGGAGGTGGCCACGCCGTCGTCCGCCAGCGGCACGCTGCTGAGGAGCTGCGGATGCCAGGTGCGGCCACCGTCCGAGGTCTTCAGCACGAAGCCGCCACGCTGGGTGCCGAAGCTGTTGATCAGCAGGTAGCCGCGGTTGGCGGCGTTGAACGCCATCCCGTAGGCCGACAGCGTGCCGGTGGCCACCAGCTGGGTCCAGTGCCTGCCGCGGTTCGTGGTCGTCCAGACGCGGCCCGCCGCGTCGAGCGCCCAGCCGCGCTTGCTCGACACGAAGTCGACGATGTGCAGGTTGTCCCTGCTCGGGCGCTTCACGGCCGCCCACGTCTTGCCGCCGTTGGTCGAGATGAACAGCGCGCGCGAGCCGTACGCGAACACCGCGCCGGGGGCGCCGTCGACGTTGTCGAGAGCCGCCCGGGACAGCGCGCGGCCGGGCGGGCGCGCGAAGCTCGTGCCGCCGTTGGCCGAGCGCGTCAGCCCGCGCGGCCCGATCAGCAGGATGCGGTTCGCGTCGATGGCGAACACCGCCTCCGGCTCCGATGACGTGCCCGTGTTCAGCACCGCCCAGCTCGCGCCGCCATTCAGCGTCTTGCGCAGCGAGCCGGCGTCGTCGAGCGCAAAGCCGGTCGTGGGGGTCGGGAACGACGCGTCGATCACCTCGGCGGAGGTGGGGACGCCGACGTCGTTCCAGCTCTGGCCGCTGTCGGTGGTCTTCGCCAGGCTGCCGTGCGCGCCGGTGGCGAATGCGACCGCCGGGCTCGTGGCCGACAGGCGGGTGAACGGTCCCTGGATGCCGCCGCCGACCGGGGAGAACGTGGCGCCGGCGTCGTTCGAGACGACCGTGGTGCCGTTCTCGCCGACCGCCACCCCGCGGGTGGGCGACGCGAAGGCGGCCGCGAACACCTTGCGGCTCGACGGCGAGACGTCCACGCCGGTGGCGCCCCCGTCGACCGTCCGGATCAGCCGCGTCCCCTCGGCGGTGCCGATCAGGCAGGTGGCGCCCACGCAGTTGATCGAGCGCAGCGTGGAGGGCGTGGCGCCCGCGAGCGGCTGCTGCGTCCAGGTGGCGCCGCCGTTGACCGTGGTGAAGAGCAGGTTGCTGTCGCCGACCGCGTAGCCGGTGTTCGCGTCGGCGAACCAGATCGCCTGGAACGGCCCGGATGCCACCGGGTTCCAGGTGTTGCCGCCGTCGACCGTCCGGTAGAGCTTGCCGTTGCCGGGCTGATGCGTGACCGCGAACCCGTTCGTGGCGCTCGTGAAGACGATGTTCTCGGCGCTGACGCCCCCTCCGCCCGCGGCAGAGGTGCCGGGTATCGCGGTCTTGCGCGAGAAGCTGCTGCCTCCGTCGGCCGTCGCCAGGAGCATGCCGTCCTGCAGCAGCAGGAACCCGACGGTTGGCGACGCGAACGAGAGCCCCTGTACCGCGGAGCCGCAGCTCAGCTCACTGGGCGTGAACGGGAGCCGATGGAAGGTTCCGCCGCCGTCGTCGGAGCGCCGCGCCGAGCAGCCGCCGCCGATGATCACGGTGTTGGCGTCGACGGCGTCGACCGTGGTGAGGTCGTTGACGATCCCGGTGGTGATGCCGCTCCAGGTCGCGCCCTGATCGTCGGTACGCAGGAGCGTGCCGAAGGCGCCGGCCGCGTAGCCGCGCCCGCCGGCGAAGTCGATCGACCCGATCGAGTTGCCCTGAGGGAGCGGGTTGCCCCAGTACCAGCCGGAGTGGCCCACGAGCACGGACGCGCGCGCGGTGACGGGTACCGCGGCCAGCACGATGAGCGCCACGACGGCGCCCCGAAGCTTGGTCTTCATGACGTCCCTCCCCGTTGTGTGGACCCTTTCGCACGGCACAAACCGGACCCGTTCTCGGGAGTTGCGCGCGTAGCGCAATGTTCGCCGGGCACACGGACGTTGGCGAGAGGGTTTTCGAGCAAACAGCCTGCGGGCGAATACGGAGTGATCCGCTGCCGCGCGGCGGCCGTAGAACCACACGGAAACCGGCACGTGTGACGAGGCGAGTCGTTGCGGGTTCCGGGAGCGGCTCAGGCGAGCGGGCGCAGATCCCGCTCGCCGGCCGCGGCCACGCGCGACAGGAGGTCGTGCAGGGTCTCGCGCTCGTCCTCGCTGAGCGGTGCGAGCAGCTCCTCGCCCCGGAGCTTCACGGCCTCACGCGCGCGAGAGAGCTTGGTGCGGCCGGCGCGGGTCAGGTGGATGGCGTAGCGGCGGCGGTCGGCGGTGTCGCGGCGGCGCTCGACGAGCCCCTGCGACTCGAGGTCGTCGATCACGCTCACGAGACCGCTCGAGTCGAGGCCCAACTGGCGGCCGAGCTCCTGCTGTGAGCTCCCCTCCGACAGGTCGGCCAGGTTCAGCAGCGCGAAGTGCTTCGGCCGCATCCCCAGCGGCTCGAGCGCGTCCACGAACAGGCTGGA
>Ga0134126_10006981_pt1 | contig 14189 bp, 13 predicted proteins | sample KB31752_FD_96881 | JGI IMG/M metagenome (GOLD analysis project Ga0134126, IMG submission 96881) | Terrestrial soil microbial communities with excess Nitrogen fertilizer from Kellogg Biological Station, Michigan, USA - KB3-175-2 | ecosystem: Environmental > Terrestrial > Soil > Unclassified ... | reverse complement strand
CGAAACTAAGGCCGCCTGAAAGGGTGGCTTTAGTTTTTTGCGATCTCATTTTTAATTCTTAAACGTTTCAGTCCCATCTATGTGGGTATAATGTTGCGTTCTTGAACTCCACGTTGAGGAACTCAATGTCGAACTCTTCCGGACCCTTGTCTCCTACACGAAGAAATTTTCTGGCTACCACCGGCGGTGCGATCGCGGGAGCGGTTGCAGCTCCGCGCGGCATGTCAGCAGCAGCGGCGCAATCGTCAGAGGATTCGCAAGATTCCAAGCCGCATGATCGCCGCAAGATTCTGATCGGCGTTTTCGATCCGGCGTTTCCCGATCTTTCGCTCGATCAGCTGGTGGAAAAATACCAGCAGATGGGAGTGGAGGCGGCGGAGATCGGCACTGGCGGCTATCCCAATAATAAGCATTGCCCGCTTGATGACCTGCTGGCCGATTCCGGCAAGCTTCGCATGTGGCAAAAAAAGTTTGAGGACCACAACATTAAAGTCTCGGTGCTGAGCTGCCATGGGAACCCCGTGAGTCCTGATAAGGCGGCGGCAGAACTGTCCGACCAGACCTTCCGCAAAACTGTGCAGCTGGCGGAAAAGATCGGGGTGAAAGTTGTTGTTGGATTTTCCGGCTGCCCTGGCGCGAATCCAACAGACAAGAATCCGAACTGGATCACCTATCGTTGGCCCCGTGAATATGCAGAAGCGCAGGACTGGCAGTGGAAGGAGCGCCTGGTTCCCTATTGGAAGGGTGCAGTAAAGTATGCTCGCGACCACGGCATCCGCCGAATTGCGCTTGAAATGCACCCCAATTTCATGGTTTACAACCCGCTCACCTTGCTCAAACTGCGCGAGGCGGTGGGTGAAGAAATCGGTGCCAACAACGACTTGAGCCATTTGTTCTGGCAAGGCTGTAATCCGGTCGACGTCATCCACATGCTGGGCAAGCAGGGCGCGATCTACCACGCGCATATGAAGGACACGGTGCTCTTCCCGGACAAGGTCGCCAGATATGGCGTGCTGAACTTCATCTTCGAAAAGAAAGATCTGAAGACCGCATCGGATGCGTTTCGCGCTGTCGGCTACGGCCACAGCGCGAGCGCTTGGAAAGACATCATGCGCGCTTACATGGAAGTTGGCTACGATGGAATTTTCAGCGTGGAGAACGAAGATCCGATTTTGTCGGGTGAGGTCGGCGTCGAACGCGCGTTGTATGTGTTGAAGAACGTGCGTGAAGAGCTGCTGACCGAGCCACAGTTAGCATAAATGATTGGCTGTATCTTCTCGGCGATCTCTGGCTCTTCTCTGCGCCCTCTGCGGTTAGAAGCTTTTGATCACAGCGGAAAAACTCGAGTTCGCCGAAAAGAGCCCAGGAGGCACAATGGATCGTAGAACTTTTATTGCCAGCACGGCCGCAGTCGCACTTGGTTCGATGAGCCGCTTCTCATGGGCGGCGGCTGAGCATCGCATTCAAAAAATCGGCCTGGAGCTTTACACCGTGCGCGCCGCGCTGGACAAAGACTTCGCGGGCACAATCGCGCGCGTGGCCAAGGTTGGATACAAAGAAGTCGAGCTGGCGCAATTTTTCGCCCATCTTCCAAACTTCAACCCTTCCCCCAAAGAGGCGCGGAAGATTCTGGATGACAATGGACTGTCGGCACCGGCTTCGCACGTGCCGTATTCTGCGCTATCCAAGGAGAATCTGCCCAAGGTGATTGATGGCGCCAAGATTCTCGGCCACAGCTACATCGTCAATCCGTCGATTGATCGAGCTGTCCTCAAAGAGCCCGACGGCTGGAAACGCGCGGCAGAAAATTTCAATCGCGCTGGTGCAGAGTGCCTGAAATCCGGGCTGCACCTGGGCTATCACAATCACGTCGAGGAATTTAAGCCGCTGCCGGATGGCAAGTTGCCCTATGACGTTCTGCTTTCCGAAAGCGACCCCAAACTGGTGAAGATGGAAATGGATTTAGGCTGGGCGCATGAGGCCGGCGTCGATCCTCTCGCCTATTTCAAAAAATATCCCGGACGTTTTCCGCTGGTGCACGTGAAGGATTTCGACAAGAACCGCACCATGGTGGATGTCGGCAAAGGGGAGATCGACTGGAAGGCGATTCTGGCGAAGTCTGACCTTGCGGGAATTAAGCATTACTTTGTGGAATTCGATGATCCGGCTGATCCGTTTGAAAGCATTCAGGCCAGTTATGGATACTTAGAGAAGTTGCGCTTTTAATATTTCCTCTGTGGGGTTTCTCTGTGTAACTCTGTGTCCTCTGTGGTGAGCTTTTAAAAACCAACCACAGAGAACACAGAGTTACACGGGAAAACCCACAGAGGCGGAGACTTGATGGCCCAGGTAATTCGATCCCCCAAGACTTACGATGTTTGCATCATCGGTTCGGGCGCGGCCGGTGGCACCGCGGCAAAGATCCTCACTGAAGGCGGCCTCAATGTTGTAATGCTCGAAGCCGGGCCGCAACTCAATCCAGAAAAAGATTTTAAAGAGCATGTGTGGCCTTACCAGCTTCCCCATCGCGGGGCGGGAGTGGGCGGACGGGCCAGTGCCGACTTCGGAGAATTCCTCGCACCCAACGGATCCTGGGATATTGAGGGTGAACCTTACACCGTTGCTCCCGGCTCGCGCTTTCGCTGGTTTCGCTCGCGAATTGTCGGCGGACGCACCAATCACTGGGGTCGGATCGCGCTCCGCTTTGCTCCGGTAGATTTCAAGGCGCGATCGAGCGATGGCATGGGCGACGACTGGCCGATCAGTTACGACGACGTTGCGCCGTACTACGACAAAGTTGAATCCTTCATTGGCGTCTTCGGCACGAAAGAGAATGTTTCCAGCGCACCTGACGGCGTTTTCATGAAGCCGCCAAAGCCGCGCTGCACTGAGACCATCATCAAGAAGTCTTGCGACAAGCTGAACATCATCTGCATTCCGTCGAGGCTGGCAATCATTACCGAAGCGCACAACGGGCGTCCTGCATGCCATTACTGTGCGCAGTGTGGACGCGGCTGCATCAGCGCTTCGAACTTCAGTTCCAGCCAGGTGATGATTCCACCGGCGCAAAAAACCGGGCGTCTCACCCTGATCACGGGAGCGATGGCGAGGGAAATTATTGTTGGCAAAGACGGAAGGGCGGAAGCGGTTTCTTACATCGACAAGGCCACTCGCAGTGAAAAGAAAATCAGCGCGAAGGCCTTTGTGGTCGGGGCCAGTGCCTGCGAATCGGCACGCCTGCTGCTGAATTCCAAGTCTTCGATGTTTCCCGACGGCATCGCCAATTCGTCGGGCGCGGTCGGTCGATACCTGACTGACAGCGTCGGCAGCTCCGGTTATGGGTATTTCCCGCAACTCACAAAAATGCCGGCCCACAATCATGACGGCGTCGGCGGAATGCACATGTACATGCCGTGGTGGAAGTTCGACCGCAAGAATGATTTCCTGCGCGGGTATCACATTGAATTCGGCGGAGGCCGGGGAATGCCTGGGGTCGGCGACTTCCATGGCGTGTGTGAGGAGTCCGAAGGATACGGCGCAAGCCTGAAAACAAAGTGTCGAGACATGTATGGAGTATTCATCGGATTCGCCGGTCGCGGCGAGATGATTCCTAACGAACAAAGCTACTGCGAAATTGATCCGGACACGGTCGATCAATGGGGCATTCCGGTGCTGCGCTTCCACTGGCAATGGAGCGATAACGAAATCAAAATGGCGCGCGATATGCAAGAGACGTTTCGCGACATCGTAGAAACTGCGGGCGGAACCTACTATTGGCAGGTTCGTCCTGACGGCGATCATCCGTATGGGATTGAAGACGGCGGCGTAATTATTCACGAACTGGGAACGGCGCGTATGGGAAGCAGCCCGAAGACGTCTGTTCTGAACGGATACTGCCAGTCACATGACGTGAAGAACCTGTTCGTCACCGATGCAGCTTCTTTTGTGAGCAATGCCGACAAAAATCCGACGTTGACGATCATGGCATTGTCATGGCGGGCTTCGGAGTATCTGCTGGATGAGGCGAAGAAGGGAAATCTGTAAGCATCAGCGCTGGCTATCAATAAATGGCGAGATCGAAACAGGCGCTCCTCGGCTTCTTCTTGCTTGCGGCATTCACTGTGCCGGTACCGTCGGCTGCCGCGCAGCAGAAACAATTAACCGCTCGGCAAGTGATCGAACGCATTCAGGCGCACGTGGGCGTTCCGTGGCAAAGCGATACCGTCGATACGTTCAAGGCAGGGAATCCGGATACGCCGGTCAGCGGAATTGCAGTGACCATGATGGCGACGCTCGACGTTTTAAAACGCGCGGCGGCCTCGGGAAATAATTTAATCATCACGCATGAACCCACGTTCTTCAGCCACCTGGACAAACCCGACGAACTCGCCGAAGGCGACAACGACCCGGTGCTGGCGGCTAAGCGTGAGTTCATTGAAAAGCACTCCCTGATCATCTGGCGATTTCACGACCATTGGCACGCGCGGAAACCTGACGGCATTCAGGCTGGCATGGTCCACGTGCTCGGATGGGAAAAGTTTGAAGATCCTGCAAACCAGCACCTGTTTACCGTGCCGCGAACTACGGTTGAGGCGCTTGCGGCCGAACTCAAGTCTCGGCTGCGAATTCGGGTGGTACGAGTAGTCGGCGAACCAGACATGCAGGTCACGCGAGTCGCTATGAGTCCAGGCGCGGCGGGTTTCGCGCGCGAGACGCGCGCCTTGGAAATGCCCGATATCGAAGTGCTGGTGGTGGGCGAGACCCGGGAATGGGAAACCGTGGAGTATGTGGCCGATGCGGTCACCGAGGGCAAGCACAAGGCTCTTATCATCCTCGGTCACATTCCGTCTGAGCAGGCTGGGATGGATGAATGCACGCGGTGGCTGAAAGGTTTCGTTACGGAAGTTCCGGTAAACTTCGTTCCGTCGGAGGAACCGTTTTGGGATCCGGCAAGTAAATAGTTGAGGCGAAAAATTATGTCGATTTCTCGACGCGATGTTTTGAAATCGTTGGCAATGGGCGCGGCAGCGACTTCGGTTCTGCGCACGATCCCGGCGCAAGCGGCAGAATACGCGCACCACATGGTCGCGGCGGAGAAGGCTGCCACCAAGGTTTATGCCCCTAAATTTTTCGAGGCGCACCAATTCAAAACCCTGCAGACGTTGTGCCAGACGATCATCCCCGCAGATTCCGACTCTGGGGGCGCAATCGAGGCTGGTGCACCCGAATTCATCGATCTGCTGACCAGCGAAAACACCGAATACCAGGTGAAGTTAGGCGGAGGCGTAATGTGGCTGGACGGCGCATGCTCCGACCGCTACGGCAAGGTCTATCTTGATTGTTCGCCACAGCAGCAAAAAGAAATCCTCGATCAGATTGCTTACCGCAACAACGCATTGACGGACCCTGGTTTGAGTCAGGGAGTTGAGTTCTTTTCATTTCTCCGCAACATGACTTCCGACGGATTTTTTACCAGCGAAATCGGGATCAAATATCTCGGCTACCAGGGAAGCGCATTTCTCAAGGAATTTCCCGGGTGTCCGCCGGTGCCGGGAATTTGATTCAACCCAAGTGGGACAGCCGCCGTCGGTACTCCGGGTTCGCGCCGGCCAGCCTCATTCACTTCGTGTAAATTAAGGCGAATCGCATCAAGCAGGAGGTCGTTTCATGTCCATAGCCTATCCAACTGGCGGAACCATGGTGGCGCACACCATGGTGACCACGCAATTTGAACTGGACGGATTTCGCATAGTGCGTACTTTCGGCGTGGTGCGCGGCATTGTTGTTCGCTCGCGGTCGATTGTCGGAACCATTGGAGCGAGCCTGCAAACCATTCTTGGCGGCAACATAACATTGCTGACCAATCTTTGCGAAAAGACCCGCGCTGAAGCGTTCGACTTGATGCTGCAGCACGCGGCGCAACTAGGCGGGAATGCGGTGGTCGGCGCGCGTTACGACGCGACTGAAATTATGCAAGGCGTAACCGAGGTTCTCGCCTATGGGACCGCGGTCCTGGTTGAGCCGATTCACCAGTCATGAGCCAGGAACAATTGATTCGCATCCTTGAGTGGGCGTGGATTGTATTTGGCGTCTACTGGCTGGTCGCGGCACGGCGCGTGAAGGCGGCTCGAACCAGCGAATCGCCGGTGTATCGAGTCTTCCGCCTTCTCCTCCTGACAGTCACTTTCACACTGCTGTTTGCGAAATGGATCGCTACGGGATTTCTCGGCCAATTTATTCTCCCGCAAAAGCCATCTGTCGCATACATCAGCTTTTTCTTGGCGCTCACCGGGATGGCAACCGCAGTTTGGGCGCGGCTCTCTCTCGGCCAATACTGGAGCGATAAGGTCGCGCTCAAGGTTGATCATCAGCTCGTCCGCTCCGGCCCTTATGCGCGAATGCGTCATCCTATTTATTCCGGAGTATTGCTTGGCGTTGCGGGAAGCGCCCTGCTGGTCGGCCAGTGGCGCGGTGTTCTGGCGTTTCTATTGTTGCTGACGAATTACATGGTGAAGGCGAAGCGCGAGGACAAAATGCTGGGGGAGACATTTCCCATAGATTTCGCGGATCACAAAAGAAACGCGGGTTTCTTCTTGCCCCGCTTCTAGCCAAAAAAATGATTATTTGGGCGAGAACGGCTCGAGAGACGCATTCAGTGCCGCCGCAGGCACGGGGTGGGCCGCCTTTTCAACTTCGATCCACTTGCGGATTGCCGGCATTGCCGCGCGTGTAGCTTCTTCGCCGATGCGAACCAACGCAGCGCTGCGCTCGAAGTCGTCATAGCGGTAGCCGGTGACGTCAGGTTCAATCACCAGGTCGGCGCAGCTACGGGCCTGGGCGCAATTCACGTCCTGCGCGATGGAGAAGCATTGCCCGATGACATCAAAAATGTGGCGCGGGCCCTCGCTATTTTTCCAGTGGCTTCGCAAACTGACGGCGAGAACCTTGTCTGCGCCCATGTCGCGCGCAGGCGTTGTCGGCAATGAGTGGGCCAGCATGCCATCGACCAGCAGGCGTCCATTCACTTTGACCGGCAGAAAAACTCCGGGATAAGCGCAACTGGCGCGAACTGCATCAACCAACGGACCGGCGCGGAATACCACGCCTTCGCCGGACCCGAAATCTGTCGCGGTCACGGCCAGCGGAACTTGCAGCTCCTCAAATGTGTGAACTTTGAGGATCTTTTTCAGAAAAGTGATCATGCGCAGGTTAGTCGCAAAGCCATAGCGCGAAAGCGTCCAGCGGGCGAGATCTTTGAAGCGGACGCGGGCGGCGATTTCTTCCAGTTCGGCCGGAGAAACGCCGCTGCAGTAAGCGGCGCCAATCAGCGCGCCCACGCTGGTTCCGGCGACAAAGCTGACTGGGATTCCTTCCTGTTCGAGGACTTTTAGAACGCCGACGTGCACGATGCCGCGGGCGAAGCCTCCGCCAAGCGCGAGGCCAATCGATGGAATGGGCGAAGCCGGGGCCGAAGCGGGCAGGCCCGAGATGGTGCGCCCGAAGGCGCGCACCGACCGCACGATTTTGTCTAAGCCCCTTATGGCCATAAATCCAGGCCTCCGGTCGCCAACTACTTCTTACAGCAACTTAGATGCCTCTCTGCACCTGGTAAGTTCCCGCATGAACGCAGGGAAGTTACCGTAGGTCCTAATGTCTACAACACGTGACGAAGCTGTTTGTTCCTGCTAATTTGGGTCGATGTTACGAGAGATATCATCCGGCGGGGTGCTGGTGCAGCGTGCGGCTGAGGGGTGGGAGTTAGCGGTGATAGAACCGCAAACAGAGGCGTCGATTGTCGGCGAAAGTGACAAAAAACGTCACAAAGAGATCCTGGCGCTCCCCAAAGGGCTGATCGATCCCGGCGAAAAGCCGGCCCAGACGGCACTTCGGGAGGTCCGCGAAGAGACCGGACTAACTGGTAGTATTCTCGCCAAACTCACGGATATCAAATATATGTACGTGCGCACCTGGGGGGACAAGCAGCGGGTTTTTAAAATTGTCAGCTTCTATCTTTTGAAATATGAGTCGGGAACTATCGACGATGTTTCGGCAGCCATGCGGATCGAAGTAAAGCGCGCGCAATGGATTCCGCTCGAAGGCGCGGAACGCAGGCTGGCTTACCGGGGCGAACGGGATGTCATCCGGCTGGCGCGCGAGTATTTGAAATCACATTCAGAGGAGGGACAACCCTGATGGCGCGTACACCCCACGCTGAACACCACTTTACTTCGGGCAACTTCGTTCGAGATATGGTGATTGGAATGTCGGACGGGCTGACCGTCCCATTCGCGCTAGCCGCCGGACTTTCGGGCGCAGTCGCAAATACGCGTTTGATTGTGATCGGCGGACTGGCGGAAATCGCGGCTGGCTCGATCGCCATGGGGCTGGGCGGGTATCTCGCGGCGCGCGGCGACGCCGAGCATTACGAGCAGGAACGGGCGCGCGAATACCGGGAGGTCGAAGAAATTCCCGAGCAGGAAAAGGCCGAGGTCAGCTATGTGTTTCAGGAGTACGGGCTGACGGCAGAACAGAGTAAGCCGATCGTCGATGCATTGAGCAAGCGAACCGACGCCTGGGTGGATTTCATGATGCGCTTTGAACTGGGGTTGGAGGCGCCCGATCCGAAGCGGGCGGTCACCAGCGCGGCCACAATTGCGGGGGCATACATTGCCGGCGGGTTGATTCCGCTTTCCCCGTATATTCTGCTGGGCAACGCTGTTCGAGGCTTAATAGTTTCGGCGATCGTTACGCTGGCGGCCCTGGGCATTTTCGGATACATCAAAGGCAGATTCACTGGCGCGCGGGCGGGTAGGAGTGCGTTTCAGACGGTGATCATTGGAGGACTGGCAGCGGCTGCGGCGTTCCTGCTGGCCAAGCTCATCGCTTAGATTCAGCAGATTCCAATTTGTTTATCGGGATGCGGGTATGCTCGCCCGTACAAATTCCAAAGCTTTTAACCGCAGAGAGCGCTGAGAAATAGCCGCAGAGATCGCAGAGATGGGCGTGCTGCCAGACGCGAACCGATGAAACGTATGTATGCTTCTAACTTTCTGGGAACCTTGCTTACCTCTTTTCTTCACTTGATTTTCCGCTGATTATTGGGTGATGAGACGGGCAGTAATTTTTCTGGTTTTGATCCTTAGCATTTGCCCGAGATCGTTCTCTCATAGCCACAAGATCGTCCATCATTCGCTCGATCCTCTATATGGTTCTGCACTGGCAGCGGCGAACCGCTTTCTTCGGGCGTGGCAGGATGAAGATCAGGAAACCGGAATCATGATGCTGAGCGATACCGCGCGGCAAAATCTATCGCCCGATAAGCTCCAGAGTTTTTTCTCGGCGGGGCCGGATGCCGCCTATGAAATTGCACGCGGCAAACGCCTCAACTCTGCAGTCTATGAATTTCCGGTGGTTTTGTTCGGCGCGTCGGGTGCACCATCGCGCCCGCGTGTATGCACGGTGGTCATTACGCGTAGTGGGAAAAACGATTGGACCGTCGAAAAGCTTCCGTAAGAGGTTCGGTGCAGCCCTACTCTGTGTTTGTTCCTCGGTGAAACTCCTCGTCCTCTGTGGTAAAGCTTTCAGTAAATCTTTACCACAGAGGGAACTGAGGACACTGAGAAATTCCACAGAGGAAAGCGGAACATAGCCGAAAGAATTCTCTTTGTGGTCTACTGAATAGCTGCATTACAGCCATGAAACGAATCCATAAAGTTGCAATCCTGGGAGCTGGAACCATGGGCGCGCGGATATCTGCGCACCTGGCGAACGCCGGCATCCCAAGCCTTCTTCTCGATATCGTTCCCCCGGGAGCTGATCCTTCTTCGCGAAATAAAATCGCAGCCGCCGGTCTGGAGGCTGCGCGCAAAGCCAAGCCGGCCGCGTTCTTTGAGGGTTCGCTGGCCTCGTTAGTCACGCCCGGCAATTTTGAAGACGACCTGAAGCGCGTTTCGGAAGTGGATTGGATCATCGAGGTGGTTGTCGAGGACCTCGAGATTAAACGCAAGTTGCTCACAAAAGTAGAGCAGTTTCGCAAACCGGGCACGATTATTACCACTAACACCAGCGGGCTGCCAGTAGCGAAGATCGCCGAGGGATTTTCGGCAGATTTCCGGAAGGCTTGGTTTGGCACGCACTTCTTTAATCCCCCACGCTATATGCGGCTGCTGGAAATCGTTGCTACTCCGGACAGCGATCCTGCATTGATTGAGGCAGTTTCCAACTTTGCAGATATTCATCTCGGCAAAGGCGTGGTAATGGCGAAAGACACGCCTAACTTCATCGCTAACCGCATTGGGACATTTTCGGTGCTCAATGTGATCCGGCTGATGCAGGAACTCGATCTCACCATCGAGGAAGTGGACGCATTGACGGGCCCGGCTGTCGGCTGGCCACGATCGGCAACGTTTCGCACGCTCGACTTGGTTGGGCTGGACATTCTTGGGCACGTGGTCCGCAACATGACCGAGAACGTGCACGACGAGCGCAGCGACCTGAATCTGCCCGATTTCTTTCGCCAGATGCTCGACCGCAAAATGCTTGGCGACAAGACCAGCGGCGGGTTTTACAAAAAGAAAAGAGGCGCGGGCGAAGACGAACGTCTCGGCCTGGACTGGAAGACGCTCGAATATCGCCCGCGGCAGAAGGCGCGATTCCCTTCGCTCGACACGGCAAAGAACATTGACGATCCCGGAACTCGTGTCCGCACTCTGCTCGCCGGGCCTGGAAAAAATAAAGATGAGCAGTTCCTGTGGTCGGCGCTTTCTGATCTGTGGACTTATTCTGCGAATCGCATCCCCGAAATTTCCGACAGCGTAGTTGAAATCGACCGCGCCATGCGTCTGGGCTTCAATTGGGAGTTGGGACCGTTTGAATTGTGGGACGCCGCCGGAGTTGAAGCCACGGTTTCCCGCATGAAGAAAGAAGGGCGCCCGGTGGCCGCGAACGTCGAAAAGCTGCTGGCTGCGGGAAAAAAAACGTGGTACGAAGACGACCGCCAAACCGGTTCCGGACGCGCGTATTTCGATTTGGCCAGCGCGAACTACGAACCTGTCGTAGTCCCCGCAGGCGTGTGGTCGGTTGCAGCGGCGAAGAAATCAAACGGTGTAGTGAAGAAGAATTCTGGAGCATCGCTGGTTGACCTGGGTGATGGCGTGGGCTGCATCGAGTTTCATTCGAAGATGAACACGCTGGGTTCCGACATTGTACAGTTCATCTCGCAGACGCTAAAGCCCGGAGGTGCCGGTGACAACTTCGAGGCTTTCGTCATCACGAACGATGCGCCTAACTTTTCCGTGGGCGCGAATCTCATGCTGTTGCTGATGAGCGCGCAGGAAGAAGAATGGGACGAAGTTGATCTGGCTATCCGCGCCTTCCAAGGCATGACTCAGGCCATCAAGTTTTCGCCAAAGCCGTTGGTGGTCGCGCCATTCGGGATGACCCTTGGCGGCGGAGTCGAAATGTCATTGCATGGGGCAGCGCGTCAGCCTCACGCTGAACTCTACATGGGGCTGGTAGAAGTTGGAGTTGGACTTTTGCCGGGCGGCGGTGGATGTAAAGAGATGTTGCTGCGCGCCATCGACAGTGCCAGCACCATTCGTCCCGGTGGACGAGGAGAATCGGTCGAGCTGATGGAAGCCATGAAGCGGGCGTTCGAGGCCATCGCAATGGCGAAGGTGTCAACTTCGGCTCAAGAGGCACGCGGTCTGGGATTGTTGAGCGCTTCCGATCGCATCACTATGAATCGCGATCGCGTGGTTACAGACTCAAAGGAACGGGCGCTGGAATTACTGCGGTCAGGTTATGAGCCTCCGCAGCCGCGCACGGATATTCCTGCTCCCGGCGAAAATATTCTTGCCGCTCTCAAGCTGGGTGTGCACCTGATGCGGCAGGGCGAGTACATCACCGAATACGAAGTGACAATCGGGACCAAGGTGGCTGAAGTCCTGTGCGGTGGAAATGTTACCCCGGGCACTCCGGTCAGCGAGCAGTACATTCTGGATCTGGAGCGCGAAGGCTTCAAGTCGCTGTGCGGCGAGAAGAAAACCCAGGAAAGAATTCAGTACACTCTCAAAACCGGGCGGACGTTGCGGAACTAGATAAGTATGCGAACCGCGCGGACTATGAAGGATCCGGACCAGTTCGATTTCCTGCCCATTGCTTCAATGCCAAATGAGTTGGCCAGTACACAAAAGCCGGAACTACAATCAGATAAATCATTAAGTAAAGCCAGTCCGGAAGCATGTGCTGTTCATGACCGGGTCCTCTTGCCCAATTGACGTTGTACCGCGGGCGCCAGAAAAAATTGATCGGCACTAGAATCCATGCGGTGAGCGTCTGCCACTTCCATCCACGAGAGTCATAGCCGAGGCGGCGTACTGTCCACAACAGCAATGGTGGAACGACTAAGTGATACAGCCCCAGCACCCGAACGAACAGAGCCACTTTGGGATCGAACATGTACTCGGTCCCGCCAATCAGGTGGTGACCAGACAAGACTGCGCCTATCAGGTCAACCGCGTACAGGGTCTGGAAAACCAGCAGCCCCACGGCTTGCCATGAGAGTAGCAAGCGGCTCTCACACCACAGCCCTATCGCGATCAGGAAATTCCCCACATCGCAAAAATACAAAAAATTTTGCGCTCCGTACTGCCGCCAGTAAACCGGCGCCCACACCAGCAGCCAGATGGACCATGCAACCTTGATCCAAAGCGGAATTCGCGAGTTTGGCAGCCGATTTTCGCTCATCACTCAATTACGTCAGTAACTTGCCGCTGCACACCAGTGTACCTACCATCGCAATATGAGCTACCGGGCCCTACTTTTCTGCCCCGATGAGGCCGCCGCGCGCCTGGTCACGCAAGTCCTGAGTGAACTGGAGTTCACGGTTGAACTCTCGTTCGAACCGTTCGTCACGGTACAGAAACTTTCCTCCGAATCTTTTGACGCAGTGGTTGTGGACTGTGCAAACGAGGAGAATGCCGCGCTGTTATTTAAGGGTGCGCGCAATTCCAGTGTCAATCACAGCTCACTGTGCGTGGCGGTTGTTGAAGGGCAAATGGGTGTCGCCAAGGCATTTCGTATCGGTGCCAACCTGGTGCTGAGCAAGCCGATCAACATTGAGCAATCCAAAGGTACGTTACGCGTTGCCAGGGGCTTGTTGCGGAAAAGCGAAGCCAAACCGCGAGCAGCGACTGAACCGGTGAGCATCACCAATGCAACAATATCGCCGGCACCAAATTCCCCTGTGCTAGCTCCGCCGGAGGCGGTCAGCAGCATTGCTGCAACTGCGGCGAGTTCAGCGTCAGCTGCGGCGGCGAAAGCAGTCACGGTACCATCCTCGTTATTCGAAGCTCAGCAAGCTACCTCTTCGCCTGCGGAATCAGAAAAGGCTGCGCAACCGAAGGCAACCCCAGATTTCGTCATCAGCAAACCCGTGATCACCGAGGAGACTTTGACGGCGCAGTCCAAGAGTGCCTCTGATCGATTCGCAGGAGCAGTTTCGAGTTCTGGAGGTGCGGCAGCGCCGGCCCTGGCACCGGAATCGCCAAGGCCCCTCCCCAGCAGCTTCAAATCGAAAATGGCAGGGGCAGTAAAAACCGCAGCGCCTCTTGCGTCGCAGGACACGATCGTTCCACAAAGACCCTTTCCTGAACCCGTAGCGGTTCGCGTCCCGACTTTTTCGTCCTATGCGCAGCCTGCTACCCGCAAACCGCGCGATGGAAACAAGATGTTTTGGTGGTTTCTGTGTTTGGTCATTCTGGCTCCGACAGGATATTTCGGTTGGCAAAAGCTGCAACCGTTGCGCTACATCCATCGCGCCCGGGCGATTCCTACTGAGCAAAGTTCTGCTCCCACACAGGCCATGGGCTCTGACACTCCGCAGGTGAATGCTCCCCCTGCTGCTGAACCGAAACCTGGCACTGCGTCTGTCTCCGGCACGGATACAGCAAATAATTCAGGTGCGCCCATCATTGCAAATGGTGCACCTGAAGGTTTTCCCACGAAAGAAACCATCGATGTTGGTCAGACTGTGGACGCGCCAGAGCCTACGATAACCGTGGTTCCCAAGTCGGAGCCGTTGCAGGTGAAACAAGAGCCGGTTGAGCCGGTCCGGGCGCAGCCTACGCCGCCGTCGGTTGTTCTTTCCGAATCGAAAGCAACTGATTCAGCGCTGGCGAACATCGTCT
>Ga0134126_10006980_pt1 | contig 14190 bp, 12 predicted proteins | sample KB31752_FD_96881 | JGI IMG/M metagenome (GOLD analysis project Ga0134126, IMG submission 96881) | Terrestrial soil microbial communities with excess Nitrogen fertilizer from Kellogg Biological Station, Michigan, USA - KB3-175-2 | ecosystem: Environmental > Terrestrial > Soil > Unclassified ... | reverse complement strand
TTTCGACGTCTTTCTGGTCGCGGATCAGGAACAGGTCTCGACGGCGGAATTCGTCGGGCGTCTGGCTGCTGCGGCCGGTGTGAAGTCGCGGCTGTTTTCAATGCCGACACCGATGCTTGGCGCTCTGCTCGGGCTGACCGGCCGTCAGGAGGCGCGCGACAGCCTGATGGGTTCGCTGGTGCTGGATGTCTCGAAGGCGGCCTCGACCGGCTGGAAGCCGCCGGTCACTCTCGACGACGGGCTGCGTCTGGCGCTGCGCAACGGTTAGGGCGATCGCTTCCGCGAAAAATGGAAGAGCACGATGGCGACCGCGATCATGCCTGCAAGCAGACACGCGACGCTGGCCGGCGCTGAGCTCGTCACAGATGTCACCGCAAGCGCCGCGAGCACGACATTGAGCGCGAACACCTCGCCGACCACCTGCGATACGCCAAACCCGTTGTCGGTTGCCCGCTGATAGAAATGAGAGCGATGCGCGGCCCAGAATGGTTCGCGCCGGGCAATCCGCCGGAACAGGGTCAACGTCGCATCGGCGAGGTAGTAGAGCGGCAGCAGCAGCGCCGCGATCAGATGCTGGTGCCAGGCCAGATGCAAGAGGCACCAGCCGAGCAACAGGCCGATCGGCAGGCTGCCGACATCGCCGAGAAATACCCTCGCGGCCGGACGGTTATAAGGCGCAAAGCCGAGCATGGCGCCACAAAGCGCCATTGCGACAAGGGCCGGCAGTCCCTGAAAATGATCGAGCCAGGAGAGCAGGATCAGCGCGCCGGTGACCGGCACCACCTCGGCGACAGTGATCAGGTCGATACCGTCCATGAAATTGACGAGGTTCACGAACCAGAGTCCCGCGAGCAGCAACAGGCCGCGTTCCACGGCAAGCGGTAGCGCCGGCGCGATCCTGAGGTCGCCGGGTGCGGTGTAGATGACCACGCCGACCGCCGCCGCCTGCAGCAACAGCCGCGGCAGCACCGGGATCGTCCGGATGTCGTCGACCATTCCGACCAGCGCGATGAACACCGTTGCTCCAAACAGAACCAGCGGCAGAGTGAATCCCATCAAGCCCGCGGCGAGGCCTGCGACCGTCAGCGCCGCCGCGATCACCGCGATGCCCGCGCCCTGCGGCGTCGGGATGCGATGCGAGGATCGCGCATTCGGTCGCGCCAGGGCATAGCGCTGGAGCAGGGGATGGATTGCCCAGGTGATGCCGGCCGAAAGCGCCGCCGCGAGCACGACGGCGGCAAGCGATGTGAGCGGTTCGCTAACGGTCATTGCATCAAACGGCGTTCATTTTGCGTGTGTAGCGAATTGCATGTGTGTCGAACCGCCGCGTGCGTTGAGGATGAAACTGGCTGCTACCACGATTTCGCGGGCACCTGCAGGTCGGACGATTGTGCGGACGACAGCGGCATGACCCGGAAGTCTACTCGGGAACTTCGATCGGTGCCGATCCCTTGGCCGCCTTTTCGTCACTGAAGATCCAGATCAATCCACCGAACGCGCCGACCAGGAAGGTGACCGCGCCGAACACCAGGGAGACATTGACGCCTTCGTTCGGCAGCAATCCCGCATATCCGAATGCCAGCCCCATCGCCGCCTCGCGCACGCCCCACCCGGCGATCGAGATCGGCACCATGGTGATCAGGAGGACGGGAGGTACGAGCTGAAAGGCCTGCCCGAATGTGACCGGTGCGGTGATCGACCGCACGACGCACCAGGCGATGACGACGGTGAGGACGTGAACGAACAGCGACAGCACCGCGACTTTCGGTCCGCGCCTGCGGCTGAAAATCACCCGATTGGCAATGACCGCGCAGGCGTGAATGTGATGTGTTCCCCACCAGCGCTTCAGCCAGGGCCATCGCAGCGCGCCGAACACCAGAAAGCCAAGGCCTCCTGCGAGTGCAGTGAAGTCGATCAGCATGAGCGCCGAGCGGCCGTGAGGGTCGGCGATCAATTCGTAGCTCCACGGCAGCGTTGCGACGATGACGATCGCAAGCGCGATCAGGCCGATGGCCCGGTCGATAAAGATAGAGTAGGTTGCCGCGCGCCAGCCGGCGCCGGCGCGGGCCACCAGCCATAGCCGCACCGCATCGCCGCCGATCGAGGACGGCAGCGTCTGATTGAAGAAGGTTCCGATCAGGTTGAAGCGCATCGCCTGCCTGACCGGCAGCGGGGCATGGCATTCCGCGCTGACTTCGCACCACCGCAGCACACCGATGAAAATCTGCAAAAAGCACACCGCGAAGGCGAGCGCGATCCACCCCAGGCTCGCGAGATTGTTGACGCGCGATGCGAGTTCGAACAGGTTGACCTTGCGGAGCGCGAGGTAGAGCAGCGCGGCCGAGATCAACACCTTGATTGCGGAAAACAGGATTTGGCGCATTTCGCCCGCGGTTCGCGTGACAGGGGAAACCGGTGAGAATTCGGCGCCTTGGTATGTCCTTAACACCGATCTGGCAATAGGTCTGCCCGGCAACTCTGTTGTGGAAAGACAACTCATGTTCCAGGCGATTCGGCTATTGCGACCCGCTCCGCGCCATGGCTAAAGAGACCGGCCGGTGGGCGTTGGCCCTCGCCGGGACCGTCAGGGACACGATGTCGGATCGCGCAATTTTGGTCACGGGTGCGGCTGGATTTGTCGGCTTTCACATCTGTCGCCAATTGCTGGCTGAAGGCCGGGACATCGTGGGTCTCGACAATCTCAACAGCTACTACGATCCGGCGCTCAAGCAGTCGCGGCTGGATATCCTGCGGCAGGATCCGCGCTTCGATTTCGTGCGCATCGATCTGGCGGATCGCAAGGCCATCGCCGCACTGTTCGACGACCGCCGTTTCGAGGCTGTGGCGCATCTGGCGGCACAGGCCGGCGTGCGTTATTCGATCGATCATCCATACGCCTATGTGGATGCCAACCTGGCCGGCTTCGCCAATATTCTCGAGGGATGCCGGCACAACGGATGCCGTCATCTGGTCTATGGTTCTTCCTCGTCGGTCTATGGCGCTAACACGAAATTGCCGTTTTCGGTTCAGGACCGCACCGATCATCCCGTCAGCCTTTACGCCGCCACGAAGAAGGCCAACGAGCTGATGGCGTATTCCTACAGCCATCTTTACCATCTGCCGGTCACGGGCCTGCGCTTTTTCACGGTGTATGGCCCGTGGGGCCGGCCGGACATGGCGATTTTCCTGTTTACCAAGGCGATTGTCGAAGGCGTGCCGATCAAGCTATTTAACCATGGCAAGATGCGCCGTGATTTCACCCATATCGCCGACGTGAGCCGGGTAGTATCGAAGCTGATTGATCGCATTCCGGATGCCGATCCGGCCGCCGGAGGTGCCCGGGCCAAGATCTACAATGTCGGCAATCACCGCCCGGAAGAACTGTTGCGTGTCGTAGGCCTTATCGAGCAGGAACTGGACCGTACGGCCAGGAAGGAGATGCTTCCGATGCAGGCTGGCGATGTCCCGGAAACCTTCGCCGATATCGACGAGCTGACTCGCGACACCGGCTTTCGGCCCGAAACCCCGATCGAGGACGGCATTCGCGATTTTGTCGCGTGGTATCGAGAATATTATAAAGTCTGAGACGCAATGACAGACCAACGAATTATCCCCCTGATCATGTGCGGCGGCGCCGGGACGCGGCTGTGGCCGGCCTCGCGCGAGGTTCGTCCAAAGCAGTTCCTGCCGCTGTTTGGAAAGCGCTCGACCTTTCAGGACACGCTGCTGCGTGTCTCCGATGCTACCCTTTTCGAGCGTCCGGTCGTCATCACCAATGCAGCCTACCGCTTCATGGTGCTGGAGCAGCTCGCCGAGATCGGCATCGAGGCGGACGTGCTGCTCGAACCGGTGCGGCGCGACTCAGGGCCGGCGATCGCCGCAGGGGCTGTCTTTGCGCAGACGCGCGATGCCAACGCTGTCGTGCTGGCGCTCGCCGCCGATCACGTCGTTCGCGACACGCCGGCGTTCATCGCCGCCTGCCGGGAGGGTCTGATCGCGGCTGCCGACGGCCGCATCGTGACCTTCGGCATCAAGCCGGAACGCGCGGCGACCGAATACGGCTATATCAGCCCGGGCGAGACCGTCTCAGGCGAAGTGCGCGCGGTCGCGAAATTCGTCGAGAAGCCGGATCAGCCGACGGCCGCCGGCTACATCAAGAGCGGCTATCTCTGGAACAGCGGCAACTTCATGTTCCGCGCGTCACTGCTGCTCGACGAGTACCGCAAGTTCGACGCCGCCAGCGTCGAGGCGGTGACCGCCGCCGTCACCAGGGCCGGGCGCGATCTCGGCTTCGTCACGCTCGACCCCGAGTCCTTCGGTTCGGCAAAGGCGATTTCGATCGACTATGCGGTGATGGAGAAGACGGCGCGCGCCGCCGTGGTGCCGGTGTCCTGCGGCTGGTCCGATGTCGGCTCCTGGCGTGCGGTGTGGGAATTGTCGGAAAAGGACGGCCACGGCAACGCCGCCCAGGGCACAGCCGTGTTCGAGGATTCGCGAAACTGCAACGTCGCGACGGACAAGGCTCTGGTGGCGCTGGAAGGCGTCGACGATCTCGTCGTCGTAGCGACCGAGGATGCCGTGCTGGTGTCGCGGCAGAAGGATGCCAACGGCCTGAAGCGGCTGGTGGCGAAGCTGAAAACTGTAGCGCCGCAGGTCACCGAGGGACATCTCAAGGTGCATCGTCCCTGGGGCAGCTATCAGTCGGTCGACAATGGCGACCGTCACCAGGTGAAGCGCATCATCGTCAAACCCGGCAGCCGGCTCTCGTTGCAGAAGCATCATCACCGCGCCGAGCACTGGATCGTGGTGCGCGGCACTGCGCGCGTCACGATCGACGAGACGGTCAAGACCGTGCACGAGAACGAGTCGGTCTATATCCCGATGGGCGCCGTGCACCGGCTGGATAACCCCGGCAAGATCGTGCTGGAGCTGATCGAGGTGCAGACCGGCAGCTATCTCGGCGAGGACGACATCATCCGTATCGAGGACGACTACCGTCGCGAGTGATGCCGGTTCTCCGGATTACTTCTCAACCGCCGAGCGGCCTCGCCGCGCCGACGATGTGTCCGTTGGGCGCTTCGAGGATGACGGCGATGTCTTCGCCTTCGGGAAGCTTCTCGTTGAGCCGGAGCGGAGTTCCCTGCCAGTCGCCGATCGCACGGATCGACCGAACCACGTTGGACTCGGCGAGCGTGCGTCCGCCGTTTTCGCCGCGCCGGATCGCGGTCTGGTGATCGTGATCGAAGCCGATCAGCAACACCTTGCCGCTGCCATTGCCTCCGCCGATCTCGATCACGAGATCGCCGCCACTCTTGCTGACGCTGACGGCTGCCGCGGTCTCGTTCTTCTGCCGGGCCTTTTCGATTGCCGCACCGACCTCGCCGCGGTCCGAGCCGACATGGCTCGAGGCACCGTCCACCACGATCTCGGGCGTATAGGAGCCGTCGCCGAAACGGTGACCGTAGCGGCCCTGGCGCGCAGTCGCGGCTTCCAGCGAGAACGGGTCCTTCCAGCCCAGCCGGTCCCAATAGGTCACGTGGAATGCCAGCGGCAGCACGTCGCGCCGGTCGCGGGCCATTTCGTTGAGATAGGCGTTCGCCGGCGGGCAGGATGAACATCCCTGCGATGTGAAGAGTTCAACCACGACAGGACGGTCGGCGGCGTTCGCAGTCGGCGGGATCAGGGCGGCGGCGAGCAGGCTGACTGAAGCGATCAGGCGCAGCAATGGCATAGGTTCCTCCAAAGGTAGTCCTTTGCAGTTTCGCAACCGATCCGTCGTGTGTTACAGGAAGGTGTGCACACGGTTTCTTGAACGGCGCGCCGATCGGATCAGCGGCCGGCCTGGACGGTATTGGGGAGCAGTCTTGAACGTTCAGGGTCGGCCATGAGCGAACCATCGGGGACCGGGCGTGCCTGGACGATCACCGGCCTGCTGATCGTCTTCATGCTGATCAACTTCCTGGACAAGATCGTGCTTGGGCTCGTCGCCGTTCCCATGATGAACGAGCTGCGGCTGACGCCAAAACAGTTCGGCGACATTGGAAGCGGCTTCTTCTGGCTGTTTGCAATCGGCGGTGTCTTCGGCGGCTTCCTTGCCGATCGCTTCAAGACACGGGCGCTGATCCTCGGCATGGTTCTGCTCTGGTCGCTGTGCCAGGTGCCGATCGCCTATAGCGCATCGATCGGCACCATCATCGTTTGCCGCGCCGTCCTCGGCGTCGCGCAGGGCCCGGCCTGGCCCATCGCCGTTCACGCGCTCACCAAATGGTTTCCCGACAACAGGCGCAATCTGCCGATTGCGATCGTAGCCCAAGGCTCTGCCGTTGGCCTCATCGCCGCCGGCATCCTCATGCCCCTGATCACGGCCCAATGGGGATGGCGGGCCAACTTTCTGGTGCTGGCGGCGACCGGTTGCGTATGGGCCGTGATCTGGCTCGTAGTTGCCGACGAAGGAGCACAGGACCGCGCAGCCGACGCGGATACGGCCTCCGAAGGGATCGCGTTGCCTTACGCCCAATTGCTGTTCGATCGCAGCGTGCTTGGGTGCGCGATCACGCATTTTGTCGGCTACTGGAGCCTTGCACTCACTTTGACCTGGTTGCCGGCCTATTTCCAACTCGGGCTCGGTTACGACGGCATCACGTCGGGGTGGCTGTATTCGCTCGTGATTGCGCTGATGATCCCGCTCGGGATCGGATTGGCCTGGGGATCGGAGCGCCTCCTGCAAAGGGGAATCCCGTCGCGAACGGCGCGGGGGCGTTATCTCTCGTCGCTATTGATCATGGCAGGCCTGTTCTTTGCGGTGATCTATGTCAGCCCCCATGCCGACTGGCTGCGCGTCGGCCTGATCGCGCTTGCGCTCGGATGCACGCCGATCGTCTATTCGCTGGGACCCGCCGTTCTCGCGGAAGTCGTGCCGGCGTCGCAACGGGGATCGATGCTGGCCATCAACAACTCGGTAGCTTCGCTGGCCGGCGTCGTCGCGCCGGTCGTGACCGGTTTGTTCATTCAGGGCGTGCCTGGCGCACAAGGCTACGAATTGGGCTTTGCGCTATGCGGCGCGTTGATGGTCGCGGGCGGCCTGTTCGGATTCTGGCTGATCGATCCGCAACGCTCGCTGCGTTACGCGACGTGAAGCTGCCGGCGTAATCTCCGCGTACTCCGGCAGCGTCACATCTTCACGATGTTGCTTTCCCAGGTCAGCCCCTCGAACAGGTTGACCAGCGGCGGGCCGTGATACTGCCCCGGCAGATCGCGCGGATGGATGAATTCGTCGCGGAACCAGGGAAAGACCTTCGGATCGAAATTCTCGACGATCCAGTCGATCATGCGCCGTACCCGCGGCACGCGCGCCGCGTCGGGATGATAGGTGAGCCAGATGTCGAACGGGAAGACGGCGTCGAGATCGAGCGGAACCATCTTCGGTCCCATGATGTGGATGTAGGTCGGCGACCAGCCGATGCCCGCGCCCTTGATGATGGCCCAGAGCAGCGCGCTGGAATTGTTGGTCGAGAATTTGACGAGCTTGCGCAGCTCGACATCCGGAAACAGGCCGGTGAACACTTCCTGGCTCTTGGTCTGGTCGGCAAATTGCATCGCAAGACGATGTTTGCGCAGATCCTCGATCGTCTTTGGCGTGCCGTAGATGGCGAGATAGGAGGGAGACGCCGCGAGCATGGAATGGATGCGGCCGAGCCGCACGACTTTCACGTCGGGGCTGCTCGGACGATCGAGTTGAATGGCGACGTCGACTTCCATGCGCAGCACGTCCGCCGATCGCATCGCGCACATCAGGTCGACGGCGAGTTGCGGGTAGGCGCGCTGGAATTCCACGAGGCGGGGGCCGAGCCAGAAGGTGCCGAAGGCCTCGGTGACGCCGATGCGAACTTCGCCGCTCATGGCGGGGATCGCGCGGTTGCGGGCCCTTACGAGACCGAAGGCGGCTTCCTCCATGCGCTTGGCGGCGAGCAGGATCTCGGCGCCCTCGGGTGTGGGACGAATCCCATCGACGTGCCGGGTGACCAGCACGGTTCCAAGCGCACGTTCCAGATCGTCGATCTTGCGCCGCAACGCATTAGGCGAAAGTCCCATGCGGTCGGCGGCGGAGCGGATGCTGCCACAGCGGGCGAGCTCCAGAAAGGTCCGTACCGCTTCCCAATCGGGGCCGCCAGCACACGAACTGAGATCGACGTGTTCGTTTTCCGGACCGCCCCGGTTCACAATTATCGGCATACGGCGCCCCTGCGATCCTCATAATCTATTCAGACTGAGTGCGTTTTGGCAACCGGAGTAACCCATGACCGTGCATGACCGCCATACCACACGGACCGCGCAGGCGCTTGTCGGAGTTCAAGATGAAGCCAGGTTCGGCTTGGAGGCGCCGGGATTAACCAATTTATCGCAGCGCCTGGTCGTCTTTAGTGCCACTTATCAGGATATCGAAACGCTGATCCCCCGTGCGCGCAAGGCGATGGGCGCCGGCGCCGCGAATCAGGTGATTCACCGGGTGGCCCGGCACAATCCGGATTGTCTCTGGGGCATTGCCCGGCGCGACCGTTATGCAAGCGGCGATACTGCGGCAGAAGGTTATGTCGCCTTTTTGATGCTGAACGAGGAGGGCGCCGATCAGCTCCTGAGCGGCGATCTCGACGCGACCGATCCGCCGTTGCACCTTCTCACCCGCCAGCACGAAAAGCCGGCCGCAATCTACTTCTGGGGTGTGTTCGCTCCCGGCGCCATCGCTGGTGGCGTGCCGCTCGCCTTCGAGAAGACCTGGACGCCGCTCTATCGCGATGCGCCGATCTTCGCGCGTCCGATCACCATCGAAGGGTTGCGGTTGACCGAAAGCCTCGGCTTCCGCCGTGGCGCGAAATTCAGGGGCAAGGCCGCGTCGAAATTCCACATGTATGCGCGCGGCGCCTCGGTCAAGGAAACGCGCGCGATCTGGGACGACTATCTCGGTCTCGACGACGACGACGTCTCGATCACGGTGGTGCGCTCGATCGAGGATTTCATGCGGGTCGTCTCGGTTCGCAGCGCGACCTTCGTCGCCGAGCAGGACTGCCCCTATGACGAGGAGTTCGACGGCAACGATTTCTCCGCAAGTCATCTGCTCGCCTATGTCGGAAAAGAGCCCGTCGGCTGCCTGCGCATTCGCTACTTCGCGGGCTTCGCCAAGCTCGAGCGGCTCGCGGTTCGCCACGAATTCCGCAGCCGGCATATCGGTACGCGACTGATGAAGGCCGGCGTCGAGTTCTGCCGCGCGAAAGGCTATCGCCGCATCTACGGCCGGGCGCAGAAGGACCTGCTCGGTTATTACGTCAACATGGGCTGGAAGCAGCTCGAAGGCTCTTCCGAGTTCTTCTTCTCCGACTACGCCTATATCGAGATCGTCATCGATACCGATCCAAATCCGAATGCGATCACGCTGGGCGTCGATCCCTATGTACTGATGCGGCCGGAAGGGCGGTGGGATCGTCCGGGCGTGCTCGACCGTTCGGCGCAGCGTGGCTCGATGCAGCGCGGTTCGGTGCAGCCTGGTTCAGTCAAGGTCGCAGCGGGCAAGAAACGATCATGAAAAACGTCGTCAATCTCCGCTCCTACGCGGATGTATCGTTGATCCCGACGCTGGTGCTGCTGGACATGCAGCAGGAATACATTGCCTCGCCGCGGCTGTATTCCATTCCGGATGCCGAGACGGCGCTGGAGAATTGCCGGCTGGCGCTGATGCATTCGCGCCGGGCGGGACTGCCGGTCGCCTTCCTGCGCATGGTCGACCGTTCGCCGTTCTTCAATCCGGTGCTGTCCTATTCGAGCTGGATTCCCGGATTCGAGCCGTTGACCTCGGAGATGGTGTTCGAGCGCTCCAAGCCGTCCTGCTACGCCAATCGCGAATTCGCCCACGCCATGTCGGAAGGCGGCGGTCATTTCGTGCTGGCGGGTTTTTCCGGCGAGGCGGGCTGCCTTGCGACTGCGGTCGAGGCGTTTCATCGCGGTCATCGCATCACGTTTCTGGCGGACGCCTCGGCAAGCCATGGTCTCAACCAGATCTCGGCGCCGACCGTTCACGACACCGTCGCTCAATTGATCGGGCTCTATGGCGAGGTCACGACCACGCAGAGCTGGATCGCCGAGCAGACGGCCAATTTTTCTTGCCTGGGGGGGTAGATGAGCAGCACAATCGACCACAAGCTTGATCTGATGGCGCGTTCGCTTCAGGAGCACATCAATCTGGCCAAGGAACTGAACCTGAATTTCGTGGCGCAACTGCTGACCATGACGGCGATGGAGATCAGGATCAATCTGCACCGGATTTCGGAGCAGGAGATGGACACGCTCTGCGCCCGTGCCGAACAGCAGGCTCAATCGTCCGGCCCGCGCGAGCCGCAGGAAACGGCGCGGGTGATCAATTTCCCGGCCCGCGGCCGCTATTCCTAAGCGGCCGGGCTTCTAGGCGCCGGCCATATCGTGAAAGCCGACTGCTTCCGCAGGCCATTCCAATCATTGCGCTTTTGGTGATTCGCGGATGTAATTTTTTGCATCAAATCGTGTCCAGGATCGCGTCTCTGCATTCGCCACATGCGTGACGACGTGCTAGAGAGCGGCGGGATGTTTGGCGCTGATTTGGTGGGGTCGAATAAGATGAGTTCCAGGGATTTCGGGTCGGAGTCGAAATCCGAACCGAAGGGTGCGCTTCGGGTCGGCGTTATCGGTGCCGGCGTGATGGGCAGCAACCATGCGCGCGTGCTCGCGGGCCTGCCTGACATCCAGCTGGTCGGCGTGGTCGATCCGCTCGAGGCGCATCGCACGCGCGCGACCGAGCTTGCCAATTGCCGCGCCTTCGACGGCCTGGAGGCGCTGTTTGGCGAAGGCGTGGATGCCGTAACCATCGCAGCGCCGACGCACCTGCATCACGAGATCGCGCTCGCCTGTATCGCGCGCAAGATTCACGTCATGGTCGAGAAGCCGATTGCGTCCACGGTGGAGGAGGGCAGGGAGATCGTCGACGCCGCACGGCGCACCGGCGTCACCTTGATGGTCGGTCATGTCGAGCGTTTCAATCCGGCGGTCGCGGCGATCAAGCAGGCGATTGCCGGCGAGGACATTCTTTCGATTGCGATCACGCGCGTTGGACCGTTCCCGCCGCGGATGTCGAATGTCGGCGTCGTCATCGACCTTGCCGTACACGACATCGACCTGATCCGCTGGTTCACCGAGTCCGACATCGTCGAGGTGCAGCCGCAGCTCTCCAGCGCGGTCGCCGAGCGCGAGGACATCGCGCTCCTGCAGTTCCGCACCGCTTCCGGCGTGCTCGCCCATATCAACACCAACTGGCTGACGCCGTTCAAGGCCCGCAACGTCACGGTCGCGACCCGCGGCAAATACGTGATGGGCGATCTGCTCACGCGCCAGGTCACCGAATGTTTCGGCTTCAAGCCGGACGGCAGCTATTCGATGCGTCATCTGCCGGTCGGCCATGACGAGCCGCTGCGCGCCGAATTGATCGCATTCCTCGGCGCCGTGCGCTCCGGCGGCGCGCCGGCGGTCACCGGCGACGAAGGCGTTGCAAGCCTCGAAATCGCTACCCGCTGCCTCGAAACCTCGGCCAGGCCCGCCGCGACCTCGTCGGCCCGCAAGGGGCCGCGCCGCGTTGCGGGCTAGCCGGCGCATGATCCGGAAAAGTGGGAACCGGTTTTCCGAAAAGATCATGCGCGGCAATCAAAGCTCGATGTCTTCCTCCCCATCCGTGCAAGGCTCCATGAATCAACATCTGCGTCTGCAAGCCATCCCCTTCATCGACGTCGCCTCGCAACGCAAGCGGTTGGGCAAGGCGATCGACGTGGCCATGGCCCGCGTGCTCGGGCACTGCCAGTTCATCAACGGTCCGGAAGTGACCGAGCTCGAGGCCAAACTCGCCGCCTTCAGCGGTGCCAGGCATGTCGTGAGCTGCGCGAGCGGCACCGATGCGCTGCTGATGGTCTTGATGGCGAAGGGCCTTGGCCGCGGCGATGCCGTGCTGTGCCCGTCCTTTACCTTTTGTGCGACGGGTGAAGCCGTCGCGCTCGCCGGCGCAACGCCGGTATTCGTGGACGTCGACGAGGCGACGTTCAACATGGATGCGGCCTCGCTCGAGCGCGGTATCGCCACCGCGCGCAAGCTTGGCTTGAAGCCGCGCGCGATCATCCCGGTCGATCTGTTCGGCCAGAGCGCCGACCATGATGCGGTCGCCGCGGTCGCCGAAGCCGAGGGTCTGTTCGTGCTGGATGACGCCGCGCAGGGTTTTGGCGCAAGCTACAAGGGCCGGAGCCTCGGCACCCTCGGCCTTGCCACCGCAACCAGCTTCTTCCCGGCCAAGCCGCTCGGCTGCTTCGGCGACGGCGGCGCGATCTTTACCGACGACACGGAGCTTGCGGAGACCTTGAAAAGCATCCGCGCGCACGGGCAGGGCGCCGACAGATACGACAATGTCCGCCTCGGCCTGACCGGGCGGCTCGACACCATGCAGGCCGCGATCCTGATCGAGAAGCTGAAAATCTTCGAGGACGAGATCGCCGCGCGCAACCGCGTGGCGGAGCGCTACAGCCGCGCCCTTGGCAATGTCGTGACCGTGCCGCGGCTCGCGGCCGGCTGCACCTCGGTCTGGGCGCAATACACCATCCGCCTGCCAAACGGTGTCGACCGCGACGGCTTTGCCGCCGCGCTGAAGGCGCAGGGCGTTCCGACCGCGATCTATTATCCGAAGTCGATGCATCAGCAGACCGCGTACCGGGATTTCCCGGTTGCCGAGGGCGGCCTGCCGGTCAGCGAGCGGCTGTCGACGGATGTCATCGCGCTGCCGATGCACGCCTATCTCGATGAACCGACCCAGGATCGCGTCATCGCCGCCGTCCGCGACGCCGTCCAGGCATGATCTGAAGTGTGGTCGGACAGGATCGTGCCTAAATCGACAAAGCCCTGATTTCGCCGTTTTGAAGCGCCGCCGTTTCAGGTAAGAGACGGCGCATGCTTGGGCGCATCTTCACCGTCGGCGGCTATACCCTGCTTTCGCGGCTGACCGGCTTCGCGCGCGACATCATGCTCGCGGCGATTCTCGGCGCCGGCCCCGTCGCCGACGCCTTCTTCGTCGCCTTCCGCCTGCCCAATCATTTCCGCGCGATCTTTGCCGAGGGCGCCTTCAACGCGGCCTTCGTGCCGGCCTATGCCCATGTCCATGGTGAGAAGGGCGAAGAGGCGGCGAGGCTGTTCTCCGACCGCGTCTTCACGTTGCTGTTTTTCTCGCAGGTGATCCTGCTGATCGCCGCCTGGGCGTTCATGCCGCAGGCCATGAGCCTGCTTGCGCCGGGCTTTACCCATGATGCCGGCCAGCGCGATCTTGCGATCGAGCTCACCCGGATCACGTTTCCCTACCTGCTCCTGATCACGCTGGTGACGCTCTATGGCGGCATGCTCAACGTGATGCATCGCTTTGCGAGCGCAGCCGCCGCCTCGATCTTCCTCAACCTCGCGATGATGATGACGCTTGCTGTCGCGGCCTTCTTTCCGACCGCGGGCCACGCCGCGGCCTGGGGCGTCCTGATCTCCGGCTTCCTGCAATACTTTCTGCTGGCGGGCGACCTTGCGAGGCATGGCGGCTTGCCGCGCTTTGCGCCCCTGAGGCTGGATGAGGACATCCGCGCCTTCTTCCGCGCGCTGGGACCTGCGACCTTGGGATCGATGGGCACGCAGGTCGCGATGTTCGCCGATACCATCATCGCTACCTTCCTGCCCGCAGGTGCGTTGTCGGCGCTGTACTATGCCGACCGCCTCAATCAATTGCCGATCGGGGTGATCGGCATTGCGATCGGCACCGTGCTGCTGCCCGAGATGTCGAGGCGGATCACCGCCGGCGACAATGCCGGCGCGATGGAGCAGCAGCGCCGCGCCTTCGATTTCACGCTTCTCTTTGCGATACCTTTTGTCGCAGCCTTCCTCGCAGTGCCCGACGTGATTACCCGTGCGATGTTCGCGCGCGGCGCCTTCACCAGAGGCGATGCGGCGGCGGCCGGCGCGACGCTCGCGGCCTATGCGGTCGGTCTCATTCCCTTCGTGCTGATCCGCAGCGCGGTCGCGACCTTTTACGCCCGCAAGAATACGGCTACGCCGGTGAAAGCCTCACTCACGGGCCTCGCCGTCAACATGGGCCTGAAGCTG
>Ga0134126_10006979_pt1 | contig 14193 bp, 13 predicted proteins | sample KB31752_FD_96881 | JGI IMG/M metagenome (GOLD analysis project Ga0134126, IMG submission 96881) | Terrestrial soil microbial communities with excess Nitrogen fertilizer from Kellogg Biological Station, Michigan, USA - KB3-175-2 | ecosystem: Environmental > Terrestrial > Soil > Unclassified ... | reverse complement strand
GGAAGCGTATTGCCGATTCCGGCGGTTGCAGGGAATTTACGTCGGTCTTAGGATGCCCGCGGATACTGTGGCTGTGGAAGTCCTGATAGTCGATGACGAGCCGGCCGTGGTCGACGCGCTCGACCGCGCCCTGGTGCAGGAGGGCTACAAGGTCACCTCCGCCGGCGACGGCCGCGCCGCCCTCGACCAGGTCGCCGCGGCGCCGCCGGACGCCGTCATCCTCGACGTGAGCATGCCGCACATGAGCGGCCTCGAGGTGTGCCGGCGGCTGCGCGCGAACGGCGACCGCACGCCCGTCCTGATGCTGACCGCGCGCGACCAGGTGACCGACCGCGTCGCCGGGCTCGACGCCGGCGCCGACGACTACCTGTCCAAGCCGTTCGCGCTCGAGGAGCTGCTCGCGCGGCTGCGGGCGCTGCTGCGGCGGACGGGGACGGGCAAGAGCCAGGGCGTGCTGCGCTTCGCCGACCTGACCCTCGACCCGACGACCTACGAGGCCCGTCGCGGCGACCGCGTCATCGAGACCACCCGCACCGAGTACGCGCTGCTCGAGCTCCTGATGCAGCACCCCCGGCAGGTGCTCACGCGCGCGACGATCTTCGAGCGGGTGTGGGGGTACGACTTCGGCTACGCCTCGAACTCGCTCGACGTCTACATCGGCTATCTGCGCCGCAAGACGGAGGCGGACGGGGAGCCGCGGCTGATCCACACCAAGCGGGGGATCGGCTACGTGCTGCGGGAGCCGTGAGCTTCCGGCTCCGGCTCACGCTGGCGTCGGCGGCGGCCGTGGCCCTGGCGGTCGCCGCTGCGTGCGCGATCGCCTACATCGTCGTCGGCCAGCGCCTCTACGGGCAGGTCGACTCGGCGCTCCGGACGGAGGCGACGGCCGCGGCGCCGGCGGTCGGCACGAACGGCCAGATCCCGTCTCCGGAGCTGTTCTCGACCTCCGACAACGACTACATGCAGGCCGTGTCCGCGACCGGGCAGATCGCGGGCCGCTCGCGGTACATCCGCGGGCAGCTGCCGATCACCCAGACGGCGGTGGATGCGGCGGAGGCGCCACGGGGCTCCCTGACGCTCCAGACGATGACGGTTCAGGGCGTGCACCTGCGCGTCGCCACCGTCTCGCTCGGCAACGGCTTCTCGTTGCAGATCGCCCGCCGGCTGACGGACGCCGATGTCGTCCTCTCGCAGCTGCGGATCTGGTTCCTGCTCGTCGCCGCCGGCGGCATCGCGCTGGCCGCGCTGCTGGGCGCGTTCGTCGCCCGCGAGGCGCTCCGGCCGGTGCGCAAGCTGACCGAGACCGCCGAGAACGTTGCGGCGACGCACGATCTCACGCAGCGCATCGAGGTGACCGGCCACGACGAGCTAAGCCGGCTTGCGACCAGCTTCAACACCATGCTGGCCGCGCTCGAGCAGGCGGTCGCGGCCCAGCGCCAGCTGGTCGCCGACGCGTCCCACGAGCTGCGCACGCCGCTGACCAGCCTGCGCACGAACTTCGAGGTGCTGATGCGGCCCGCGCCGCTGCCGGAGGAGAGCCGCCGCAAGCTCGAGCAGGACGTGCACCGCCAGTTCGACGAGCTGACCGTCCTGGTCGGCGACATCGTCGAGCTCGCGCGCGACGGCCAGTCGCCGGGCGAGGAGGACGACGTCCGGCTCGACGTGCTCGTGGCCGAGGCGGTCGAGCGGGCCGAGCGCAACTCCGCCGACGTGAACTTCCGCCTGGACGCCCGGCCGACGCTCGTGCGCGGCGTCCCGGCTCGCCTCGACCGGGCCGTGCGCAACCTGCTCGACAACGCGGCCAAGTGGAGCCCGCGCGGCGAGGTCGTCGAGGTCGACGTGGGCGAGGGCGCCGTCACCGTCCGTGACCACGGGCCGGGCATCGCCGGCGACGACCTGCCCTTCATCTTCGACCGCTTCTACCGCTCGGCCGAGGCGCGCAGCATGCCGGGGTCGGGCCTCGGCCTCGCGATCGTGCGCCAGGTGGCCGAGGCGCACGGCGGGCACGTGACCGTGGAGACGGCCGCCGACGGCGGCACCCGCTTCGTCTTCTCGGTGCCCCCGCTGCCCGTCCCGAGCGAAGATCTCGTCGACGTCTGAGAGCCGGCCGCAGTTCTGGCCAAACCCTTAGCCAGCCCTCAGACAGTTCTTAGGTGAGGGTTGTTCAATAGTCCGCATAGCCCGCGCGACCTCCTCGGAGACGCCCGGGCGCGCACGAGCCGGCTACCGGAGGGACATGCCGGCCGAGAGAGCGTCCCGGAGCGGTCATGGTCGCGCCGGTGGGCGGTACCCCCCGCCCGGTCTACGGGTTACCCCTCCTCGTAGCCGGGCGGGAGATCGCCGCCCAACCGCGGATGAACGGACGGGGCAGACCCCTCGCATTCGTCCTCAGGCGGGAGCCAGGCTGGCGCCGTCGCGCACGTCGGCCTCGACGGCCGGGATCCGGAAGCGCAGGCGCGTGCCCTCGCCGGGGGCGGAGTCGATCTCGATGTCACCGCCGGCCAGCCGGATGCGCTCGATGGTCGCGTCGAGGCCCAGGTGCAGGCGGGTGCGGTGGCGGTCGAGGGCGCGGTGGACGTCGAAGCCGAGGCCGTCGTCGGTGACCGTGCCCACGAGTTCGCCGTCCACGTGGAGCAGCGTCACCTCGAGCCGGCGGGCGCGGGCGTGGCGGCGCACGTTGGCCACCGCCTCGCGGACGATCCGGTAGACCAGCGTCTCGAAGTCGCCGGCGTAGCGCGGCGCCTCCACCTCGACGGCGACCTCGAGCCCGAGCTCCTGGTTCGCGTGCTCGACGAGGTCGCGCACGGCCGGGGCGAGCCCGTGCGCCTCGAGCAGCGGCGGGCGCAGCTCGAACATGAGCCTGCGGGTGCGCTCGAGCGCGAGGCCGAGCGTGTGCCGGGCCCTGTCGGCCGCCTCGGCGGCGGCCTCGGGCTTGCCATCGGCGTCGGACCGGCGCTGGCTGTCGAGCGAGAGCAGCGTGGCGGTCAGCACCTGCACCGTGTCGTCGTGCAGCTCCTCGGCGATCCTGGCCCGCTCGTCGGCCTCCGCCCGCAGCATCTGGTTCAGCACCATCCGCCGCTGCTCCTCGGCGTCCTCCAGCTGGGCCCGCAGCTGCTCGCTCTCGCGCAGTCGGCGGAAGCTCAGCGAGACGCGGATCGTGACCGCCAAGAGGACGAGCACCGAGAGCACCATGGCGACGGGGTTGGCGGCGTCGATCAGGTTGAGCGCCTGGAGGGCGACGGCGATCAGGGCGAACACGGCCGTGAACCCGACGACGGGCCGGGCGGGCGTCGGCCGCGGCGCGCCCGAGGGCACGATCGCGGCGATCGCGAGCAGGACGGCGGCGACGGGCACGAGCGTCTGCCGCGGCCCGCCGGGGAGACCCACCATCGCGGCGGTGCCGTGGTAGAGCGAGAGGGCGTCGCCGGCCGTCAGGACGATCCCGCCCGCGACGAGCAGCCAGCGCTCGCGGTGCCCGCGCGAGGCGCCCAGCGCCGCGCACCCCGCCATCACGCCGAGCAGGGCGAGGTCGGAGGCGGTCCAGATCCCGTCGACCGCGATCCCGGCCAGGTGCTGGCCCGTGTGGTCGAGCAGCGGACGCAGCCCGACCTCGGCCGCCACGGCCGCAAGCGTGATGCCGCCGATCAGACCGTCCACGATGAGCCCGGCGTCGAAGCGGTCGGCCCGGCTGCGGGCGAGGAGGATTACGCAGGCGATGACGAAGGGGTAGAAGGCCAGCCACAGGACGGCCGCCGACGGTGTCACCGACGCCAACCCGTGTCCCAGCCGGGGCGCGGCAACGATCGTCACGGCGCCGTAGCCGGCGAGGCCGCTGCCGAGCGCCGTCCACGCCGCGCGGTCGGCCCGGTCCGCGGCGGCGCGGCCGAAGGCGGCCAGCCCGCAGAGGACGATCGCAGCGGCCGAGAGCCGGCCGTCCAGATCGGTGCCCGACCACGACCCGGCGCTGCCCGAGGCGACCCGGGCGAGGTGCAGGGCGGTCAGCCCCAGCGCGGCGGCCGGGAGCGCCGCGAGGATCAGGTGCGCCCGGCGGCGGGCGCGAATCGGTGTCTGCGCGAGATGCACGTCCAGTATCCTCGCGCCCTGCCCGCCCGTCCGTCTCCCCGCATCGGGGGATCGTCCGTCACACCTCCGGGTGAGCCACAGAATTCTTACAAGTGCAGGCATTTTCTGCCTATCGCACAGGTTCTGCCAGACGCGTCACGGCGATTTCGGGCGGCCGCGCCTACACTGGGCGGGGATGCCGGGATTCCGCATCGATCGCGACGAGGAGGGGCGCAGGTCACTGCACCTGATCGGCTGCTGCGGCGACCCGGACCGGATGCGCCGCGACTACGACCAGGCCTTCCTCGAACAGACGCTCGCCGAGGGCGGCACGCTGGTCTCGTCGGGCCCCGACGGCGTCGAGCTGCGCGATCGCCGCGGCCGCACGCACCGCCTCGCCGCGGGCGTCACGCTTCCGTCAGTCTGAGGCGGGCGGCTCGATCTGAGGCGGCGCGGGCGGCGCTGCCGATTGGGGCGGGTGCGCGTACGGCGAGAGCCCGGCGAGGGCCATCACCCGGATCCCGGCGATGGTGGCGAGCAACATGATCAGGGCGTCGAGCAGGTCGGGCGCCGCGAGAGCGAAGAAGTCGCGCGCCGGCTCGAAGCTGAGCGTGAGCAGGTAGCCGGCGCCAAGCGTCCCGACCAGGGCCAGGATGCCGATGGCGTACGGCCTGCTCTCCGTCATCCGTTCAGGGTCCAGCACGAGCAGGAGGTACAGGCCCAGGGCAACGAAGACCGTCACGGCCGCGGTGCGGGCGTCGGTGATCGAGCGCACGCGCACGGCCCGTTCGAGCAGGTAGGCCGCGAGCACCGCGGCGGCCATCACCGCGCCGGCCGGGATCGAGAACCGGGCCACGCGGCGCAGGAACGTGCTCGTGTCCGGCCGCTCGTTCGCGGGGATCAGCGCGATGACGAAGCCCGGGATGCCGACGGTGATGGTCGCTGCCAGCGTCAGGTGGCGGGGCAGGAGCGGGAAGCCGGCGGTCGCGAGCCCGAACGTCAGGATCACGCAGGCGGCGAAGACGCTCTTGGTGACGAACAGGCGCGCCACCCGCTGGATGTTCAGGATGATCTGGCGGCCCTCGCCGATCGCCGCCGGCACCGCCGCGAAGCTGTCGGTGACGAGGACGCTGTCGGCGACGCTCTTCGCCATCTGGGCGCCGCTGCCGAGGGCGATCGCCAGGCGGGATCCCTTCATCGCCGGGACGTCGTTCACCCCGTCGCCGATCATCGCCACGTAGCGGCCGGAGCTGCCGAGCGACTCGATCAGCACGCGCTTCTGCTGGGGCGAGAGCCGGGCGAAGATCGTCGACTCCGTCGCCGTATCCGCGAGATCGGCGTCCTCCGGCAGGCCGGCGCCATCGATCGCCGGCCCTTCGACGGTGATGCCCGCGCGCTCGGCGACGGCCGTCACGGTCGCCGGCGAGTCGCCCGACATCACCTTGACCGCGACACCCTGCCCGCGCAGGAACGCGATCGTGTCGGGCGCCTCGGGGCGGACGTGCTCCTCGAGCGCGACTACCGCAAGCGGCTCGATCGCCGGCGCCGCCGCGCCGTCGTCGGGCGGTGACAGCTCGGCGGAGGTGACGCCGAGCACGAGCGTGCGCCGGCCGGCGGTCTCGTGCTCGCCCACGAGGGCTGCTGCGCCGTCGCCGAGGAGGACGTCGGGAGCTCCCAGCACGAGCGTCGCGGCGTCGCCCTCGAGGCGGCAGGCGCTCCACTTCCACCGCGACGAGAACGGCACCTCCGACGTGACCGGTCGGGCGGTCGCCGGCAGCGCCTTCGCGATCGCGTCGACCGTGTCGTTGCGCGAGGTGATGCTGGCGGCGAACTCGCCCACCCGCCGCTCCACGTCGTCCGCCGTCGCGCTTCCGGCCGCGAAGACGCCGTGCAGGGCAAGGGTGCCGTCGGTGAGGGTGCCTGTCTTGTCGAGGCAGACCGTGTCGACGTTTGCGAGCGACTCGACCGCGTTGAACGCCTGCACCAGCATGCCCCGGCCCGAAAGCCGTACCGCGGCGACGGCGAATGTGAGGCTCGTCAGCAGCACGAGTCCCTCGGGCACGAGCGTGACGATCCCGGCGGTGGCGGTGGCGGCCGCCGACCGGAAGGGCGCATCGTGGTTGATCAGCACCCACACGAACGCCAGGCCGAGGGGGATCATCACCGCGACGGTGGCGAGCAGCAGGCGGTTGATCTGGTGCTCGAGCGGGGAGCGCCGGAAGCGGAACTCGCGCGCCTCGCCGACCACCTGCGACGCATAGCTGTCCTCGCCCGTCCGGTTCGCGATGTAGCGGCCGGCGCCCTCGACGCAGAACGAGCCGGAGAGGATCTCGTCGCCGACCCCCTTCGCGATCGGCCGCGACTCGCCGGTGAGCTGGGACTCGTCCAGCATGAGCGCGGAGCTCTCGACCACCGACCCGTCCGCGACCACCTGGTCGCCGGGCCGCAGCGCGACGAGATCCCCGTCCACGACCTCGTTCGCCGGCACGGTCGTCTCGGTCGCGTCGCGAACGACGCGGGCGTGGGGGGCGACGAGCAGCGCCAGCCGGTCGAGCGCCCGCTTCGCGCGCACGTCCTGGAGGATGCCGATGCCGGTGTTGGCCACGAGCACGAGCCCGAAGAGGCCGTCCGCCGGCCTGCCCGCCGCCAGGATGACGACCCAGAACGCGCCCAGGATGAGGTTGAACAGCGTCAGGGTGTTCGACCGGACGATGCTCGCGTAGGAGCGGGTGGTCGTCTGCGTCGCGGGCGGTGGGGCCGCCGCCAGGCGGCGGCTGGCCTCGACCTGGGAGAGGCCGGTGAGCCTGGCTTCGGTCACCCCCGCGAGTCTAGAGGCGGCGCCTTGGAGGACGTCGGCGACCGGCCACCGGGGCCGGGCCCCGCCGCCGGGGCTGGCGAGCCAACCCGCCATCTCCACCCCGCGACATGGTGGTTGCGCGATCAATACTTGACGGCTCAGGTTTCTCTGCTAGGATTCCTTGCGTAGTCAAGTTTTCCCCACGGAGGTTTCAGCATGAGCACCATCGAGTCCACGAGCGCCGCCGTCCTCCCCGCCGGGACGTGGCAGCTCGACCCCGTCCATTCCCAGGTCGGCTTCGCCGTCAAGTACATGGTGGGGACGTTCCGGGGCAGCTTCTCGCCCGTCGCCGCGACCCTCTCGGTCGCCGGCGGCGAGGCCAGCCTGACCGGCGAGGCGAAGGCCGAGAACGTGAAGGTGCAGGAGCCGAACCTGGTCTCCCACCTGCTCGCGCCCGACTTCTTCGACGCCGAGCGAACGCCCGACCTGCGGTTCCGCTCGAGCGACGTGCGCGTGGACGGCGACCGCATCGCCGTCGACGGCGAGCTCGAGATCAAGGGCGTCACGAAGCCGGTGACGCTCACGGGCGAGATCGGCGAGCAGATCACGGATCCCTTCGGCCGCGAGCGGATCGGCATCACCCTGGCCGGCGCGATCGACCGGACCGAGTTCGGCATCAACTGGAACAACCCGCTGCCGAGCGGCAGGTCGGCGCTCGCGAACGAGGTCACCCTCGCCGCCGAGCTCTACCTGGTGAAGGAGTAACGGTCGCGATGAAGATCCTCGGCGTCTCGGGCAGCCTGCGTGCGGACTCGCACAACACGGCGCTCCTGCGCTGCGCCGCCCGGCACCTGCCCGACGGCGTGGAGCTCGAGGTGTGGGACGGCCTGCGTGGCGTCCCCCCGTACGACGAGGACGACGACGTCGATCCGGCCCCGCAGGCGGTCGCCGCGTTCCGCGCGGCGCTCGCCGGGGCCGACGCCGTTCTCTTCTCCACGCCGGAGTACAACTCGTCGATCCCGGGCCAGCTCAAGAACGCGCTCGACTGGGCCTCGCGCCCGCACGCCACGAATGTCCTGCGCAACCTCCCGGTCGCCGTGGTCGGCGCCAGCACCGGCGCCTTCGGTGCGGTGTGGGCCCAGGCCGAGCTCCGCAAGGTGCTCGGCGCCGCGGGCGCCCGCGTCGTCGACGGCGAGGTCATCCTCGGCCACGCCCATCGCAAGATCGACGAGGACGGCGTGCTGCTCGACGACGAGATCCGCGAGCAGTTGGTGGAGGTCATCTCCGGCCTCGCCGGCGCCGTCGAGACCCGCACCGCCGTCGCCGCCTAACCGGGGTCAGACCCCGAACGGCGGCCGTTGCAAAGTCGTTCGAACGTTGTGACGGGGACTGCCCCCACCGAACCGCGGGGACAGTCCCCGTCGCCGTTCTAGCCGTGCGGCTCGTCGCGATTGTGGCGCCGGACGCGGGTCGGCGCCCTGTGCACGGCCGCCGCGCGGGAATCTCCCACCGGCTCCTGCTTGCCGCAGCGGACGCAGCGCCGGTGCCACAGCCGGCCCTCGTCGTAGAGCGACTCGAGCACCCACTTGTGCCGGCACGAGGCCTCCCGCGCCAGGCGATCCTCCCGCCGCGCGCCCAGCCACAGGGCCAGGAGCAGGAGGCAGAAGACGAGTCCGACGACGTTCGAGAGCATTGAAGTTGGCTACCCGGGCGGGCGTGTTGCCCAAACACCGGAACCCGTCGCCAGCTAGGGCAACAGGTGCACGGTACGGCTGATCATCGTCATGTCGAGAATCCGCCGGATGGAGGGCGAGCCGCACACGAGCTCGAAACGGCCGCCGCGCTCCGCCATCCGCTGCGCCGACGCCAGGATGACGCCCAGCGCGGTCGAGTCGAGGAACGTGACCGAGGCCGCGTCGACCCGCAGCACCGAGCAGCCCTCTGCCTCGGCCGCATCGAGCGCCTCCCGGAGCGCGTCCGCGGAGTTGATGTCGAGCTCGCCGTCGACCCTCACGACCGTCGCGGTCTCTTCGACCGTGTCGCGCGTGAACCGCGCCGATGCCGCCCTCGGAGCACCCCTGCTGCTGGCGTCGTCCTCCATTCGCGGAACACCTTACCCCGTCGCTCGCATCGGCCACCACGGCAGCCGCTCAGGCGTCGTTGACTTGAGGCATGACCGTATCATGGGCCGTTTCGGATGTTTGGGATGGATCCATACCCGCACACGTTCATCTATGACGCCAACCCCCGGAAGGAGCATTGAAACCGGATGGATTCGCTCACACATCGCACCGACATCGAGCTGATTGCCGCGCATCGCGAGGGCGGCGACCCCGCGCCCCGCGAGCAGCTGGTGATGCGGCACTCGGGCCTGGTGCGCTCGATCGCGCGCCGGTACCACGGCCGCGGCCTGCCGCTCGAGGACATCGAGCAGACCGGCTACGTCGGCCTGATCCAGGCGGTCGACCGCTACGACCCCTCTCGCGGCGTGCCGCTGCGGGCCTATGCGGCGCGGACGATCGACGGTGAGATCATGCACCTCTTCCGCGATCGCGGCTGGGCGGTGCGCGTGCCCCGCTCGCTGCAGGATCTGAGCCGGCGCGTGGCCGCCGTGCGCGAGCGCATGGGCCACCGGCTCGGCCGCTCGCCCTCGCTCGAGGAGCTGGCCGAGGCGACCGGCGAGAGCGAGGAGCGGATCGCCGAGGCGATCGCCGCCGGCCGTGCCTACACGGCCGAGCCGCTGGTCGAGCCCGACGCCGCGTCCGAGACCGCGGCCGGCGAGGGCCTCCCGGCGGGTCGCGTGCTCGCCTGCGAGGAGCCGGGCTTCACGGCGACCGAGGACCGCGACCTGCTCGAGCGGGCGATGCGGGCGCTGCCGCCGCGCGAGCGCCGGATCGTCGGCCTGCGGGTCTACCACGACCTCACCCAGGCCGAGATCGCCGCGCGCACCGGCATCAGCCAGATGCACGTCTCCCGGCTGCTGCGCGGGTCGATCGAGACGATCGCCGAGGAGATCGACTCCGCCGCCGTCGCGTCGTAGGGGCGGTAGCGGCGGGTCAGGCGTGCGCGGCGGCGCCGGCGATCGCATCGGCGCGCGTCGGCACGGCCTCCAGCCGGTCCTCCATCCCGGTCAGCTCGAGCAGACGGCGGACGCCGTGGCCGGTGGTCTCGCCGAGCGCGCAGCGGAAGCCGACCGAGCGCTCGCCCGCCTGCTCGCGGGCGCAGATCAGCACGCGCAGCACGGTCGAGTCGATGAAGGTCGTCCCGAGCAGGTCGATCACCACCGGCTGACCCGAGTCGAGCGCCGCCTCCAGGCGCCGCTCCAGCTCCGGCGCGGTGGAAAGGTCGTGCTCGCCGGTGACGACGACCACCTCGACGCCGGGCTCGGCTCGTTCGACGACGATCCTGCTCACCACGTCCTGCAGGATAACCAAGACCCGGCCGCACTCAAGGCGCGGTCGCGACGTCGAACGTCATGCGGACGACCGTGCCGGCGCCCTCGGGCGTGTCGATCTCGAGCGCGTCGGCGATCGCCGCCATCACCGGCAGGCCGACGCCGAGCCCCGGGCTGTCGACGCGCGGCGCCATGCCCGATCCGTGGTCGCGCACCGTCACCACCAGTTCGCCGGCGGCCGACAGGTCGGCCGAGGCCTCGAAGTGGCCGATCGTGTCCGGATACGCGTGGAGGACGGCGTTCGCGCACGCCTCGGTGACCGCGAGGGTGATGTCGGAGATGCGCTCCTCGTCCACGCCCGACGCCTCGAGCAGGCCACGCAGGGCATGGCGAACCAGCGGGACGTTGTCCGTCTCGGCTGCCAGCTCGAGCTCGAACCCGGATGACCGCGGCGTCATCGCGGTCTCGGATACCCGACCAGTCATGGCTCTAGTCATTCCCTGTTAGGCGTAGGACAATCACGGCAACGTCGTCGGCCGGCGGCCCGGGAGTGAACTCGAGCACCGCCCGCTCGATCCGGTCGGCGATCCCGGCGGCGCTGAGACCGGCGGAAGCCCGCAGCAGCTCCGCCAGCCGCTCCTCCCCGAACATGCGCCCCTCGCGCCGCTCCTCGGTCACGCCGTCGGTGTGAAAGACGACCGCGTCGCCGGGCTCGAGGTCGACGGTGAGGTCGGAGAGCTGCACCTGCTCGTAGATGCCGAGCAGCGTCCCCGGCGTGCCGGCCTCCTCGACGCTGCCATCGCTGCGGACGAGCAGGGGCGGGGGATGGCCGCCGCAGCAGACGGTGAGGCGCGCACCGCCCTCGCGCGCCTCGAGCCGTCCCACCGCCACGGTGCAGAAACGGTGCTCGATCATCTGCCGCAGCAGGGCCTGGTTGAGGGTGCGCAGGATCGCCCTCGGCGAGCGCTCGCGCACCGCCGCGGCACGCACGGTGTGACGGGCGATGCCGGTCAGGGCGGCGGCCGGCGCCCCCTTCCCGCACACGTCGCCGATCGCCAGGAAGAGGCCGCTCTCGCCCGTCTCGAAGGCGTCGTAGAAGTCGCCGCCGACGTCGCCGCCACCGCCCGCCGGGTGGTAGACGGCGGCGAGCTCGAGGCCGGGGACGTCGGGGAGGTCGGGCGGCAGGAGGCTGCGCTGCAGCGTGCGCGCCACCTGGTCGCGGTCCTGGTACAGCCGGGCCGTGTCGATCGCCGTCGCCGCCCGGCGGGCGAGCTCGGTGGTGAACGCGACGTCGTCGGGCCCGTAGGTGCGCCCTGACTCGGCGGTGACGAGCGTGAGGGTGCCATGGGTGCGGCCGCGGGCGGTCAACGGCGCCACGATCACCGAGCGGACGTCGAGGCCGCGCAGGATGGCGCGGTGCTCCTCGTCGGCGCCCGTCTCACCGAACGCGGGCGGCACCCGCTGCACCGTGGCGGCCTCGCCTGCGCGCAGCCCGCTCGCGCCGGCCGCCGCCTCGGGATCGGCCGGGTAGCGGCGGACGAGCTCGTGGCCGAGCTCGACCTTGGCCGGGTCGGAGTGGGCCACCCAGGTGCGGTGCGAGCGGTCGGGCTCGACCAGGTCGACTGCGCACCAGTCGGCCAGGTGGGGCACGATCAGGTGCGTGAGGCTGCCGAGCGCGGCCCGGAAGTCGAGCGACTCGCCGAGCACGTCCGACGTGCGGGCGAGCAGCTCGAGCCGCAGCCGGGCGTCGTGCTCCGCCTCGTAGGCCTGGGCGCGGTCGACGGCGAGCGCGATCCGCCCGGCGGCCAGGCCGATCAGATCGATCTCGTCCTGCCCGAGCGGCCGCCGCGCCAGCCAGTCGGTCTGGAGCACGCCGACGGTGCGCGGCCCCACCCGCAGGGGCGCCGCCAGCAGCGTGCGCACGCCGCGGTCGAGCTGGAGCGGCCCCATCTCGCTCTCGGTGGGATCGTGGACGACCACGGGCCGTCCCGCGGCCACCGGGGCCGCGACCGAGGGGTCGGCGGCGGCGATGCGGGCGCCGAGCCCCGCCTCGGTTCCGGCCCCGCTGGCCGCGCGCACGGCCAGATGGTCCGCGTCGGACTCCATCAGGAGCACGGCGGCCGCGTCGGACTCGAGCTCCTTGCGCAGGAGCGACAGGATCTCCTCGAGCAAATCGTCGAGGTCGACGTGCGAGAGCGCGGCGTCGGAGAGCCGCTGTAGCCGCTGGGCCGCGTCGGCCCGCTCCTGGGCGGCGCGCAGCAGCACGCTGTTGTCGACCGCCACCGCCGTCCGCCGGGCCAGCTCCTCGGCGACGGCGACGTCGTCGGCGCCGAACGGCGGCCGGTCGCCGCAGGCGAGGAGGAGCATCGCGCCGAGGGTGCGGCCGCGGGCGGCGAGCGGCAGGATGAGCGCCGATCGCGCGTCGATCTGGCGCACGACCTCGATGTGGCGGGGGCCGTGCAGGCGCGCGCGCAGGACCTCGTCGGAGAGGTCGTGCAGGATCTCCGTGCGGCCTTCGTGCAGGGCGGCCGTCATGTGCAGGGCGTCGGGATCCGGCGGAAAGGCGCGGAGCCGCTCGGTGAGCGGGGCCCGGCCGCGGTCGGCGTCGGCCACCGCCACCCGGCGCATGCCGGCCTCGCTGTCGAGGAGGTCGAACGCGCAGACGTCGGCGAGCCATGCGGCCGCCAGCCGGGCGACGCCCTGCAGGCCGGCGTCGGCGTCGAGCGCGCGGGCCAGGAGCTCGCTCGCCTGGAGCAGCAGCTCGAGCCGCATCTGGGCCCGCTGGCCGCCGTCGGCGGGAGCGGCCTCGAGCGCGACGCTGACGGTTCCGGCGGGATTCCCGTCGGTGTCCATCACCGGCGAGCTGACGACGTGCACGCGGATGTGCTTGCCGTCCTTGCGCACGGCCGCCACATCGCCCTCCCACACGTCGCCGGCGCGCGCCCGCGATCCCAGCGCCGCCGCGGCCTCGCTGACGCCGAGCTCCTCCGGCGTGCGCCCGATTGCCTCTTCGGCGGTGTACCCGAAGAGCTGCTCCGCGCGCCGGTTCCAGGTGGTCAGGGCGCCGTCGGGCGCGGTCGCGACGATCGCGGCGGGCGCCTCGTCGATCAGCCCGGGGCCCACGATGCCCGCAGGTGCGGTGTCCGGGGTGTTCACGTCCCGCCCCCGCGGACGGCGGGGACGCACAGCTCGCCTCTGAGCGCCGATGACATGCGCCACCCTAGTGCCGCTCCGAATCGGTGTCAATCGAGGTTCTGAGGGCCCGGCGAGTGGGGTAACCTGCTCGTCGGTGGCGGTGATCGACGGCACAGTGAGCCTGCGCGTGCTGGGCGCGGCGCCCGCCGCTGCCGTCGCCGAGCCGGTGCTGCTCGCGTTGGGCGCCAGGGCCGGCCTCGACGTGGCGGCGCTCGACGAGCTCGTGATGGCGGTCGAGCTCGCGGTCCGCGGCGCCGGCCGACCGCTCCTGATCGAGGTCACGCCGGACGAAGGCCGCCTGACGGTCGCCGTGCGGCCGCTCGAGCCGGAGGGTCTGCGCGCGTGCGGGCAGGCCCTGCGCCGGCTCGTGACGGACGTCGAGATCGACGGCGACGGGGCGGGGATCGTGATGCGTGCCGGCTGACCCGGCCGGGCGGCTGGCAGTGCTGGCGGCGGCTGGCGACGGCGCCGCGAAGGCGGAGCTCGTCAAGCGGATGAGCCCGCTGGTGGGGCGGTTGGCGGGCCGGATGGCGAGCGCCCGTGTGCCGCGCCAGGATCTGGAGCAGGCCGGGGCGGTGGGGGTGCTCGCGGCGGTCGACGGCTTCGACCCCGATCGGGGCGCCGCGTTCGAGCCTTACGCGATGCGCTACGCCCTCGGCGAGATGCGCGCGCTCGCGCGCGGGGCGGCTGCGGTGCACGTGTCGCGCACCGGCCGCGACCTGGCCGCCGCGGTCGAGGCGGCCGC
>Ga0134126_10006978_pt1 | contig 14195 bp, 13 predicted proteins | sample KB31752_FD_96881 | JGI IMG/M metagenome (GOLD analysis project Ga0134126, IMG submission 96881) | Terrestrial soil microbial communities with excess Nitrogen fertilizer from Kellogg Biological Station, Michigan, USA - KB3-175-2 | ecosystem: Environmental > Terrestrial > Soil > Unclassified ... | reverse complement strand
GGCATGTCGCCGTCCACGCGGTTGTATCCGCCGCGGCGATATATCGAACTATCGCGGATTTGAAGGCACTCGGCGGCGAAGGGATCCTGGTAACTCGGATCGAGAGGCTGATGCGATGACAGATAATCCTGACGCCCGGAAGATTTGCCTAACGCAGCGTATAAATGATCTTACGCCCGGCGCGAAGACCGCGCTTTTTGCCCGCGGTGCGGCGCCAGACGATACGGTTGCCACCACTACCGCGAAACTGCTTCGCAGCGTCAGGCTTCGCGGTGATGAGGCACTTCGCGACATGGCGAGGGAGTTTGACGGAGTCGAGATGACCTCCTTCGAGATCGCTCGCCCGGCCTGGCGGGCAGCTCTCGACTCCTTGGATCGCGGTCTCGTGAAGACCATGGAGCGCAGCATCCGGAACCTCGATTCGGTGCAACGGGCCTTCCTGCCAACGGCCTCCGAGACCTCCCCCGAACCTGGCATCGTCGTCGGACGCCGCCCGGATCCGATCGACAGAGTCGGGATCTACGCCCCGGGAGGTCGCGCCGCCTATCCCAGCAGCGTCCTGATGGGCGCTGTTCCGGCCCGGGTCGCGGGCGTACGTGAACTGATCCTGTGCTCCCCACCCGGTCCATCGGGACTTCCATCCCCGGTGGTACTTGCGGCCGCCGAGCTCGCGGGAGTCGACCGGGTCTTTGCACTCGGCGGGGCGGGGGCGATCGCGGCAATGGCGTACGGCACGGAGACCGTTCCCGGCGTGGATAGGATCGTAGGACCTGGTAATGCGTACGTTGCGGAGGCCAAGCTCCAAGTAGCTGGTGTCGTCGCGATCGACTCGCCAGCTGGTCCGAGCGAGCTGCTGGTAATCGCCGACGCGAGCTCCGATCCTGACGTTGTGATGCGGGAGGTGCTGGCCCAGGCAGAGCACGATCCACGCGCGGTAGTCGTGGTCGTCGCTGTCGGGCAGGATGTTGCAGACTCTATTGTCGAGCGACTCACCGATGCGTGTTCATCCCAGACTCGGCGCGAAGTCATCGAAGAATCGCTCATGACTCGTGGCGCCGTGCTGTGCGCGACGGACATCGGCGAAGCGATTGCCTTCAGCAACTCCTTCGCACCTGAGCATCTGCTTCTGGCGGTAGCGAGTGCGCGCGAGTTGCTTCCGCGCTGCCGCAACGCCGGCACGATATTCGTCGGTGAGCGCAGCTCTGTTGCGTTCGGTGATTACATGACTGGCGCCAATCACGTTCTTCCAACGGGCGGTCTCGCACGCTCCTACTCCGGCCTGTCGGTGCTCGACTTCATGCGGTGGACTACGTATCAGATTGTAGATCCCGCTGTCGCGAAAGGTTTGTCGGAAGACGTCGGGATATTTGCCGATGCCGAGGGGTTACCGGCACACGCCGCGGCAGCACGCCAGTGGACGTCCGTCGGAGCGGCACTGTGACACGCGAAACCTATAGATCCATTTCACTGTACGCGCCCAATCGTGCGCCGGCGTCCATCGATCTCAGCGACAATACCAATCTGTGGGGTGTGCCTCCGGCTGCTCTGCGCGCGATCACTGATGCCGCGTCCGGCACGATCACGCGCTATCCGGCGCTGTACGCGGCGGACGTGAAGCAGGCGATCGCAGATTATGCAGGCTTGTCGCCCGAAATGGTGGTGACAGGATGCGGTTCGGACGACGTGCTCGATTCTGCGATCCGCGCGTTCGGCGAGCCGGGTGATGTCGTTGCGTATCCGGATCCATCGTTCGCGATGATTCCGATCTTCGCTCAGATGAACGGCCTTGTCGGCGCACCGATTCCCCTCACGGCGCAGAACGACGCGGACGTAGAGCGATATGTCGAAACGAATGCGACTATCAGCTACCTGTGCTCACCGAACAATCCTACTGGTGCGTCGTTCTCGCGCGAGGCGATCGAACAGGTAGCGTCGCGCGTGACTGGCGTCGTGATCATCGATGAAGCGTACGCCGAGTTCGCGGGATGGAACTGCCTGGATCTGCTGGTGCGGTTTCCTCGCGTCGTGATCACGCGCACGTTATCCAAGGCGTTCGGCCTCGCCGGTCTGCGCGTAGGGTACGCACTGGGCGATCCGGCACTCGTTGCAGAGATAGAAAAATCGCGCGGGCCCTACAAGGTAAACGCGATCGCTCAACACGCCGCGGTTGCGGCTCTCACCGCAGATCGTGCGTGGGTGGATCAGCACGTTCGGGATGCGATCGCGAATCGTGAGCGGCTGCGCGAATCACTCATGGCGATCGGGCTCGAGCCGTTGCCGAGCGACAGCAACTTCGTACTGGTTCCTGTAAGGAATGCATCGGAGCTGGATCGGCAGCTGCGAGCGCGCGGCATCGCGGTCCGTCCATTCGTGGCTCTACCGAATATCGGCGACGCTCTGCGCATCTCTGTCGGCCCCTGGCAGTTGCTGGAAGAATGCGTGGCTGCGTTGCGCGAGTGTGCCGTATGAGCGGCAAGACGATCATCACAGTCTTCGACTACGGCGCCGGTAACATGCATTCTCTGCTCAAGGCTCTGGATGTCGGGAACGACGTCGAGGTGCGCTTGCAGACCGACCCCCGGGCCGCGCTCGAAACCGACGCGCTGGTTCTGCCCGGGGTAGGGGCGTTCAGCAACGCAGCCAGCCGGCTGGAATCCGGCGCTACTGCGATGCGCGACGCAATTCTTGGCGGATTGCCGGCTCTCTGCATCTGTCTCGGCATGCAGCTACTCTTCGATGACAGCGAAGAGGGGCCAGGCGCAGGACTTGGCGTCATACCGGGCCACGTGCGCAAGCTCAGGGCGAGGAGGATTCCCCAGATCGGATGGAACGAAGTCGAATCGCTCGATGAAGCGCTGCCGGAAGTTGCATATTTCGCGAACAGCTACGTATGCGAGCCAGATGATGAAAGCTGCATCACCGCATACACGACCCATGAGCGCGACCGCTTCGCTTCGGTCGTGACTGTCGCCAACACTGTCGGGGTGCAGTTCCATCCCGAGAAGAGCTCCCGGGCGGGAGTCAGCTTCGTGCGAGACTTCGTCAACGGGGTGATCCGATGATCGCAATACCAGCGATAGACATTCGTGAGGGAGCTTGCGTTCAGCTCGTCGGCGGCTCGTATGATGCCGAGCAGGTGAGGCTGGATGATCCTCCCGGTGTCGCTCACAGATGGGAGTTTGCGGGCTTTCATCAACTGCACGTCGTGGACCTCGATGCTGCTACTGGACGGGGAAGCAACGCGGAGATGATCCGCGAAGTATTGCGCGCGAGTTCAATGAATGCGCAGGTGGGCGGCGGGGTCCGCGATGAAGAGCGAATCGAGTCTCTGCTGCGCGATGGCGCCAAACGCGTCGTACTCGGCACAAAGGCTGTCGAGAGCGCGAACTGGCTGGGCGACATGGCGGAAGCATTTCCGGGGACGCTGATAGTGGCCGCTGATGTGCGCGACCGACATGTAGTCACGCGTGGCTGGACGCGTACTTCGGATCGCTACATACTCGATTTAATCGAAGAGCTCAATGCGCTTCCGCTGGCTGGCGTGATGGTCACCGCAGTGCACAAGGAAGGCCTCATGGAAGGAACCGATCTCTCTCTCATGGAAGACGTGGTTGAAGAGAGCGAGCATCCGGTGTGTGCGAGCGGCGGTATCGGCACCATTGGTGATTTGCGTGCGCTCGAGGATCGGGGAGTGGCATCGGTTGTCATAGGAATGGCGCTCTACACTGGCGCTATCGACCCGGGGACGGTTGCTGAGGAGTTTGCGGAATGAGTGAGAGAACGGTGGTGGAGCGCAAGACGCGCGAGACGCAGATCCGGCTCGAGATCCAGCGCGGAGAAGGGAAGGGTGACATTTCGACTGGTGTTCCGTTTCTGGATCACATGATGGTTACGTTCGCGCGTTACTCCGGCCTCGATGTGACCTTGCGCGCGACTGGCGATCTGAGACATCACACGATCGAGGATGTGGCGATCGCGATGGGATCGGCGATCGCCGACATCATGGGCGCATCGGCGGCACGGTATGGCGATTGTACCATTCCGATGGACGAGGCGCTGGTTCAGGCGTGCGTCGATATGGGTGGCCGTCCCTATTATAGAGGGCCGATACCCAGTGGTCTGTACGATCACTGGATGCGCTCCTTCGCGGACAATGCGAAGGCGACGATCCACATTCGTGTCCTGCGCGGCGTCGACCGGCATCACATTGTGGAAGCTGCGTTCAAGGCTCTTGGGTTGGCGATCCGCAAGGCCATGGTCGACACTGGAGCTGGCGCGGTATTCAGCACCAAGGGTTCCGTCTCGCTGGACGTGAAGTGACTCTCACACGCAGACTGATCGTGTGTCTCGACGTCAGGGACGGCCGGGTGGTGAAGGGAACGCGTTTTGTGAATCTTCGCGACGTTGGTGATCCGGTGGAGCTGGCTGCTCGGTACGAAGCGGAAGGCGCCGATGAAATTGTCTTCCTGGATATTTCCGCGAGTGTGGAAGGACGCGGCACGTTGCTGGATGTGGCGCGGCGAACCGCCGAGAAGCTGTTCATTCCACTCACGATAGGTGGCGGAGTGCGAAGCGCGGCTGACGTGGCGCAGGTGCTACGCGCGGGCGCGGACAAGGTAGGAATCAACTCTGCCGCCGTACGAAATCCCGAAGTGCTCAGCGAGGCGTCGGCGATGTTCGGTGCTCAATGCATCGTCTCCAGCATCGACGCCAGAATGATCGATGGATCGTGGCGTGTGGTCACCCACGGCGGACGCACTGCGACCGGACTCGACGCCATTCAGTGGGCGCGCGAGTGCGAGAGGCTCGGTGCAGGGGAGATCCTTCTGACGAGCATCGATCGTGACGGATCTCGCGATGGATACGACATCGACTTGACCTGCGCTGTCGCGGATGCTGTGAGCGTGCCCGTCATTGCGTCCGGCGGTGCTGGTTCTGCGCATGACGTCGTCGACGTCATTCAATCAGGGCACGCGGATGCCGCGCTGGTTGCTGGTATTCTGCACGACGGTACGACGACCGTATCCGAGCTCAAGACATACATGAGAGAGTCACTATTGCCTGTGAGAGATGCTGCATGAGCGAATCCTATCTGGATGCCGTTACCGAAGTCGCGCGAATTGCAGGTGACTTTGCGATGTCGCACTATGGCCGGACGCTCACGGTCGATGTGAAGCACGATGGCTCTCCCGTGACGATCGCTGATCGCGGTGCAGAGGAGCGCGCCAGGGCGTGGATCGAGAAGCGGTTTCCTGAAGATGGAATTCTGGGTGAGGAGTTCGGCGACGTGCGCCCGAAGGCGCGACGCCGCTGGATCCTCGATCCGATCGACGGGACCAAGAGTTTCATCAGAAGAGTTCCGCTATGGGGAACGCTCATCGCCGTCACCGAAGGAGAATCGGTGCTCGCGGGGTGCGCATATTTTCCGGCAGTCGCCGAGACAGTAGCTGCAGCGGCAGGGGAGGGGTGCTTCTGGAACGGTGTGCGCTGCAGCGTATCATCTACCGCAACGATCGCCGAGTCTACCATCGCGATAACCGACGATCGGTTCGAAGGGCGCCCTGAACGCGCAACTGCGTGGCGGCGGCTCGCAGCGCAGGCCAGCGTGTCGCGTACGTGGGGCGATTGCTACGGATATCTTCTGCTCGCTACCGGGCGAGCCGACGTTATGGTCGATGACGTGGTGGCGCCGTGGGATTCGGCCGCGCTCTATCCGATAGTTACCGAAGCCGGCGGCTCGTTCACGGATTGGAGCGGCACAGCCACTGCCTTCGGCGGTGACATCATCGCCACCAACGCTGCTCTGGCTAGGCCGGTGCGGGACGTTCTGGTTGCCGCATCATGACAGTCGACGACCTGGATTTCAGCAAGGGCGGCGGTCTCGTCACGGTGGTCACGCAGGACGCGGTGACCGGCGCCGTATTGATGATCGCGCACATGGACCGCGAGGCATTCGAGAAGACCGTCGAGACTGGTGAGATGCACTATCGGTCCCGCTCGCGCGGACTGTGGCACAAGGGTGCTACGAGCGGAAACGTGCAGCGTGTAGTATCGCTTACGCCGGATTGCGATGGCGATGCAATTCTCGCTCGTGTGAGACCGGCTGGTCCGGCGTGCCACAACGGCACAACTTCATGTTTCGATCAGCCAGCGAACGGAGATGCGCTCACGAGCCTCGCGTCGGTGATCGAGTCCCGTGCACAGAATGTGGGTGGTGAGAGTTATACGAGGAAGTTGCTCGCTGATCGCAATCTGCGACTCAAGAAGCTGGGCGAGGAAACCGCGGAGCTGGTCCTGGCGCTCGCGGATGATGACCGCGAGCGCGCGACGGAAGAAGCAGCAGATCTGCTGTACCACATGATGGTTGCGCTGCGCGCGCAGAGCATTTCACTGGATGACGTACGCGGAGTGATCGCGGGACGCGCTCCGCAGGAACGGGAGGTTGGGCCAGGTTCATACCGGTAGAATACGCAGCGTGCGACTTCTCTTCCGGGCGATACCGGGTCTGGGTGGGTGCACAATCATATGATGTAGCTTGGCGTGGTGCTTCGGGCTCGAGACGTGGGTTTCCCAATACGGCGTACACTTCGTATTTGTCAGATCGTGTGAATTCCAGTCACTGCCCTCACCGTATCCGAGTTCATGCCACACCGCACGCCTATCGGATGCATCGAGACCGTCGGCATTTACATAGCCTACCGTCGCAGAGTCGCTCAGTGCAAGTCACGTATGCATGGCACGCAGCATTAGTCGATGTTCAGGGGAGATTGCGGAGCCATTTGCGACGACTCGGAGAATTCCCAGTGTGCAAATGTGATTTCGATCCACGTGTAGCCTTCGCGCCGGAACGACGCCTTATAGCTAGGGATAGTCAGGCGAGTGCGTGATGGCGCTCCGCGCTCGATTTTGAGACACGATACCTCACCATGCCCCCAGCTTAACGGTTCATCACCGACCATAGAATCCTTCAGATCGTTCACGAGACGCATCTCGCTAACACCGAAGAAATGAATCGATACGATACGACGATTATCCTCTTTTGTACGGACGCCATCGCCATCTCGCCAAACGAAATCGATATCGACGTTGAGCGATGTTCCCCAATCAAGCCATTGGAGATCGAGGACGACGCATGCATCGAAATCACGATACGCGTGCAGTTGCGCCCGTAGCACTGCTAAGTCACTCATTGATTCTTAATCGGTATATGGGTCGTTGCGTTAGAGCCAGGATTCCCCATCGCATCAAGATAATTGTCGCTCGCATTTTTCGCACGCATGTACCAGCCGTTCGTCTCACGCATTAAGCGCACCTCCTCGCCGCTGCCGTTCGTAAACAGATAACCTCCCTTATTTTCAGCAAGAGTCATAACGAAGCCGTGCTCCTTCAGCATCGCTCGAATTCCAACAACTGACTCATCCGCGAGACCACCACCCTCCGCAAATAGCGCTGTCAGGCCAGCGCTCGCGCCCTTGAGTCCACGACCAATTGTGCCGCCACCAACCGTGAGCGCGGCCATCGCGATACCACGCCTTGCATGGCCGCTGCCGATGTCATACCCGGCATCGAACGCCGCACTGATCGGATTGACGTCGTTGACGGAATTCAGCGCCGCCGCACTGTTCAGCATGATCGAGCCGACCGCGCCGCCACGTTGCGCGCCTGCGTTCGCGATCTTCTGAAGACAGTCTTCAATCGGCGGACAGAGCCCAAACGGGTCGGAATAGTTTACCTGATCCCCGCCACCGAAACCATAAGCATTGAGCCCGCCAGCCAGCCCTATCGGATCCACCTGCGTGAACCTTCCACTGCTCGGGTCATAGTACCGGTTCCGCTTGTACTGCATACCGCTCCCATCGGTCGCCTCACTCAAGAGCGAGCCCATCCAGTAGCCCGACGGAAGCGTCACATCCAATGGGTGACCACGTGCTGCCGACATACCCAGCGCCGGCCACGCTATGTAGCTGCACTTGGGCGCTGAGCCCGTGCACGGATTGGAACTGCCGTCGTCCCACGTGCCCAGCGCATACGCCCCTCGCCAGTCCACGTGCGGCGTCATCGTGCCCACAGTGCCCGAGCTCGTACCACGCCACACTCCCACCGGTGCATCAAGACCATCAGCATTTACATAGCCCACCATGGCCGAGTCGCTCTCCAGGCCCGGCATCGTGTTCGAGTTGGAGATCGTCTCGTAGAGATACTGATCCCCGTCCCACACCGTGCGCGACACGTAGGCTCCCGCCTGACCGCCCTGAGTCCGTCTCCAAATGCGCCGGCCCAGTGCGTCGTAGCGGTACTCCTCGTACAGCCAGTTGGAGCCCGAGATGCTGTTCACGTCTATGCCGTTGTGACGGTTGAAGAGCCGGAGCTTGTTGTCTCCGTCATAGAAGTGTGCCTCAGCCGTCTGTGAGATCGAATCCGTGAAGAACGATGAATTGGATGAGATATCCATCGGACCCATCATGCTCTGTATGCCGCTCATGCTACTCGCGTTACCGAGGAACGACGACATACCCAACGCACGCACCGGATAACTCATCGGTGCGTTCATCGGGTATGTCATCGGATAGTTCATCGTGGTCTCTCCGCCAGTTCCGAAGGCGTTCTGCTCCTTCGTGAACACCGTCAACAGGTTACCCACTCCGTCGTAGCCCAGCTCCTGACGGTAGAAGTAGGGATACGTCGCGTACGTGCTGTCGTTCTTGGGCGACGTCACCGTCATGAGTTCCCCATTGGCACTCACATCGAACAAGCGCGCCGTGTTGGGGTCGGCAGCATTGGACGACATCGGCAGACGCCAGCTGTTCAACCTGTTCCCTAGAGCGTCCACCGTGAAGGCCTCAGTCGCCACGCTACCGCTCGTGTTCGTCTCCATTCCGATCACCGAGCCCAGGCCGTGGTACATCATCGTCACGTCTTCCGTCGGATTGGTCGCAACTCCGCTTCCGGAGAAGTGACCGGTGCTCACCCGGCCCATGTTGTCATACGTCATGCTGTCGCTCAAGAGACCTATGTTGCTCACCACCACGATCGAGGTCACGTTGCCGTCATCGTCGTAGTGCTTGGTATCGGTTACCGGACCGGTCACGCTACCCGGCGAGGTCAGTTTGTACGGCCGGCCGGCGTTGTCGTAGTCGATCGTGTACGAGTGACCGTGGATGTACAAGTATTCGCTGTCAGGCGTCCTTGAAACACGAACGCTAAGCCGCATTAACACCACGACTTAGCGTCTACCTATCCCTTTGCCGCATTCTACCGCGCAACAAAATGCGACAACCACTCGTCTCTCTACACCGCTAGAAACTCTCCAGCAGCCTCCGATCGACCTTCGTCGTATCACCCAGATACGCCCAGTGGAAATTCTTCATGTACTTCCGCGCGGCTGCCTGCACCGCCTCCGGCGTCACTGACTTGAGATCCTCCACAAACGACATCGCACGACGATAGTCACCCTGGTACAACTGTGACCGCGCCAGAAAGTCCGCTTGCGATGCGTTGGTCTCGTTATCCAGGAAGTACTGCGTGATGAATTGCAGCTCCAGCCTCTGCAGTCCTTCGCTCGTCACGATCTCGTTCTGCAACTGCGTTATGAAGAACTTCATCAGCTTGAGCGTCGTATCTGGCGACACCGTCGTCACGTAGAGCCCGGATGCGCTCGCCGCACGCTCCAGGAACGGTGCGTGAACGTCGTACGTCAGATTCTGCCGCCCGCGAATTTCGGCGAACATCTGGCCCGTAAGCACGGTCGCCGCGACACGCAGCGCGGTATAATCGGATGACGACGCGAGTGGCCCGGCGACGTACCCGAGCAGATAGTTCGTCGGCAGATCCCGTTGCACCAGTACGGCAGAAGATGGCGTGACCGGCACGACCGGTGGCAACGTCCACTTGTACGATCCTGCCGGAAGCCGGCCGAACGTCGAATGAATCAATGATTCCACGTGAGCACGAGTCACGTCGCCGACGACGACTATCAACATCCGTGATTTGACGATCTGCGACTTCTGGTACTGCCGTAGATCCGCGGGCGTGATGCTCGCGAGGGATGTGGCGTTACCGGTTTCGGATAGCGCGTAAGGATGCCCCGCAAATGCGACGCTGTCGGCCAGGTCGGATACGTACGCGTCGGGATCATCCCGCTCCTGCCGTTCCGCGCTGAGCATTTGCGACCTCACCAGCTCCACTTCCGCGGGCTGAATGGCAGGGTACATCAGGCGATCCGCAAATATCGCCCACGTTGAATCCATCGCGGTCGTAATGGTGCGCGCACCGAACATCGTCCAGTCCACGCTCGGCGCTATCACGAAATCACTTCCCAGCGCCGATGTCTTGCTGCGAAGCACCGCCTTGGGATAGTGCTGCGTACCACGCTCCGATACCGCCAGCAGAAATGGCTCGATCCCGCTGTTCGCGCGCGTCACCTGGCGCACACCACCCAGCAGATAGACGTTGGCGACCACCACGTTGTTCGACGTGTTGCGGCGCATGATCACCGGAATGCCGTCGACCGAGAAGCTCGACGTTAGCGTGTCTGCCTCTGTCTGCGCGCCCGCGCTTCCTGTACCGATACATATCGCGATCGCGAACAACATGATTCTGCGCAGCATCACCTGGTCCCTCCCGCCTTGAGCTCGTCAGCGGTCAGGTGAATCTGCTGCCGTCCCCCGGGGGATATGAGCACGCCAGTGATGCGCGGCTTTCCGACGATGTACTTGTCGGCGTACGCGCGCAGATCCGCGGTCGTCTGATGCGCCATGTTGTCCACGTAGCCCATGTAGTACTCGAGACTCGCGACGCTCCACCAGAAACCCAGCGTGTGCGCGAACGCCGATGCCTGCTCTCGGCCGAACGCCGATGTTACCGCTCGATGCGCCTCGACGGCCTTCAGTTCGTCGGGATCGAAGTACGTGGGATCATCCAGCTTTTTTATCTCGGAATCCAGAGCCGCGAGCGCGGGACGCAATTTCTCCGGCGACGTCTGGCCGCTTATGGTGATCGGTCCCGTGTGATTGAGCGTGTAATAGTTGACGGTCACTCCCTGCCACAACCCGCTATCGACCAGACGCTGCTGGAAGCGCGACCGCGGATCGTTCAGAAGATCGGAGAACACGTCTGCTGCATACGTCGATTTGGGGTCCTTTCCGACGCTCGGTCCCTGCCATTGCAGCAACACTGTCACCGCGTTGACGGGAGCTTCCGCTACCACCGCATCACTCGCGGTAAGCGCTGGAATGTCTGGTATCGGATCGGTGACGAAGGGATCAGGACCCCGTGCCCACCCGCCGAGCTGACGCGCTGCTATCGCGAAGATGCTGTCCGGCTTCACGTCTCCGGCGACTATCAGCACGGAGTTGTTCGGGATGTAGTACTTGTGCTGAATGAACCGCATCTTCTCCGGCGTGGTCGTCGCCACGACCTGACGATCGCCGATAACGTTCTTGCGCGAGTAATTCCCCGGATACAGTTTCATGTCCATCTGTCGCTGCAATTGAAAGAACGGACTCGACTCGTTGCGATCGTACTCGCCGATCACCACCTGTCGCTCTACCGCAAGCTCGCTCTCCAGAAACAGCGGCGCGCGTAGTGCCGGAGTGAGCCACTGAATCGCGCCGCGCACCGAATCCGCCGGCACCGTGAGATAGTAGCTCACGGTTTCTTCCTGAGTCGTACCGTTGAACACTGCACCAAGCTGCGCGGCGCGGTCGAGATACATCTCGCTCTCTGGATACTGCTGGTTCGCCCGGAAGAACATGTGCTCGTACATGTGCGCCAGACCGGCATATTCAGGCGTCTGCGTGAACGAGCCGTTCCGCACGTTCACCTCGACGGTAGCGAGCGGAACGCCGTGGTTCTCGACGACTATCACCTCGAGACCGTTCGGTAACACACGTCGCTGAATGATCTTTTCGAGATCGGCGCGCTGCGCTGGCAGGGCGACCGGCATCATGTGCGCTCCGGCAACGAGCGCCAGTAACACCAACGCCCTCTGACGCGATAATACTTTCATCTTCCTCACTTGCGTGGAAACATCTCGTCCCTGTTCGCCAGCTCGTACGCCGTCGCCGCAACCACCACCGCAGCCTGTTTCAGGTCGTCGAGCTCGAGGTGATCATACACGTCATTCGAACTATGGTGCGTCCTGAGCCCGTACTCGATCGGATCCTGGATGAAGTTGAACCCCGGAATGCCGGCATCGTCGAACGAAACGTGGTCCGTGCTCCCGGTATTCCCGTGCCTCACCGCCACAACGCCGAGGTCCTGAAAAGGCCACAGTATCTCCGAGAAGATCGGGATCGCCTTGGTGTTCCCCTGATCCCATATGCCGCGGATCTTCCCGGTGCCGTTATCCAGGTTGAGATACGCCGAGATCTTCGACGCCAGCTCCGGATGCTTCTTGATCCATCCCCGCGATCCATAGATCCCCTCTTCTTCGCCACTCCACAGAGCGATGCGGATCGTGCGCCTTGGGTGCAGGTCGAGCGTCTTGAGGATGCGCATCGCTTCCATCATTACAACTGTGCCGGCGGCGTTGTCGGTCGCGCCGTTTGCGTAATGCCATGAATCGAGGTGCGCGCCAATCATTATATACTCGTCAGGCTTGTCTGTCCCGCGAATGTCGCCGAGCGTGTTGTATGCGTTCAGATCATCCGTGAGAAACTTGTTCTGCACGTTGAGCTGCACGGTGACAGGCACGCCGCTCGTCACGTTGCGGTACATCTCGTTGTACTGTTCCTGCGGCACGATGACGTTGGGTACGGGAATCAACGCGGCCGGATTGGTCGCGGACCAGTCGCCGCCGCCGCGTATGGTGCCGTACGCACTTCCCGAACCGGTAATCACACCGGCCACACCTTCCGCTCTCAACAGTGAATCGCCGTGAGCCTGCTGTTTCTGAATTTTCACCAGCAGAGTGTCCCAGCCGATCGGTGGGCGGGCATGTTGGTTGGCCGGCGCGAGCAGCGAATCGACCGGAGTACGACGCTCTTCAGGCACGCGGAACTCGGGCGGCAGCGCGCGTGGTGGCGCGAGCAATACGAGCGCACCGCGGAGCCTGGTGCCGTACCTGGCCAGGCCGTCCGCACCGCCTTCCACCACCATCACGGGTGCTGTTATCGTCCCTTTGGTACTTCCGGTCCACGCGCTCGCCTGGCCCTGCATCGGCTGGCTGTACGGCGTGAGGATGCGTCCCTCGTACGACACGTTCTCCCAGCCGCGCCCGAAGCGGCCCCATGGCTCGACTTCGACTCCGGTCAGCCCCCACGACTTCAACGTCGCCGCGGTCCACTCGTTTGCGGCCTTCATGCCCGGCGAGCCGGTAAGCCGCGGTCCTATGACGTCCGTCAGATGATGCGCAAGCGCCGGAATCTGCGATCGTTCCAGCCCTTCCTGCCGTATGCGCGCGATCGCGCCGAGATCCACCTTCTCCTGCGCGATCTGAGCGCTCGCGCGACTCGCTGGAATGGATAGAACCAACGTGGAAGCAACTACGGCTACGGCCGGAATCGCGAGCAGTGCGCGGGCGCGCAACATGACACGAGCTGCAGAATGCCCTGACATCGATGAATACCTTTGAATCGAGTGACTGACTGGGACGTGAACTTCACGCCCTATATTTGATTGGCTATGCGATCGCACGATAAACTATGACTCGGCTCGACCACATGACGAGCGATGGCCGCGCGCCGACGGAAAGGTACGCGTACGAGGATTTGGCGGCTCTGCTCGATCCTGCGCGGCTCGTGCGCGACGAGCCAATTGCGCCATACACGACGTTTCGCATCGGCGGACCCGCTGACCTTTTCTATTCCGCTGATTCAGCCGATGATCTGGCCAACGCGATAACGGCGGCTCGGCGCACAGGAGTTGCCTTCTTCGTGCTCGGATTGGGCGCGAACATTCTTGTTGGAGACCGGGGATTTCGCGGGCTGGTCATTCGTAATCGTGCCCGTCACTTCGTGTTCGCCGATGATGGGCGCCTCCACGCGGAGAGTGGCGTTGTCATGGCTGACCTCATCCCGCAAGCAGTCGAGCGGGGATGGTCCGGCCTTGAACACTACGTTGGAATTCCCAGTACCGTTGGTGGCGCCGTATGGCAGAATCTGCATTTTCTCAGTCCCGCTCCCGAGCGTGACCGGACGATGTTCATCGCCGAGGTTGTGCAGTCGTGCGACATCCTGAGCGCGGACGGTGAGCGG
>Ga0134126_10006976_pt1 | contig 14197 bp, 10 predicted proteins | sample KB31752_FD_96881 | JGI IMG/M metagenome (GOLD analysis project Ga0134126, IMG submission 96881) | Terrestrial soil microbial communities with excess Nitrogen fertilizer from Kellogg Biological Station, Michigan, USA - KB3-175-2 | ecosystem: Environmental > Terrestrial > Soil > Unclassified ... | reverse complement strand
GCGCTGCGCCTGCGAAGCGCATCAGGTTCGCTTGGCTTCCTTCGCCCAAGTATCCTTCAACGTGATCGTCCGGTTCCACACCTGTTTTTCACGCGCGGAATCTGGATCGAGCGCAAAATATCCGAGCCGTTCAAATTGATAGCGCCCATCAGCACGCGCTTTCGCAAGGGCTGGCTCGCATTTCGCCGTGACGACCTTCAGCGAATTCGGGTTGATAAACGACTTAAAATCACCGGCTGCGTCGGGTTCGGGAAGGCTGAACAGGCGGTCATACAATCGGACCTCTGCATCGATCGCCTGTGCCGCGCTTACCCAATGTATCGTTCCTTTTACCTTTCGACCAGCAGTCGGTCCGCCTGATTTGCTGTCCAGGTCGACTGTGCACCGAAGCTCAGCCACGTTGCCGGCCGCATCCTTCACGACTTCATCGCACTTGATGATGTAAGCGTATTTCAGTCGCACTTCGCCACCAGGCCGTAGCCGAAAATATTTTGGCGGCGGCGTTTCCATGAAATCGTCGCTCTCGATGTAAAGCTCGCGACTGAATGGAATCTTGCGTGTTCCCGTACTTGGATCTTCGGGATTGTTGATTGCATCCAACTCTTCGATTTTCCCCTCGGGATAATTCGTCAGCACAATCTTGATCGGCCGCAGTACAACGAGCCGTCGCGGGGCGTTGCGGTTAAATTCGTCACGCATCGTGTGTTCCAGCACGGCCATGTCAGTCATGCTTGGATATTTGGTGATGCCAATGTTGTAAGCGAACGCACGCAAGGCGCTCGCGGTGACCCCGCGTCGCCGCAGTCCCGAAATAGTAAGCATCCGCGGATCGTCCCAGCCGCTGACAAGCTTTTCGTTTACAAGCTGGATCAGTTTGCGTTTGCTCATCACCGAATAAGTAAGGTTGAGCCGCGCAAACTCGTATTGATGCGGACGCGGCTCGGGCAATTCGAGCGCCTCGAGAATCCAATTATAGAGCGGCCGGTGCACTTCAAATTCCAGTGTGCAAACCGAGTGCGTAATGCCCTCAATGTAATCGCTAAGCGTGTGCGCCCAGTCGTACATTGGGTAGATACACCATTTATCGGTGGTGCGATGATGCGATGCGTGGCGTATCCGGTAGAGCACCGGATCACGCAGCCAGATATTTGCCGCGGTTATGTCGATCTTTGCCCGCAACGTGCGAGCGCCGTCGGGGAATTCCCCTGCTTTCATTCGTCCAAAAAGATCGAGGTTTTCCTCGATTGAGCGATCGCGAAAGCTACTCGCCTTCCCGAGCCGGCGATACGCGTCGGTTTCCTCGGGAGTCATATCGCAGACGTACGCTTTGCCTTTGCGTATAAGGTCTAGGGCGTATTCATAGAAGCGGTCGAAATAATCCGATGCGTAAAACGGCGCGCCGCCGATGTGCTTGTCCGCCCAGCCATCCATCAACCAATTCACGTCAGTCATGATTGACTCGACGTATTCCGCCTCCTCCTTGATCGGGTTTGTATCGTCCATGCGAACGTTGCAAATGCCGTCAAACTCGCGCGCGATCCCGAAGTTGAGGCAAATCGATTTCGCGTGGCCGATATGCAGATAGCCGTTAGGTTCCGGCGGAAAACGCGTGCAGATTTTTCTGTATTTGCCCGCACGAAGGTCGTCCGCGACGATGTCGCGAATAAAATCCGAAGGTCTTTCAGTTTCAGTCGTCATTATAAACTAACAAAGCTACCGGCGAACGTCCGGGTCGACAACTTTGCCGCAGCAAATCTGCACGTTAACCTCTACCCAAAGCGTGTCATCCTGAACGAAGCGAAGCGGAGTCGAAGAAACCCGCGAAACTACCTTGGGTTCTACCACGGGGTTCCTCGGCTTCGCTCGGGATGACTGCAACGAAAGGGCTTATGAAAACGCAGACCACCCAACGTTATACGCTCGGCGATCTTGAGAAGTGGCCGGAGATATCAGGCGACATTGATCCACCGATTCGCCTAGGCGTCCTTGGTGATCCAGTTGCGCATTCGCTTTCACCCGAAATGCAAAATGCCGCCCTGGGAGCCTGCGAGATCGCCGCGCAATACGCGCGTTTTCATATCCGGCCGAATGAATTGAGATTGGCTCTGCGTCTCTTGCGAGACCTGGACTTCGCAGGAGTGAACCTGACAGTGCCGCACAAAATTGCGAGCTTCGGGCAGATCGACGAAGTGGATGAATCGGCAAGTCGCATAGGAGCCGTAAACACAATTCGCGTTCGGGATAAGAAATTGGTCGGATCGAATACCGATGGTGAAGGGTTCTTGCGCGCCGTCCGCAACGAGTTCTCTGTCGATCTCCGCGATCTTCGAGTGCTCATAATCGGCGCGGGTGGCGGAACGGGACGCGCTATTGCCTGGCAATGCGCGCTTGAGAATTGTGAGCGACTCGTCCTGGTTAACCGCACCCTGGAAAAAGCGAATGCTCTGGCCGAACGCCTGCGTTCGTTTTTTATGGAAGCCCGCGTGCTTGGCCCCGCGGCGCGCCTTGAAGCCGTAGCGTGGGAAGAACCGCTAATGCGCATGCAACTTGCGGACATCGATCTTGTCGTCAATGCCACTCCGCTTGGAATGAATCCAAGCGATTCTGCGCCAATCCCTGGGCGTTTGATCGCCCCACATCACATGGTTTTCGATTGCATATATGGGCCTTCTAAAACCGCTCTGCTTCGCGCGGCCGAACAGGCCGGCGCACGCAGTGCGAATGGAATATCGATGCTGCTACATCAAGGTGCGCTCTCGTTTTCCATCTGGTTCGATCGCGAGCCACCAATCGACGCGATGCGTAAAGCGTTGCTGTAGCCGCGTCGCCCTCCGACGTGCGTAGATTCGCACGGCGAAACGTGCACCAAGCTAGGTTGTAATTCTCCGGACAACCGCCATATTAACCGATGGTAAGCGTGGGTATAAACTTTGGCAGTCCACGGCGGACTGGTGTTGTTCTTGCAGAAGAGTTGCAAGAGCTCAAGCGCGAGCGAAACGCTGTCATTCTCGCGCATAACTACCAGGTGCCCGAGTTACAGGATGTTGCTGACTTCGTCGGCGACTCGTTAGGCTTGAGTTATCAGGCTGCGGAAACAGACGCCGACGTGATCTTGTTTTGCGGTGTCCATTTCATGGCTGAAACGGCAAAGATCATTAATCCAACCAAACGCGTGATTTTGCCAGATCTCGACGCGGCATGTTCGCTTTCCGAATCATGTCCCCCCGAAAAGCTCGCGGCGTTTTTGAAGAAACACGCCGATAAGAACTACTACGTTATAGCCTACATCAATTGCAGCGCCGGAGTTAAAGCGTTGGCCGACGTGATCTGCACCAGTGGCAATGCGGACAGGATTGTGCGCGCCGCTCCCGCCGATCGAAACATTCTTTTTGTTCCGGACCAAAATCTCGGCGCGTGGGTGATGGAACGGACGGGACGCAAAATGGATTTGTGGCAGGGTAACTGTTACGTGCACGTCGAATTCACAGCGCGCAGCATTAATAAGATTCGGGGCCAATATCCCAACGCGCCGGTCGTAGCGCATCCGGAATGCACTTACGCCGTACGCATGCTTGCCGATGAAGTTTGTTCCACTGAAAAGATGGTTACCTTTTGCAGAGAATCGCCTTCAGGCGAGATCATTGTCGTAACTGAAGCCGGTCTGTTGCATCGCCTGCGCAAAGAAATCCCAAACAAGAACTTCATTCCCGGTCCGACGGATAACTGCTTCTGTGGCGAATGCCGGTTCATGAAGATGAACACGCTCGAAAAAGCTTATGACGCGCTCTTGAACATGGAACCGGAAATCACTTTACCGGAGCCATTACGCAAGCGCGCAGAGCTACCCATTCGGCGGATGCTTGAGCTAAGCAAATAGCGGTCCCCTCTTCTCAAGGTGTCATTCCAAGCGGGAATGGTGCGGCTGTGAGCCGCGCCATAGAGTGGCGGCCAGTCAGAGTGAGAGAGTGGGAGCGAACGATTCAAACGGCCCACCATTTCGCCGACAAACAAGCGGTTGAAATAGGCGCCTCCAAATTTTCTATCCGTGACATCCGCATAATCCACGGTTTCTTCTGCCAACGAATGACTGAAAAATCCACCGAAGCACGAATCGACCGACTTCAAGCGGGCGGCATTATCGATCTGCACTTCGATTTGCCGATGGATCTGTACGAAAAGCGGGAGCGCAGAAACGTGCTGAAGACCGAGTTCTTGCCGGAACTCGAAGCCGGGAATATTGGCGTGGTCGGCGTCGCGATTTATATCGAGGACCGTTATCTTCCGGAGGCCGGCCTGTGTGTGGCGCTTGATCAAATTGCGCGATTGTATGCTGAGACGCAGGCGTGTCCTCAGTTCGGGATTTGTAAGAGTTATCGCGACATCGAGAACGCACTCAGCGAAGGCAAAATCGCACTGCTCATCACGATGGAGGGAGCAGAGCCGCTCGAAACAGACTTGAACCTTCTGCGCATTTTCTACGAGCTGGGAGTCCGCTCAATGGGGCTCACTCACGCGCGAAGCAATGAGGCGGGACATGGTGGAATCTTTGCGCTGAGCGGTTCATCACAGGAGGGTCTTACCGAGTTTGGCCGTGATCTGGTGCGAGAATCCGAGGCGCTCGGCGTGATGATCGATCTTGCTCACATCAATCCAGCCGGTTTCAACGACATTTTGTCAGTGATGACAAAGCCGCCAATTGTTTCGCATACAAATGTCCGACGCTATTACGATATCGAGCGCAACATCAACGATGACCAGATCAAAATGATCGGGGAACGGCGCGGTGTGATTGGCGTTAACTCGGTCCTGGTCAGTCCAAAAGAGGAAGAAACCACTCTCGATCGTTACGTAGATCATATTGAACACATAGCCAATTTGATTGGCATCGATGGAGTCGGAATTGGCTTTGATTTCTTTGAGTTTATCTACAACCAGTGGCCCGAGGCGGCAAAAAAGCAGCTCGCCGAAAAGCTTACGACGCCCCACTTCATTCCCGATCTGAAGAATCATTCGCACGCCGGTAACCTCACTCGCAAACTGATCGAGCGCGGTTTTCATGATGAAGACATCGAAAAAATCCTGCGTGGAAACTGGCTGCGAATTTTCGAACAGTGGCTGTAACCGAACTGTAACTCGCGGTTAACGAATTTTGCTTGTCAGCTGAACAATTTTTGGTCACCCTCACAAATTTGTGAGGGCCCTCTCCACAGCGCTCCCCTCGCGACAGCCTTCTGTAGCTATTGCTGACGACAGTACGGTCGCCAGAGAAGGACTCGCCGCCATTATCCGGCATGACCGGGGCTACACGGTCTGCGGACTGGCAACCGATGAAAGGGCGACGCGTGATGTGATGGAAAAGCACCAGCCAGATCTGCTTCTCATCGAACCTTTCCTTGGCCATCAGGACGGAATTTTTCTTCTCAAACAGCTTGCAGGGCGTTTTTCCCAGGCCCGAATTCTCGCTGTATCAAGACGGGCCGAAGAAATTTACGCAGAACGCGCGCTGCGAGCGGGCGCCTCAGGGTACTGGATGAAAACCAGTACGCGAGAGGAGTTAATCCGTGCCATTGATACGGTGCTCGCGGGTGAGCTTTATGTTAGTCCGCGGATCGCAATGCGCGCCGTTCACGAGGTCGTCGATCGGCCGACATTACATCCTAAGATACCTAACCTGACCGACCGCGAACTGCATGTTTTTGCCTTGAGTGGTGCCGGCCTCGGAACAAGCCGTATCGCGCAAGAACTCGGGATCAGTCCCAAAACCGTTGAAACATATCACGAGCACATCAAGGTCAAGATGGGCTACCGCGATGCCAACGCACTTCGCAGAGGCGCCCGAGAGTGGTTCGAGGTCAATCACCACTAGTGCTCCAGGGGTTCGCCTTACATTTCAATCGGGGATTAGACGTTGAAAATATCGGGGAGAGTCCCCGATAGACGATCAAACGCACAAGGCGCTAGTCTCACGGCCACATAGCGAGGATCGAAGTTATGAAAAGACTAACGAAGACAGGCTTAGCCGTAACAATTGCAGGTGTGGTGTTGTTATTAAGAGGCAGTTCCCTTTTAGTGACAACGGCGATTGCCCAAGGTCCGAATAATCCACAGCAGAAAGCAGAAGAATCAACCCGAGACGCACCACCCGACACCACGCCCTACAGACGCCCGGCGGTTCCTGGAGATTTCGCACCAAAAGGCACGAGACCAATTCCGCTTCTGCCGGCGGTTTTTATCGTGGATGCTGTCGTGAACAACACCGACCCCAACCTGACGAATACCGACACATTCAACGACGGCGAAACGTCTATAACAGTGAATCCAGCGAACCCTAACGAAGTTGTCGTCACGGCCTTTTCAGGGGGATGGGGCGCGAATGCGCCCCTTTGGGAGTCCACCGATGGAGGTAATATCTGGACCAAGCAATTTACGATCCCCGCACCGCCTGGCATAGCCGCAGGCGGATGTCCGTGTGATCAAGCCATCGATTACGGAATGGCCAATCAGATGTCTGGCACATTTCTTATTAGCGACATCTTTAGCGGCACAACGACGAACCCTGCGAGCGCTGCCGCCTGGAACTGGCTGGTTATCGGTGGCGTCACACAGCCTACAAATTTCAACAATTCGCCCCCGCCCGGAGGGGTGGATCAGCCGTGGCTTCTTGTCAATGAGGACCCAGCGATTCCGGCTCAAGACAATGTATATACGGCCTACGACGACTTTACTAACGGATCCAATTGCGTGGGTGACGCCTGCACCGAGCGAGTATCTGTCTCCTATGGTGTCAATCCGCCAAACTTCACAATCGATAATCAATCCGGGACAGCGACAGGTAGCATCAACCCAGGGCACCGGCTTGCGATGGACCCCCGAAATGGCTTCGTCTACAGCTTATTCCAGCGGAATATCGCTGCAGGGGGTGGAGGTTCAAAAAACATCGACTACATGCTCAACCGCTCCACGGATGGCGGGGCCACGTGGACTCTGAACGGAAACGCAGGCGGCATTATTGTGGCCAATGGCGACAGCACGCAGCCGCAACCTAAGTTTGGTACTGTTAACGCCCTTCTTGGAGGAGTCGATCACGCCGCTGTGGATCCAACTAATGGGGATGTCTACTACGTTTATGGTAATCGCGATGCCGGTACCGGCAATGATCGCCTCGCCATTCGCCGAATTGAAGACAATGGAGGCGGCGGTGTGACTGTCGGGCCGGAACATTTCGTGACAGGTCAGGTAGAGGCCGCCATTCCGTCAGTTGCAGTAGCTAGCAACGGTATAGTCGGTGTCTTTTATTACACCTTCGACGGTTTCTCACCAGATGGCTTCCCAACCTTCTCAGCGCATCTGGCACAGAGCAGCGACCAGGGCGTTACTTTCAGCGACCAGGTTCTGTTGACCTTTCTGTCCTCTGCCATGGCTAACGGGGATGCCAGGCAACGAGTGCTGGGAGATTATATGCAGATGAAAGCGGTGGACACTTGCTTCTTTGGAGCTTTCACGGGAAATGGCGTTCCTTTTGGGCGGCCTTTCGCCAACCACGACCCGATCTTCTTCAGAGTCTGCGTCGGTGAAGCGGACCTGGCAATCACAAAGAGCGACTCACCAGACCCAGTGATAGCCGGGAATGACTTGACTTACACAGTTACCGTTACTAACAACGGGCCGGATGCAGCGACATCGGTTAGTGTAACAGACAACCTGCCCTCTGAAACAACGTTTGTCTCATGTTCTTCAACAGGGGGTGGAGTCTGTGGGGGCTCCGGTAACAACCGCACAGTCACCTTTGCATCTCTTGCATCAGGGCAATCTGAAACTATAACCTTTGTGACTAGTGTGGATTGCTCGCTCGCCGACGGCACGCTGATAAACAACACGGCCACCGTGAGTTCTATTACACCTGATCCCGACACAACTAACAACTCCGCGACAGCGACTACGACAGCTTCTAACCCAGCTCCGGTGATTACTGGTGCGACGGCAGATCCATCGGTGCTGTGGCCACCAAACCACAGAATGGTGAATGTGACGGTCAGCTACGACGTTACCGATAACTGTCCGTTGCCGCCTGGTTCCTGCACACTCGGTGTGACCAGCAATGAACCGATCCTTGGTCACGGAAGTGGTCATACATCTCCAGACTGGATTGTGTTGGATGATCATCATGTGTTGCTTCGAGCAGAGCGGCAAGGCAACGGCAATGGACGCATTTATACAACCATCATCACCTGCACTGACAGCGGTGGCAACTCCTCGGAGGAGCAGGTGGAGGTAGTCGTACCCCACGACAGAGGCAGGCGATAGTCAATCCTAAGAGTCGTAACATTTCCTTTCCCGCAACAGGAAAGGAAATTGCGTCCGAGTTGACTCACCATAGGGCCAGATTTCGCGGAAATATTATCTCGGGCGAACCTGGCGGCCTGATCTCGCAGCTCGATTATTGATCGAATGTGGAACATGAATGGTTCGAACGCATTTCGCTTGTGGTCTGAAAGCGTTTCAGACAATCTCAAGATTTTTAAGGGGCTTTCGATGCGAATCAAATCAACGTGATCCCGAACGGAACTTGAGGTGTAATCACTCAAAGTAAACTAGCAGAGAAGTGAGGCTATGATGCGACTAACACAGTTATGCTTAACCGTATTGATTGTAGGTTTAGTGTTGTTACCAAAGGGAGGTTCACTTCTAGTCACGGCAGCAACGGCCAAAACTCAAAACAACGCGCAAGGACGGGCCGGGGACTCACAGTCAACCCGGGACGCCCCGCCGGACACCACCCCCTACTGGCGACCGGCGCTTCCTGAGGATTACATTCCGAAGGGTATGAGGCCGATTCCGCTCGTTCCCGGGGTGTTTATTGTGGATGTCGTCGTGAACAACACCGATCCCAACCTCACCAACACCGATACATTTAACGACGGTGAAACATCGATAACAGTGAATCCAGCGAACCTAAACGAAATTGTCGTGACGGCTTTTTCAGGGAGCTGGGGAGCACATGCCCCCTTGTGGCATTCTACCGACGGAGGGAATATCTGGACCAAGGAATTTACAATCCCTGCGCCTCCGGGTATAGCGGCAACCGGTTGTCCCTGTGATCAGACCGTCGATTACGGAACGGGCAATCAAATGTCCGGCACCTTTCTTATCAGCGACATCTTTAGCGGTATTACCAGCAACCCAGCGAGCGCCGCGGCATGGAACTGGCTTGTTATTGGTGGCGTCACGCAGGCTACAAATTTTAATAATTCACCACCGCCCGCATTTGTAGATCAACCGTGGCTACTGGTAAATGAGGACCCACTGATTCCAGCCCAGGACAATGTCTATTCCGCCTATGACGACTTTATTAACGGGAACGATTGTGTGGGGGACGACTGCCGCACACGAGTGTCAGTCTCTTACGGCGTCAATCCGCCGAACTTCACAGTAGATAACCAATCCGGGACAGCGACGGGTAGCATTAATCCAGGTCATCGGCTTGCTGTTGATCCACGAAATGGCTTCGTCTACAGCTTATTCCAGCGGAATATCGCTGCAGGGGGTGGAGGTTCAAAAAATATTGACTACATGCTTAACCGCTCCACGGATGGCGGAGCCACGTGGACACTCAACGGAATGGCCGGTGGGATTATCGTGGCTAACGGCGATAGTACGCAGCCAACTCCCAAGTTCGGTACCGTCAATGCTCTTCTTGGCGGGGTGGACCACGCCGCCGTAGATCCGAACAACGGGGACATCTATTACGTCTACGGGAATCGTGATGCCGGCACCGGTAATAACCGACTCGCGATCCGCCGCATCCAGGATAATGGAGGCGGTGGTGTGACTGTGGGACCGGAGCATTTCGTGACAGGTCAAGTCGACGCCGCCATTCCGGCGGTTGCAGTAGCCAGCGATGGGACGGTCGGCGTTTTCTTTTACACCTTCGACGGCTTCTCGCAGGACAACGTCCCAATCTTCTCGGCCCGTTTGGCGCAGAGCAGAGATCAGGGTGTTACTTTTAGCCATCAGACGCTGTTGACTTTCCTATCTTCCGCTGCTGACAACGGTAATTCCAGACAGCGCGTGCTCGGAGACTATATGCAGATGAAAGCGGTAGATGGTTGTTTCTACGGAGCCTTCACGGGCAATGGCGCCCCCTTTGGTCGACCTTTTGCCAACCACGACCCAATCTTCTTCAGAGTCTGCGCCGTTGCACCGCCAAGGCCCACTCCAACGCCAAGGTCCCGCCCGACGCCAGCGCCGCGTCCAACGCCGCCGCGCTAGGAAATAACTTATACGTTTACGGTAACAGGGAGCGTTAATGGCATTCTTTAGCCGGCGGGCTACCTGGACGGAATGGAAATCGTATATGTAATCACCGCACACACCGCAACCATCCCGATCATGGCGACGATAAAGATCCCATCTGCGATTTTTTCAAGGCGATGCATCCTGCGCAGGCCTCGCGAGCGCAGCGCCCAGTAAGAAAGCAGACAAGAGACTAGAAACAGCAGTGCATCGCCAGCCAGCAAATCATCTGCCAGCGTATCCGCGGTTCCAAGCGTGATAACGACGCGGATCAATCCAATAACGGTCAGGCAAACGCCAACCATCGCAGATGAGACACTGAAGATGTGGATGCAAATGTCCTGCTCGAGATGGCTGTTTGCATCGCGTTGCGGCTCTGTTTCTCCCTTCATGCGACCAGTATTAGACTCGTCGCGAAAGCGACTGTTCAGAGAATTGCGTGGCTGATAGAAGAATTGAAATGTGCGCTAACTAAAAACTGCATTTGAAATTCATTAACCTGACCCGTCGCACCGAGATTGGTGCGAATTCATATTATCTCGAGATGGGCCGTCATCGACTGGTGCTCGATTGCGGAATGCATCCCAAGGACACCGGTGAGGATGCGCTGCCGAATTTCAAAGCGATCGCCGGGCAGGAGATCGAAGCGATCCTGATTTCTCACGCCCATCAAGATCACATCGGTACATTGCCGGTACTGATGCGACGCTTTCCGACGGCGCACATTTTCATGACGGAAGCCACGGCTGAGATCGGCAACGTGCTTTTGCACAACTCGGTTAATGTGATGACCCGGCAACGCGAAGAGATCGGTCGTACTGTCGCGGGGCTGTATCCACTTTTCACGCATCGAGAAACCGATCGCGCATCGGAACGCTGGCGGAGATGTCCGCTGCGTCAGCGTATCTCCATTTCCGGCGAGCGTGCGCCGGAGCGCGAGAAAGATGCACTGACATTCGAGTTCTTCGACGCAGGACACGTGCTGGGCTCGAGCGGAATTCTTCTGCGAGCGGAAGGTAAAACTGTCTTCTATACCGGGGACGTCAATTTCGACGATCAAACGATCATGGAAGCAGCGGTCTTTCCGGAAGAGAAGGTCGATGTCCTGATCATGGAATGCACACGAGGCGATCACGCGAAACCGGCCGGCTGGACGCGCGCCGGAGAAGAGCAACGCCTGGCAGAAGCGATCTCCACAGCTTTTCAGCGTCAGTCGTGCGTGCTGATACCGGTATTCGCGCTGGGGAAAACGCAGGAAATTCTGGCAATGCTTTACAAGTTCGGCCGCGAAAGGCTTCTGCCTCAGTTTCCAATTTACATAGGTGGTCTCAGCTCGAAGATGACCGATATCTACGACCGTCGCGCGCACATGACTCGCCGGCAATTGCCGCGTCTGACATTAATGAGGGAAGCCGCACCGTTCATTTTGAACGACGGAACAGTGCGCGACGCGCCGCTGCGCCCGGGCCGGGTTTACGCACTCTCCAGTGGAATGATGGTACCGAAAACACTCTCCAATGTCCTTGCGCGTCGATTAATCGAGAACCCGCAGCATTCGATCTTTTTTGTCGGCTATGCCAGCCCGGAATCGCCTGCCGGTCTTCTACGGGACGCTGGAACAAATGGGGAGGTTGCCCTCGACCCCGACAAACCACCCCAGCGCGTCCGCTGCAATATCGACCAGTTTCAGTTCAGTGCGCACGCCACGCGCGAGGGGCTCATCGATTACGCCAGAAAACTTTCGCCCGCCAAAATTGTCCTTGTGCATGGTGATCCACCAGCGGTGGAGTGGATGCGCTCAACATTGTCGGCGCACCTTCCTCGATCCGAAGTTTTTGTGCCAAGCCCCGGCATTGAGCTTGAGTTGTGAGAAGTGGCAGAGCGAGCGTAAATCGAAAAGCGCAGCCTCTGATTTTACACTTCTCACCTCTGACTAAATGAAAATCGTTTCCTGGAACATTAATTCGCTACGAAAGCGCCAGGACCGCTTATTCGCCTGGCTGGAGGCGACAACGCCGGATGTTGTTTGCTTGCAGGAAACAAAATGCACTGACGACCAGTTTCCCGCCCTTGCCCTAAAAGCGGCCGGTTATTACGCGGCTTATCACGGCGAAAAATCGTACAACGGCGTCGCGATCATTTCGAAGCTCGAGCTTCGCGACGTGCGTCTGTCGCTCTGCGACGACGTGGTCGATCCCCAGGCGCGCGTGATTGCGGCGACCATCGGTGGCCTCCGCGTTCTTTCGACGTATGCGCCGAACGGCCAGGCGGTCGGTTCTCCAGCCTATGAGTACAAACTGCATTGGTATCGCCGCCTGCGAGATTATGTCGCGAAAGAAAAGGCTGGCGATGTTGTGGTGTGCGGCGACTTCAACGTCGCGCCGGAAGATATCGACGTTTACGATGCAAATCTGTGGCGTGGCGCCATCATGTGTTCCGATGGCGAACGGGCCGCGTTTCAGCGCTTGTGTGAAATCGGCTTGCGCGACACTCTGCGAATTCATCACAAGGAAGGCGAACTTTTCAGCTGGTGGGATTATCAGATGCGCGCGTTTGAAAGAAATCGGGGGCTGCGCATTGACGCGATTCTGGCTAGCGAAAAACTAGCGAAACGCTGCAGCGCATCAGGAATCGACATCGAAATGCGCAAGGGCAAAGAACCGTCCGATCACGCGCCGGTGTGGGCGGAGTTTGACGACTAGTTAGACGTTCAATAGACGGATTCTGAATTGGACGTTAGGTGTGGGACGTTGAACGTTGGAGGTTAATGACTAACGAATCGCACCTTCGCGTTTCGAATCCACCGCCAAAGCCTCTCTTGATTTGGGATGGCGAGTGTCATTTTTGCAAGCGGTGGATCGAACGTTGGCGCGAAATCACCGCTGGCAACGTGGATTATGCCACCTTTCAAGAGGCAGCAACGCGGTTCCCTGAAATTCCAATCGCACAATTCAGGCGAGCGGTTGCCTTCATCGAGCCGGATGGCAAAGCCTTCTTTGCCGCCAAAGCCGTCTATCGCTCGTTGCGATATCGATCCTCGAAGAAATGGCTGACCTGGAGTTACGATCACGTTCCTGGGTTCGCAGGCATTTCCGAGACCGCTTACAAATTCATCGCACGCCATCGCGGTCTTGGATCAACCTTTACTCGATTGTTGTGGGGGAAAGACGTGCGGCCGCCGACTTATTTTTGGGCGCGTCGCTGGTTTCTCCGCATGCTTGGACTCATCTATCTGATCGCCTTCGTGTCTCTTTGGGTGCAAGTGGATGGACTTGTTGGCAGCAACGGAATGTCGCCCGTAAATCGGTTTCTCCCTGCAGTTCGGCAGCAACTTGGGCCAGACGCTTATTTTCTCTTGCCAACACTTTGCTGGTTCGACTCGAGCAACGCCTTTCTACATTTCCTTTGCGGTGGCGGCGTTGTTCTTTCGTTGCTTCTGATTTTCGGAATCGCGCCGGCGCTTTTACTCGTCGCGCTTTTTGTCTTTTACCTGTCGCTCACGATCGGTGGACAAGTGTTTCTGAATTTTCAATGGGATGTTCTCCTGCTGGAAACCGGTTTTTTGTCGATCTTCATTGCGCCATGGCGACTATGGCCGCGGGACCTACTATGGCGGCCGGGGTCGGCGACCCCAGCTACAGTTTCTCCAGTTTCACGGGCGGGTTTGTTTTTGCTCAAGGTCCTTCTCTTCAAAGTAATGCTCATGTCCGGCGTCGTGAAGTTGACCAGCGGTGACGATTCCTGGGGTTGGCTGAATCACTCGTTTCATTGGAGCGCGCTGACGGCGCTTGATTATCATTACTGGTCGCAGCCGTTGCCGACAGTCTTTGCCTGGTGGGCGGACAAAAGCCCGGAATGGTTCAAACATTTTTCGGTCGCGTTTTGTCTCGCAGTGGAAATCATC
>Ga0134126_10006975_pt1 | contig 14198 bp, 16 predicted proteins | sample KB31752_FD_96881 | JGI IMG/M metagenome (GOLD analysis project Ga0134126, IMG submission 96881) | Terrestrial soil microbial communities with excess Nitrogen fertilizer from Kellogg Biological Station, Michigan, USA - KB3-175-2 | ecosystem: Environmental > Terrestrial > Soil > Unclassified ... | reverse complement strand
GAGCCGGCGTCGACGGCAGCCGGATCGCGTCCGGCTGGAACCGATTCGAGCGGGATCGAGTCGACGGCGACGATCTCGCGAATTGCCCGCGGCGTCCCCTCGGCGTCGACGAGCGTTCCCCGCGCCGCGAGCGCGCGCGCGAGCCGGGCGCCGAGGAAGCCCCTTGCGCCGGTGATGACGATGCGCACGGCCTCATCATATACTCGCGCGACATGACCGGACCGAACGCGCCGCGCCGGCTCGCCATCGCAACGCGCGAATCCGCCCTTGCCCTGTGGCAGGCCGAGCACGTCCGCGCGCGGCTTGCTGCCCAGTACCCCGGCAGCAGCATCGAGCTCGTCGGCATCACGACGCAGGGCGACCGCATCGTCGATCGGCCGCTCGCCGCGATCGGCGGCAAGGGACTGTTCGTGAAGGAGCTCGAGGCCGCGCTCGACGACGGGCGCGCCGACCTCGCCGTCCATTCGCTGAAAGACGTCCCGATGGACCTTCCGCCCGGGTTCGCGCTTGCTGCGGTCACCGCGCGCGATGACCCGCGCGATGCGCTGGTGTCAACGCGCTACGATAGCCTCGACGCGCTGCCCGCCGATGCGGTGGTCGGCACGTCGAGCCTGCGCCGCGAAGCGCAGCTTCGCGCGAGACATCCCGGACTGTCGATCGTTTCGCTGCGCGGCAACGTGCACTCGCGGCTGCGCAAGCTCGACGACGGCGCGTACGACGCAATCGTGCTCGCTGCGGCGGGGCTGAAGCGCCTCGGCCTCGCCTTGCGCATCCGCGCACTCCTCGATCCGGACACGAGCCTGCCGGCGCCGGGGCAGGGAGCGCTCGCCCTCGAATGCCGCGCCGACCGCGACGACGTCCGCGCAGCGCTCGCACCGCTCGCCGACTCTGCCGCGACGCTCGCCACAGCAGCCGAGCGCGCGTTCTCGCGCGAACTCGGCGGGAACTGCCGCACGCCGCTCGCCGCGTACGCGGAATGGGAGGAAGGGCGGCTGTGGCTGCGCGGCCTCATTGCGAGCCGCGACGGGCGCGACGTGCTGCGCGGGGAAATAGAAGGGGAGATCGACGACGCCGCCGCCGCCGACGCGCTCGGGCAGACGCTCGCCGACCGTTTCCGGCAGCAGGGGGCACAGCGGTTTGCATCGGTCGACTGAACGATGAGCGAATTCAGCCCACTCGCGCCTTTGCAGGCGCCGTCGGGACCGCTCGCGGGCGTCGGCGTGATCGTCACGCGGCCGCAGCGGCAGTCGGCAGCGTTCGCGGCGCGCATCGCGACGCTCGGGGCGGCGCCGCTGATCTGGCCCGCAATCGTCATCGTTCCGCCGCTCGACACGGCGCCGCTCGCGCGCGCCCACGCGACGCTCGCGTCGTACGACATCGCCGTGTTCGTCTCGGCCAACGCCGTCGAATACGGTGCGCCGTCGCCGCGTGAATGGCCCGCACACCTGATTCCGTTCGCTCCGGGGCCGGCAACCGCCGAGGCGCTCGACGGAGTCGGCATCGTCGGCGCGAAGGTTCCGACGACGACGCACGACAGCGAGGGTCTGCTGCAATTGCCCGAGCTCGCCGAACTCGACGGCAGGCGCGTCGTCGTGTTTCGTGGCGAGGGCGGGCGCGAGTTCCTCGGCAACGCGCTGCGCGCGCGCGGGGCAGTGGTCGACCACGTCACCTGTTATCGTCGCGTCGCACCGACCGCAGGCACCGAGGGGCTCGTCGAGGCGCTACGGGGCGGTGCGGCGAACGCGTTGACGATCACTTCCGCCGAGGGTCTCGACAACCTCGTAGCTGCGCTGCCGTCGGAGGGACGCGATCTGCTCACGCGCATACCCGTGTTCGCCGGTCACCCGCGTATCGCCGAGCGGGCGCGTGAGCGCGGATTGCACGCGGTGGAGGCAACGGGCGGTGACGCCGGCCTTCTCGCCGGCCTCCTCGAATGGTTCCGCACGCATCCGCACCCGCGCGCCGGAGCGCCGCCCGGCGCCTGACGACCGGCGCGATGCGGGCGCCTGGCACTTCGATCGCTCACAAAGGGAGCACGCGATGCACGACGTCGACATTCTGATCACGGGGTCGGTGCCCCAGCCGCTTCGCGATGCGCTGCACGCCGATTACCGCTGCCACGACCACGCCGGCGGCGACGCCGGGGGCGTAACGGACGTAGCGGCTGCGCGGATCCGCGCCGTCGTGCAGGGTGGCTGGACCGTCACGCCACCGGCATTGCTCGATCGCCTGCCCGCGCTCGAGCTGATCTCGGTATTCGGGGTCGGCTACGACGGTGTGCCCGTCGACTACTGCCGCCGCCGCGGCTTGCGCGTCACGCACACCCCCGACGTGCTGACCGACGATGTCGCCGACATCGGACTCGCGCTCATCCTGATGTCGGTGCGCGAGCTGGTTCGGCTCGATCGTTTCGTCCGCGACGGGCGATGGCTCGCCGCGAGCCCGTCGCTGACGACGCGCATTGCCGGGCGCACGGCGGGTATTCTCGGCCTCGGCCGGATCGGTACGGCGATCGCGCATCGTGTCGAGGCAATCGGCATGAACGTCGTCTGGACCGGGCGCAAGCCGCGTGACGTGGCCTGGCGCTACGTTCCCGATCTCGTCGAACTAGCGCGCGAATCCGACGTGCTCGTCGTCGCCTGCCCGGGCGGCCCGGCGACGCGCCATCTGGTCGATGCGAAAGTGCTTGCGGCGCTCGGCCCGGAGGGCACGCTTGTCAACATCGCGCGCGGATCGATCGTCGACGAGGAGGCGCTCGTCCGCGCGCTCGGCGATCGAACGATCAGGGCCGCGGGGCTCGACGTGTACACCGACGAGCCGCGCGTCCCGCAGGCGCTCCTCGAGATGGACAACGTCGTGCTGCTGCCGCACGTCGGCAGCGCGACGCGCGAGACGCGCAAGGCGATGGCCGATCTCTGCAAGGCGAACGCCGACGCGTGGTTCGAGAGCGGGCGCGTGCTGACGCTCGTCGCCGAGTTGCGCTGATCAGCGCGCCGGCTGCGGCGCCGCGCCGCGGTGGAACATCACGACGAAGAGGGCGGTGACGACGAACACGAGCGCGACCCATTCACTCGGCCCCGGGCGCTCGCCGAGGAAGGCCATGCCGGCGAATACCCCGGCGACCGGGATCGGCAGCGACAGCAGCGACGACAGGCTGACCGGCAGCGAGCGCGCCAGCGTGAACCACGCCCAGTTGGCGAGCAATCCGCCAGGCAGGATGTTGTAGGCGAGTGCGGACCAGCCGCGCCACGAAAGTCGCGCGAGCTCCGTCGGAAGCGGGGTCGGGTCGAACAACGGGGCGAGCAGCGCCATCGGGATCCAACCCAGGACGATCATCCAGCCGGTCAGCGCGACCGGAGACATCGGCATTGGCCATCGGCGCAGCAGCGCAGTGCCGAGGCCCCAGCTCAATGCGGCGATCAGGATCATCGCGACGCCGAAGAGCGCGCCGCCCAGCAGGTGCATCTCGTCGCCGATCAGCACCAGCATGCCGGCCATGCCAAGGGCGAGCCCGACCACTCGGCGCACCGTGAGACGCTCGCCGGCGACGATGACCGCGCACAGCGTCGCCCACAGCGGCATCGTGTAGCCGAGGATCGCGCTGCGCCCTGCCGGAAGGTGCTGGACGCCGAACATCACGAAACCGTTCCAGCCGGCGATGTTGAACAGCGACAGCCAGCCGAGGGGCCACCACAGCGCACGCGGCACGCGGATCGATTGCCGCTGCGCGAGCGCGATGCCGAGAAGCCCGATGCCGGCGAACGGGAGCGTCAGCGCGCGGAACGTCAGCGGTGCGATCTCGGCGACGCCGATCTTCATCATCGGCCAGTTGCAACCCCAGAGCAGCGTCAGCGCGACGACGAGGGAGAACGTTCGCAGGCTCAGGGCCGCTCTCCGAACTTGCTCTGGTGGAGCGCGCGCGCCTGCGTCACCCAGGCATCGCGCCGGATGCGGCCGGGAAACTCCGGGAGCTTCGCGTCGAAGGCGTCGACGTCGCGCTCGCTCCAGGCGGCGATCTGGCGATAGCTGAAGATGCCGAGCTGCTGCAGCATGCGCTCCAGCACCGGCCCGACGCCGACGATGAGTTTGAGATCGTCGGGGGCGGTCCGTGCGTCGAGCAGCGGTGGCGGTGCGTCGCGCTCGAGATCGACGATGATCTGCCGATACCGCGCGGTGTCGGCGCGCGCGTCGGCGAGCTCGCCGAACAGCCGGTGCCGCTCGGCGGCGAAATCGGCGAGCTCGGAGGATTCCGCCGGTGCCGGCGGTTCCCGCGCTTCACGCGTGCCGCGCGCAATCCCCGCGCGGTAGGCGAGGGTCGCCAGCACGATTACGATGACGATCGCCGCGACGAGGGCAAGTGGATTCACGGGTGATCGGTGGCATTCGGTGCGCAGGTGCGCGGGGGACGCTGATTGTATGCGCGCACGGGCAACCCCGTCACCGGGAACGCCGGTCTGCGGCTGCTAGAATCACCGTAAGCGAGCGAACCATGCAAAGCGCCCCCGGCACCGACAGCGATCGCAACGCGGCGCCACCTCGCGAGGGCGAAGAGCCGGTGCACGCGGACGGTTCATCGCGCCGGGAGGCGGGAGGAGGTGCGGGAACGAGCCTCCTGTGGACGGTCGTGCTGATCGCGATCGCCGCCGGTGTGTGGGGTCTGATCGCTGCACATCGCTCCTCGGTCGCGTTGCAGCGCGCGGTGGCCGAGCGCCTCGCCGCCGCCGACGCTGCCGTCGCGCAGGCGCGCACGACCCAGGCGGATCTCGCCAACCAGCTGCGTGCGGCACAGACGAACATCGCGTCGCTCGATGCTCGCGTCGGGGCGTTCCAGGCGCAACAGGCGTCGCTCGATGCACTCTACCGCGACCTCGCTCCATCGCGCGACGAGCTCGCGCTGACCGAGATCGAGCAGATCCTGGTGCTCGCGAGCCAGCAGTTGAGCCTTGCCGGCAACGTCCAGGCCGCGCTCACGGCGCTGCAGGTCGCGGACGGCAAGCTGGCTGAGCTCGACCGTCCGCAGTACGGCACGCTGCGCCGCGCGCTTGCAAAGGACATCGACGCGCTGAAGGCCGTCCCGTACGTAGACGTCACTGGTATCGCGATCAAGCTCGACCAGGTGCTCGCCGCCGTCGACACGCTGCCCCTCGCGCGCGACGAGCGCGTCGCCCCGCCGGCACCGCCATCCGCTCAGGCGGACGAGCCGGCGTGGCGGCGGTTCCTGTCCGATCTGTGGGCACAGATGCACGACATCGTGCGCATCGAGGTGACGAGCCAGCCGGCGGCGCCGCTGCTGACGCCGTCGCAGGCGTTCTTCCTGCGCGAGAACCTGCGCCTGCGCCTGCTGTCGGCGCGCATCGGCCTCCTGTCGCACAACGAGCGCAGCTTCAAGGCCGATCTTCGCGACGCGATCGCGTGGCTGAACCAGTATTTCGACATCACGTCGCGTCCGGTGCAATCGGCGCTCGCGACGCTCGCCCAGCAGCAGCAGGTGACGATGCCGCACGAGATGCCCACGCTCGCCGCCAGCCTCGACGCGGTGCGGGCGCTGCGCGCGGCGGCCGACCGCAGCAACGACCGCGGCGCAGATCCGTCGGCGCTGCGGCCGAAGTAGTCCCGCCGTGCGCGCGCTCGTTGCCTTCCTGCTGCTCTGCGCCGCGGCGGTGGCGCTCGCGCTGCTGTTCAGGATCGGTGACGGCTACGTGATGCTGGTGTCGCCGCCGTACCGGATCGAGCTGTCGCAGAACGCGTTCATCGTTGCCGCCGTGCTCGCGTTCGTCGTGCTGTACGGGGTCGTGCGCGCGGTCGTGCGGCTCGCGCGACTGCCAGGCGATGTCCGGGCGGCGCGCCTGCGCCGCCGGGACGAGAAGCTTCGCAGTCGCGTCGATTCGGCGGTCGTCGCGCTGATCGAGGGCCGGCACGGCAAGGCGCGCCAGTATGCCGAGGAGGCGCTGGCCATTCCGGGCGCTCCGGCGATGCCCGCGTTGATCGGCGCGCGTGCCGCGCTCGAAACGCGCGATTTCGACGGCGCCAAGGCGATGCTCGACCGGCCCGGCGCGCAGGTGACTCCGCTCGCCGTACCGCGCCTGATGCTCGAGGCCGAGCTGGCCCTCGAGCGCGGCCAGCCGACCGACGCGCTCGCGCGGCTTGCCGAATTGAAGAGCGAGGCGGGACTGCACACGGCGGCGCAGCGCCTCGAGTTACGCGCGCTCACCGCCGCCGGGCGGCCCGCCGAGGTTCCGGCCCTCGTCGACAAGCTCGTGAAACGCAAGGTCTACGACGCGGCGCAGGGTGCGGCGCTGCGTGCCGCTGCGCACGCCGATACGCTGAAGGGGCTCGCCCACGATCCGGCCGGTCTGCGCGCGTACTGGGCGCACGTCGCCGAGACCGACCGCGTCCAGCCGGCGGTTGCGCGTGCGGCGGCCCAGTCGTTTCTCGCCATCAATGCCGACCGTGATGCCGCCGAAGCGATTCAGCGGGCGCTCGATCGTAACTGGGACGCGGGGCTCGTGTTGCTCTATGCGCAGTGCCGCAGTCCGGATCCGACGCGGCAGCTCGAGACCGCGGAACGCTGGCTCACGCGACACAACGGCGATGCGACGCTGCTCTATGTGCTCGGCAAGCTGTGCGAGCGCCAGAAGCTCTGGGGAAAGGCGCAGACCTACCTCGAGGCGAGCCTCGCGCTCGACAATCACTGGCGTGCGCAGGTTGCGCTCGGCGAGATGCTGGCGAAGCTCGGCCGCCACGACGAGGCCAATCCGCACCTCGCCGCCGCGCTGCAGCTCGCCCTCGCCGAACTCGGCGACTAGCGCGGTTCGGTCTCGGCCGCGTAGGTGAAGCTATCGGCGTAGAAATCGTCGGGCGCGAGTCCGCGCAGCGTCGTGAAATCGCGCCGCGCGGCATCGATCATCGCCGGTGCGCCACAGGCGTACACCTGGTAGCCGGAGAGGTCGGGGAAATCGGTGAGCACAGCGTGGTGCACGAGGCCGGTGCGGCCAGGCCACGCATCGTCGGGTGCGGGTTCGGAGAGCACCGGGATGAAGGTGAAGTTCGCGTGCTGCGTCTGCCATGCGCCCGGCAGCCCGGCAAGGTAGAGATCGCGCTTCGCGCGGGCGCCCCAGTAGAGCACGATCTTGCGCGGGATCCGGTGGAACAGCATGTGCTCGACGATCGCCTTGATCGGCGCGAAGCCGGTCCCGCCGGCGAGAAAGATCACCGGCTTGTCCGAGTTCTCGCGCAGGTAGAAGCTGCCGAGGGGGCCTTCGAGGCGCAGGATCTCGCGCCCGCGATAGCTCGTGAACAGCGGATCGGTGAAGACCCCGCCGGGTGTATGCCGGATGTGCAGTTCGAGCAATGCATCGGCATGCGGCGGGGTTGCGATCGAGAAGCTTCGCCGATGGCCGTCCTTCAGCATGAAATCGATGTACTGACCGGGCAAATACTGAAGACGCTCGTTCGTCGGCAGCTTCAGTCGCACGATCGCGACGTCGGGAGCGGGCTTGTCGATCGACTCGATCCGGCAGGGCAGCCGCTTGATTGCGATGTCGCCCGCGCGTCGCACTTCGCGCGCCTCGATGACGAGATCGTCCTGTGGGCGCGCGCAGCAGAAGAGTGCGTAGCCCTGCCTCTTGTCGTCGTCGGTCAGCGCGGAAGCCTGGTAGGCGCCGTAGTCGACGCTACCTTCGACCACCTTGCCCTTGCAACTCCCGCAGGCTCCGTTGCGGCAGCCGTAGGGAATCATCAGATCGGCGCGCATTGCCGCCTGCAGCACCGTTTCATCGGGCTCGCAGGGAAACGTGTGGCCGCCGGGGCGTGTGGTAATCTGAAACGTCATCGAGCGATGGGCGTCGCGGCGGCATGACGCAACGGATTCTGCTGGTGGGCTGCGGCGACGTCGCGCTGCGCGTTGCCGAGCGGCTGCGCGATCGTGCGAGGCTGTATGGCGTCACGCGCAATCGCGACGACACGCGGCGGATGCGCGCTCACGGCGTGGTTCCGCTCGCGGCGGATCTCGACGATCTGGCGACGCTCGCGCGGCTGAAGCTCGCGCCGGACGCGGTGCTCCATTTCGCGCCGCCGCCGTCCGAAGGTCGCGACGATCCGCGCACGCGCCGGTTGCTGGCTGCACTCACGAGGGCGCGGATTATACCGCGGCGCTTCGTCTACATCTCGACGTCGGGCGTCTACGGCGATTGCGCCGGCGCCGAGGTCGACGAGACCCGCCCGCGGCGCGCGCAGACCCCGCGCGGAAGGCGACGTGTCGCCGCCGAGGAGCGCCTGCGCGCGTGGGCCGCGCACAGGCGCGTCGCGCTCGCCATCCTGCGCGTTCCGGGCATCTACGCGCCGACCCGGCTGCCGCTCGAGCGCGTGCGCCAGGGCACTCCGGCACTCGCTCCCGACGTCGACGTCTACACCAACCACATTCACGCCGACGATCTCGCGCGCGCCGTCGTCGCCGCGCTCTGGCTCGGTCGCCCGAACCGCGCGTACAACGTCAACGACGACAGCACGATGAAGATGGGGGCGTGGTTCGACGCCGTCGCCGACGCGTATCACCTGGCGCGCCCTCCGCGCGTGTCGTGGGAGGATGCCGAGCGCCAGATCGCGCCGATGCTGCTGTCGTACATGAGCGAGTCGCGGCGCCTGTCGAATCGCAGGATGAAGCGCGAACTGCGCCTGCGGCTGCACTACGCGACCCCCGAAGCCATGCTGAGCGAGAGCGCGCCACGAACGCTGAAGCGCCAGCTTGCGCTGCCGATATGAGCGCGCTGCCGATATGAGCGCGCTGACGCTGGTCGAGCGTCTCGACGCCTATGAGCGGCTGCTGCGCCTCGACAAACCGATCGGCACGCTGCTCCTGCTGTGGCCGACGCTATCGGCACTGTGGCTCGCGGCTCGCGGCGCGCCGAGCGCGTCGCTGATCGTGATCTTCGTGATGGGAACCTGGCTGATGCGCTCGGCGGGCTGCGCGGTCAACGACTGGGCCGATCGCGATTTCGATGGGCACGTCAAGCGCACCGCGCAACGACCGCTCGCCGCGGGTGTCATCGCTCCGTGGGAGGCATTGGCACTCGGCGCCGCACTCGCGGCGATCGCCTTCGTGTTCGTGCTGTTCACCAACCGCACGACGGTCCTCTGGTCATTCCCCGCGCTGGCGATCGCTATCGCGTATCCGTTCTTCAAGCGCTTCTTCGCGATCCCGCAGGCGTTTCTCGGCATCGCGTTCTCGTTCGGCATCCCGATGGCCTACGCCGCCGCGCAGGGCCGCATACCGGCGATCGCCTGGATCCTGCTTTGCATCAACCTCGCCTGGGTGATCGCCTACGACACCGAGTACGCGATGGTCGATCGCGACGACGACGCGAAGCTCGGCATCCACACGTCGGCGCTCGCCTTCGGCCGCTACGACGTGATCGCCGTCGCGGTGTGCTATGCGGTGTACATCGCCGCGATGGCGTGGATCGGGCGCGCCTACGCGCTCGGCTGGGCCTACGCCACCGGCCTTGCGGTGGCCGTGGTGCTCGCCATCCATCACCTGCGGCTGATCCGCGGGCGCGACCGCGATGCCTGCTTTCGGGCGTTCCTCGGCAATCACTGGCTCGGGTTTGCCGTGTTCGCAGGCATCGCGCTCGACTACGCGCTCTCCAAGGGGAGCTGGCCGCATTCGTGGTAGGCGCAGGGCCGAAGGCCGGAGCACGCCGGCGCGGGTTGCCCCCGGCGCTGGCACCCGACGCGCGCGTGCTGATTCTCGGCAGCTTCCCGAGCGAGGCGTCGCTCGCCGCGCGCCAGTATTACGCGCATCCGCGCAATCACTTCTGGCCGATCCTCGGCGCCCTCGTCGGCGAGCGCCTTGCCGAGCTTCCGTACCGCGAGCGGATCGCGCGCGTGCAGGCGCACCGCATCGCGATCTGGGATACGATCGTCTCCTGCGAGCGTCAGGGAAGCCTCGACGCGGCGATCCGCAACGCGACCCGCGCCGAAGTGCGCCGCGTGCGGCGCGTCGCGCCGGACCTCGCCGCGGTGTGCTTCAACGGCGGTACCGCTGCGCGAGCGCGTAACGTGTGGGAGGCGGCGGGGTACCGGACGCTGCAATTGCCGTCGACGAGCCCTGCCTACACGCTTTCGATCGAAGCCAAGCTGTCGGCGTGGCGGGAACTTGCCGACTACCTTTGACGCGATCGCTCAGTAGGAGAGCGGGGTCAGCCGCCGCGGGCTGCTGCTCGTCGGTTTCGTGTCGCCCGGTGCAGCGGCAACATCGCCCTCGACCACGACGGCAGGCGCGCCGTCACCGATCGCAATGGTGAACGTGAGCCCGGCGAGCGCGGACGTCGCGGCGTCGGGGGTGGCGACGACAGGCTGGATCCGCCGCCGCGTGGCGGCGCTCGCCATGTGCCATTCGCCGGCCGGGAGTCCGGCGCCGGCGAGACTCGCGTAACGAAGCAGAGCGTCGCGCAGAGGTGGATTCATCGTGTTCCGTTCGTCTTCGATCGCGCGGCGAAGCGCTTTCTGCCGCGGCGTTAAACTCCCGCCCCAGCAGAACGATACGGCAGCCCCACCACGACAACTTGGACCGTCGTCGATCGCAATGATTCCACTATCGTGCACCGCGCGACGCTCGACCAGCGAACGTTCGGTCCGGCGAATGCCGAATATTCGCGTTGCATCCAGATCGCGTCCGATGGCGCAGCGCGACGGACGATGAGCTACCGCGATCTGCGCGAATTCATCGCGCAACTCGAAGCTCGCGGCGAGTTGAAGCGCGTGCGCGAGACCGTCGATCCGAAGTTCGAGATGACGGCCTTCTGCGACCGCGTGCTGCGTCGCGGCGGTCCGGCGCTGCTGTTCGAGTCCCCGACTGGGGGACTGACGGGCCCCGACGGGGCGGTGATCCCGGTGCTCGGCAATCTGTTCGGAACCCCAGGGCGCGTCGCCATCGCGATGGGCGCCGATCCGGCGGACTGGCAGAGCTCGCTGCGCGAAGTCGGCCGCCTGCTCTCGCTTCTGAAGGAGCCAGAACCTCCGAAGGGGCTCGTCGACGCGTGGCGCAACACGCGCCCGCTGCTGCTGAAGGTGCTCGACATGGCGCCGAAGCTCCGCAACTCGGCGCCATGCCAGGACGTCGTCTGGGAGGGCGTCGACGTCGATCTCGGGCGACTGCCGATCCAGACCTGCTGGCCGGGCGACGTCGCGCCGCTGATCACCTGGGGGCTGACCGTCACCCGTGGTCCGCGGCAGAAGCGCCAGAACCTCGGCATCTACCGGCAGCAGGTGCTGTCACGAGACAAGGTCATCGTGCGCTGGCTCGCGCACCGCGGCGGCGCGCTCGACTTCCGTGATCACGCCCAGGCGTCACCGGGTACGCCGTTCCCGCTCGCCGTCGTGCTCGGCGCCGATCCCGCGGTGATCCTCGGTGCCGTGACGCCGGTCCCCGACGCGCTCTCCGAATACCAGTTTGCCGGCCTGCTGCGCGGTGCACGCACCGAGATCGTGCGCTGCATCGGCCATGAGCTGCAGGTGCCGGCGTCGGCCGAGATCGTCCTGGAGGGGCACATCCGGCCCGACGCGAGCGATCCGTCGGGCTATGAGTCGGCGGCCGAAGGCCCGTTCGGCGACCACACGGGCTATTACAACGAGGTCGAGCGTTTTCCGGTGCTCACGATCGAGCGCATCACGCTGCGCCGCGATCCGGTCTACCACTCGACCTACACCGGGAAGCCTCCCGATGAGCCGGCGATGCTCGGTGTTGCGCTGAACGAAGTGTTCGTTCCGCTGCTGCAGCGCCAGTTTCCCGAGATCGCCGACTTCTACCTTCCGCCCGAGGGCTGCAGCTATCGGCTGGCCGTCGTGTCGATGCGAAAGCAGTACGCCGGGCACGCGAAGCGCGTAATGTTCGGCATCTGGAGCTTCCTGCGCCAGTTCATGTACACGAAGATGATCGTCGTCACCGACGACGACATCGACATCCGCGACTGGAAAGAGGTCGTCTGGGCGCTGACGACGCGGGTCGATCCCGCGCGCGACACGCTGATCGTGCCCAACACGCCGATCGATTACCTCGATTTCGCGTCGCCGGTTGCAGGGCTCGGCAGCAAGCTCGGCATCGACGCGACCAGCAAGTGGCCAGGTGAGACTGCGCGCAACTGGGGCCGGCCGATCGCCGCCGACGCAGCGCTCGCCGCGCGCGTCGACGAGCTCGTGAGGTCAGCCGGGCTCTGAGCTCACCGGTCGGAGGCGCGTCTGCGACCGCGCAGAGCGCGCACGAGGCGGAAGGCCACGATGCCGATCGAGATCGCGCGCGCTGCGACGCCGAGCCGGCTCGCGCCGATCAGCGGAATCGCGAGCCGCAGTGCGCGTGCGAGGAACGGGTGCGTGTCGCGGAAGCGGCCGGCTGCGCCGCGGGTTCCGAACGAGTCGGCGAGATCGCGCGTCGCCACCGCGACGTCGACTCGCTCGAGATCGGCGCGGGCGACGAGGAGCTCGCGGCGCTTCGCGAGCTCGGCGAGGGTACTCATGTCCTCGTCGCGGGGCCGGGCGGGCTGCCGGCATCATGCGCGTGGGGATGCCGCGCCCGCAGCCATTCGACGTCGCGTCGCAACGCATCGGTCGTGGCGCCGAACGGGACCGGAGCCTCGCGGCGGAGCCGGCGGTGTGCGACGAGCGCAACGATCCCGGCGAGTGCATAGATGACGGCGATGATCGCAATCGCCGCGTATCGGTGATCGTCCCAGAACCAGGCGATGACGCCGAGCGTCACCACCATCGCCGTCAGCGCGAATGCAACCGCGGCCACGGCGAGCAGCACGATCGACGACTTGAGCCGCTCGCGCTCCTGCGCGAACTCGACGCTTACGAGCTCGAGGCGCGTGCGAAGCAGGGCGAGCGACGACGCTACGACCCGGATCGCCGCATCGCGGATCCCGCCGTCCTCGCCGGACATGGCGGTCGCTGCGCTCAGCGACGGTTCATCAGCAGGCCCGCGACGAGCCCGAGCGCGCCGGCGACGCCGACGGCGACCCACGGGTAGTCGCGGACGTACGCGTCGGTCGTCTGCGCCGCGTCCTTCGCGCGGTCGAGCGCCTCGCCCTGCAGTTCCTGCAGGCGCAGCTTCGCCGCGAGGAGCTTCGCTTCGACCTGCGCGCGCAGGTCCTTGGCGCGCTCGCCGGATTCCGCGCCGGCGCGCTTCAGCAGGTCTTCGGCATCGGAGATCAGCTCCGAAAAATCGTCGAGGAGCGTTTCGCGCGGGCTGTTCATGTTCGACTCCGTCGGGTCAGGTGCGGGAGCGCTCGCATCGCAGTGGGGCACGGCGCGGCGCGAAGGCCATTATAGCGACGACGGCTTGCGGACGGTGGCAGGCCGTGCTCTGATGTCGATCGGCCGGCAGGCGCTTGATTCCGGCCGCGTCATCCCCGATCTAGGGGATCGCTTCGGGGGACGACCCCCTTTCGCTCGAGGAAGACCACGATGACCGACTTCCCCGCCTCCGCCACCCCGTCGACGCAGGTCGCGAGGCCGGTTCCCACCGGCGCTGCACTGGTCGTCTACGCGCTGTTCGCCGTCGCCGCGGTGATCGGAGTCGCCTCGCACGGCTTTCCGCTGTTCGCCCCGCTGTTCGGGCTCGTCGGGCTCATCGCCATCGTCATCGCCTACGTGAAGCGGGGCGAAGCGGCAGGGACCTGGCTCGCGTCGCACTTCCGTTGGCTGATCCGCACGTTCTGGTGGTCGCTGCTGTGGGCGTTGATCGGCGGATTGGTGCTCGTGACGCTCGGTCTCGTCCTGATCGGCATCCCGATCGCGTTCGCGATCTGGGCCGTCGACACGATCTGGGTCATCTACCGCGTCATTCGCGGCTATCTGCTCTTCCACTCGAGCCAGCCGGTACCCGGAATGTAGCGCGCTTCGCGTACGCGGCGCCGTGGTCGTACACCCACTCGACCAGCGTGTCGAGCGCATGGGACGCGCGGTCCGCGTGGCGGTCGTTGACGAGGGCAACCACCGAGAACCAGCGATTGTCGGCGTCGATCACGTATCCGGCGATCGCGCGCACGTCGTCGAGGGTTCCCGTCTTGAGCACTGCCTGCCCGGCGACGCGGTCGTCGCGGAAGCGCCGCGCGAGCGTGCCGTCGGTCGCGGCGACCGGTAGCGTATTGGCGAACGCGTCGCGCAGGCCGCTGCGACTCGCTGCGACGAGGAGTCGATTCAAT
>Ga0134126_10006974_pt1 | contig 14198 bp, 8 predicted proteins | sample KB31752_FD_96881 | JGI IMG/M metagenome (GOLD analysis project Ga0134126, IMG submission 96881) | Terrestrial soil microbial communities with excess Nitrogen fertilizer from Kellogg Biological Station, Michigan, USA - KB3-175-2 | ecosystem: Environmental > Terrestrial > Soil > Unclassified ... | reverse complement strand
TAAGATTCGCTATCTTCGCTTCAAGGCCGACGAAGCCTCCCAGGCGATCACGGGTTCCTACCGCATCCTGAACCCCGAGGACAACAAAGAACGCCAGACTATCCACGAGCATGTTTCCGTACCACTTGAAACTGCAGTTACCTCAATCCGAAAACAGCACAAAGAAAAGCTTGCAAAGGAGCCCAGGCGGCCTGCCTTGGGGAATAGAGTGATTGGTGAATCCACAGCCGGCCACGACACCCCGGTAACCGACCTGAAAGGGGTCAAGCATACTTTGTGGCGCGGTCTGCGTTGACGCATTCCTTGGTTGTCGCGCTCAATCTACCCGGCAAACTGGCGGTGCAAATTAATTTCATGGGCGTGTCCACATATAAATATGGCTCATGAACAGTGGAATACCATGGTTCCAGAGCTCAACCGGCGCGATCTGAATAGTGCCCAGGACGCCTTTGTGCTGACCGGAAGTACGGCAAACGCCGCTTATGAAGTCGGAGTCATGAAGCGGCTGCTTAACGCCACCTGGGGCAGGGCCAACAATCCACCAATTGATCCCTACTGTTTTTCCGGTACGTCTGTGGGCGCGCTGAACGTGGCCGCCATGGTTGCCAATGCGGAGTTGGGTTTTGAGGAAGCGACGCGCCGCCTTGAGCGCATCTGGCTTGAGCGCATCGCGGTGCCTGCCGCAACCAGTTCGACTGGCGTCTTTCGCATCCGGGGCGACTTCACGCAGTATTTTGACTCGAATCTTGCGAGCAACCCCTTAAAACCATTCCTTGACATGGGCTCAGACCTACTGCATTTCACGCGCGAAACGCTCCAGCGGCTGGCTTATGCATCGTCCACTCGCGGCACGTTTGCTGACCGGGCCGCTCAGATTAGCGAGTTTACTCAGTGGATTGACTACACTCCTCTCAAGCAGTTGATAAGGGAGTGCATTGACACTAAGAAAATTGCGGTGGCCTCGAATCCGAGGAAGCTGAGGATCACGGCTGTAAACTGGCAAGACGGTATCCCAAGAACATTCGATAACATTGATCTTGGTTCCACCGACGGGCATGAGAGCATCATCGCCGCCATGTGCTTGCCCGGCGTTTTTCCGCCGGAAACGGTTGACGGTCTTCCCTACGTCGACAGTTCCGTCTTGTTTGAAACGCCACTGAAGCCGGCCATCCAGGCGCGCAACCGCGAGTCCAGCCTTCCTGTGGTCCTCCACGTGGTGTACGCGGACTCCAGCTTCAGAGACATTCCCTTGCCGGCACTTTCAAACACGTTTGCTACAGTGTATCGTCTCTATCAACTTGCGCTCTCGCGGGCGGTCAATAGTGATATCGCCCGGACGCACACGGTGAATGAACGCATCAGAGTGAAGAACCTGTTTGAGACTGTTGCGGCCGCCGGCGATCCTGGAAAGAGCCGCGAAGAGGTCATCCGCGCAAAGCTGGGAGAAGAAGCTGTTCCCTTCTGGGACCAACTGCACCACGATCTTTCTGACCAAGTAAGCCTGACGATCCATCGTTACACTCCCAAAGAGCATATTTTCGGCTTCGAGTTGATGCAATTTGAGCGGAGCACGATTGAGAAGTTAATCCAGCATGGATATGAAGCGGCGCGTGATCATAATTGTGACGAGTCCCGCTGCATTATCCCGCAGGAGAATTTGCCGCCGCTCTAGCTCTGATGGCATTGAGCTGGTCACGCAATCGCGGCAGCTCGGCCTGGAAATAGTCCTGGTAAATGCGAAGACTGATCTCCCATTTCTTTTCGGCTTTGTCGCGCTCTCCAGCAAGGAAATAGATACGGCCGATTTGCATGTAGCTTTCAGCGTAGACGCGGTTCGACCGGCTAATGGCAAGACTGGCCAGGCGTTGGTAAATGTAGAGCGCTTCCGGCCAGCGTTTCGCCTCAATGTACCGGCGGCCATAGCTATCAATGTCCCGCAGGTTGATCATTTCATTCACGATCCACTGCACCAGCGAATGGGCGGCACTGGGCACGAGGCCGGGAGGCTGCGCAGACGTTTTGTGCGCAGGCATATTTTGAGCCAGCCCAGCAACCAGTTCGTCGAGCGGATTCGGATTCTTCAACCGGAAATCCACGTGATGAATGCTTCCCAGAAAGAGACCGGCGTCTTTGCCTGAAGCGCCCGGGAGCAAGGCCGGAATGACGACTAATTTTTGGTCGGCATGTAGTCTGAAGAGAACAGAAACCTCTTCCCGCTGGAAGTTGCCAAACCCATGTGGCCCTTTGAAGATCACCGCCGCTCGCGATCGCAGGATCACGGCTTCCAGTTCGGCCATCCATTCTCTTCCCGCCAGCAGCCTCTGAGTGTCCAGCCATAGATCAAGCCCGCGACTCTGCAGCTTGAGCTTGATGGTTTGCACGATTTCAAGTTCCTGCCTGTTATAGCTTCCAAAGATCAGGCTCTGTGCTTGGTTTTCATCTACCATCCAGTTTTCTTCCGCAATCCCGAGAGGCACGCATGATTCCTAACTGCGACCGTTATCGCTCGCCCCATCCTCGGCCATACCGTTGTCACGGTCAGCCCCAAATGCCAACTACAAACGCCAAGATCAGCACCGGCAGGTGCGCCAACCATACCGCCGGCCGTGCGCAACCCTCCAGCCAATCCGCTGCCGCAAGCTTCCCGTGGCTCATCGTGAAATCCGGCGGATCGGTCTGGCTCTCCCTGGCTACATCGAAAATCGTCCGGAACTTCTTTTCCAGCGCCAGGTAGTATCCATCCTGAATCCAGAATGTGATTGCGGGAAGAGCGCCCAGCAGGGCGGCCCGGGGGTGGCCTTCTTTTGCTGCCGCATAGCCGATCACCAGCGTGCCCAAGGTCACGGCCCAAGTCCTGAGCTGGACTTGATTTCCAGCCATCCGCGTGATGGCAGCCTGGATCATCTCCAGGTATTTCAATTTAAAATCGGACACTCTGCTGCGCTCCCTTGGATTTTTCCGTCATTGTCATTGTGCAGGTCGAGCAATGCGCTATTTCTTTCCAAATTTCCTGCTAGAAGTGATTCCCTTTCCTTCTTCCACAATCACGGTTTGATCGCCATCGAGATTGCTCAGGTGGTCCACTTGTCCGCTTGGCCAGTCAATTTGTATGGTGTCCGCTTTAGTAGCAGCGCCCAGGCCGAAAGTCATGACCAACTCACTCTGCGACAAATAGCCGCCGCTGTGCAGCATCTGGTATTGCGAGTCAGATCCGTTTTTCAAGCGGACGATGGCGCCAATGCCGTCGCGGTTGGACTTGTTTCCAATGAGCTTGATTCTCAGGCCATGATTGGCTCCGCCGATATTGCGGAAGAGGACCACTGCCCCGGCGTTGGTGGTAACGAGCAGGTCGAGGTAGCCGTCGTTATCGATATCTGCATAAGCCGCTCCGCGGGCGACGCGCGGCGCGCTGAATTGCGGCCCCATCTTCGCCGCCACCTCTTCAAACTTTCCCTGCCCCAGGTTGTGAAACAAGTGAGGAGGCTGGCGATACTTGATGCGTTGCTGAATCTTTTCAATATCGTCTTCAATGTGGCCATTGGCGACAAAGATATCGGGCCTCCCGTCGAGGTCATAATCGAAAAAGAAGCAGGCAAAGCCCAGCGTAAGCAGGCTGGCCTGCCCAATCTCTGAGCGCGGCGCTTCATCCACAAACAGGCCGCTGCCTTCGTTGTGATAAAGCGACATCATCTGGTTGGAGAAATTGGAAATGATAATGCTCGGCCGCCCGGAAGAGTCATAATCTCCCGCATCCACTCCCATTCCCGCGCGCGCAATGCCATCTTCGCTGAAAGCAATACCGGCCTGAACACCCTTTTCCGTAAAGGTCCCGTTCTTATTATTTACGAAGAGTTTGTTGGGCTGGGTGTCATTGGCGAGCAGCAGATCGGGCCAGCCGTCGCCGTTGGCATCAAGCGCCGTCACGCCCAGTGTTTTGGAAGATGGATCATACAGCCCGGCCTTGCGGGTTGCATCCTCGAACTTGCCTCCTCCCAGGTTGTGCCACAGCCTGGCGGACTCGCCCGAATACGATTCCGGGGTGCAGTAGGACTTGTGGGTGCCATCCAGCGTGCAGCTAATGTCTTTCTGAGGAGACCAGTCAACGTAATTGCCCACCACCAGGTCGAGAAGACCGTCGCGGTCGTAATCTACCCAGGCGGCGCTGGTGGAAAACTCATTGATCCCCCACAATCCGGCCTCTTTGGTCACATCGCTGAATGTTCCATTGCGGTTATTGTGGAAGAGATGGCTCTGTCCGACGGCGGTAATAAAAATGTCATCGTAGCCATCATTATCGTAATCGCCAACCGCCACGCCTAACCCGTACAGGCCAATTCCCAATCCGGAGCGCGCGGTTACATCTGTAAATGTGCCATTGCGATTGTTGTGGAACAGCTTGATTGTGCTGCGGCCGGAAGTTGGGTGGCCTGGCCAGTCCTGCCCGTTTACCAGAAGGATATCGGGATAGCCATCATTGTCGTAATCAATAAATGCACATCCTGGCCCTAGGGTCTCAGGCAGATATTTTTTTCCGAAAGCGCCATTGTTGTGGACAAAGCGGACCCCGGCAGCCTGCGTGACGTCAGCAAAGTGAATTCCCGGAAGAACGTTCGGCGAAGCGGCAGATGACAACGGCTTTTTTTTGGCGGCAGGGGCCGCTCCCATAAGTACCAGGGCTGCAATAGACAGCAGCACCGGAAGTCTCTTGCTGAAAATAAATTTCACACGCATGGCGTTATATAGGACAAAAAATGGTTGAGAAATTGCGCCCTTCTTAATGGGCCGCAAAAAAGTTGCGTTGTGATGTCTCAATGAAAGCAGCCAAAACCTGCCGTGGCCTTGGGGTGAACCGTTGAGCTTGTTCGTAAATCCCTCTAAAACTCTACGCCGAACGAATCTTCTCAAAGACCCAGGAGTCCTGTCACGGACGCCCTTCTTGAATTCGATCGACCGTAAAGGAGAGCTTTTTTTTCAAACTGGACGCTTGCTCCTGCAAACGCTGGCCAACTTCATTGCCGGTATCAGGGCAAAGCAGTTTTCCGGTCTGGCGGAGTTTTATCACCCAGGGTTCCGCGGGAACAGGCTCGGGTTGAACACGCTCCAACTTGAGTCCGAGCGGGACGGTATCTGCACGCAAGGGTTTTGCAGCGATAAAGCAATAGCCACCGTGGAGGATTCACTGGCTGAATGGCGGGCGTACATCGAGTCCTTTGAGAATGTTGAGGAGATTTCCCTGCATCTCCACCGGTTGGAGCAATGGAAGGCCGGCAAAACAATTGTAGCCACCGTTCGCTTTGAGCACATTGGGACCCCGCGTGGGGCAAAAAGGGCTTGTATTGATCGGGCATATTTCCGCACCTCATGGGAGCGGGCCGGGCAAGCTCTTCAACTGAAAACGCAAACTCTGGTCAAGGGTGACCGCGTATTCTCAGAGCGCCCACACTTCCTGAATGTGGGCCAGGCGGCCGGCATCGATTTCCAGAACCAATACTATCCGCCATTTCTCAATGAGCCGTTGAAATTCGGCATGATTCGTTACGGGCCGGGCGGCATTACCGCGGTTGATTACGACAACGATGGTCTGTATGACATCTTCATTCCTGACGGAGTGGAATCCAAGCTTTTTCGTAACTGTGGCGACGGCACGTTCCAGGATGTAACTGCCCAGGCGGGTCTGGCAGGTCTGGATGGAGTAAGCGCAGCGGTCTTTGCCGATTACGACAATGACGGGTTCAAAGATCTTTTTGTCAGCCGCACCTTCAAGCCTAACCAGTTGTTTCACAACAATGGCGACGGCACTTTCACTGACGTGACGGAAAGCTCAGGGATCGGCGCAGATTGCTGTACCACGGTGGCTGCCTGGGCTGACTACGACAATGATGGATTCCTTGACCTCTATGTCGGCAGATACCTGGACCCTCGAAAGGATATCCCCACAACCTTTTATGCACGCAACGGCGAACCGAACCAGCTTTATCACAACAACGGCGACGGCACATTCACAAACGTTACGGAGCGGGCCAAAGTCGGGGACAAAGGCCTGTGCCTGGGTGCGGTTTGGGGCGACTACAACGACGACGGCTATCCGGATCTTTACGTAGTCAACGATTTTGGCCGAAAAACGCTCTATCGCAACAATGGCGACGGCACGTTCAAGGACGTAACGATAAGGAGCGGCACACTGGCGTATGGTGCGGGCATGAGCGCGTCTTTTGTGGACTATGACAACGACGGCAAATTTGATTTCTATGTGACTCACATCCGCTCAGAACACGCATGGTTTGCGGAAGCACCAACGGTAAAGCGATACATGCTGCGGTGCTTTTCCCAGGGCACCTGGAAGACAGACATGCCGCTGTATATGGAAATCATGCGCCAGTCAGGTATGGGCTTTGTGGGCGTCTTTCAGCAGATGGCCTCTGGCAACACGCTGTTACGGAATCGAGGTAACGGCACCTTTGAGGATGTGACACTGCAAGCGGACGCGAATCCTCATGGCTGGTTCTGGGGCGCGGTGTTTGCCGACTTTGACAATGATGGCTGGCAGGACCTCTATGCCGCCAACGGCTGGGTCTACAACAAGAAGGATACTGAGATCGAGCTTGACTTCCTGTACAACGTCGTCACCAATCAAAAGACTTACAAGACAGGTCTCTTCTTTGATCCCGATTACTTCGGGTCTTCGTCATGGCACGGATGGGAGCGCAATCGCCATTTGCGAAGCAATCGTGATGGGACCTTTTCGGAAGTGGGAAATGCCATCGGCAACGATCTTCTGGTCAACAGCCGGGGAGTTGCCGTGGCAGACTTCTGGAACCGAGGGGTGATGGATATCGCAATTGCCGCCTCCAATGACCGCCATGCCCTGCTGAAGAACGTTACCGAACTCGACCGCAATTGGCTGCAGGTGGAATTGGTTGGTACAAAGTCGAATCGGGATGCAGTGGGCGCACGACTCACTCTTTATGCCGATGGAGCGCAACAGTCGCGCGAGGTGGTGCTGGGCGATAGCTACGGTTCGCAGAGTTCGCTGCGCCAGCACTTCGGGTTGAACCATTGTCCGCAAGCAGACAAGATCGTTGTCCGCTGGCCTGCTTCCGGCATCACGCAGATATTTGAGAACGTTCGCGCTAACCAAATCGTTGAGATCACGGAAGGCAGTAGTCATTTAGTTGAGAAGCGCTATGCGTCTGCCGCTGGCTCACGCGAGAACAGTGCGGGGGTATGCGTGCCGGCCCCTCAGCTTTAAACCAAGCTGCTGTGGAAGCGACAGGCTGAAATCGCGCCGTATCAACAGGTCTTATGCTGGTGAAAAGCCATAAACGGGCCCTGTTTGCATTCCTGCTGCTGTTCGCGCTGGGCGCGCGGCCGGCCGGCGGGAGTGCTCCACAGCAGGACGACCAAAAGTGGTTTGAGGACGTGACTCACAAGGCTGGTATCCATCATCGCCATCACACCCGCCGGTTCAACAACCCGTATGCGGAAATTATGCAGGGCTATACAAAGCTGGGAGCGGCGGTAGCGGTGGCCGACTATGACGGAGATGGCTTTGAAGATATTTTTGTCACTGACTCATGCTCGACCTGCAAAAACCACCTTTACCACAATAATGGTGATTTCACGTTTACTGACGTGGCCGAGCAAGCCGGAGTCGCCAACGGCAATGACGAAGAGAACGCCTCCTCCGGAGCGCTCTGGTTTGACTTCAACAATGATGGATTGCCTGATTTATTCGTCGCGCGCTTTGGGCACAGCATTCTTTACCAGAACATGGGGAACGGCAAGTTCCGTGATGTAACCAAAGCGGCCGGCCTGGACCGGTACATGAATGCGATCAAGGCCATTGCATTCGATTATGACAACGATGGGTACGTGGATCTCTTTATCGGCTCCTATTTTCAGCCTATCAATATTTTCCATCCAGGGACGCCGCGGTTCTTTCCGGAGAGCTTTGAGAATGCCAACAACGGCGGCGGCGTGACCGTCTTTCACAACAATAAGGATGGTACGTTCACTGAGGTCACCAGCCGGATTGGAATCTATACAACCGGCTGGACGCTCGACCTGGGACATGGCGACGCCAACAACGACGGTTTCGAGGACCTGTATGTGGCCAATGATTTTGGGACTGACCGGTTCTACGTAAACAACGGCAACGGCACATTTACTGACAAGACAGAGACGGCCATTGGATTCGACACCAAAAAGGGAATGAACGCCGATTGGGGAGACTTCGACAACGACGGCCTGCTCGATATCTATGTGACAAATATCACTGATGATTACATGCGAGAGGGAAATTTCCTCTGGCACAACAATGGCAATCTTACGTTCACTGACGTTTCCCGCGAAACCGGCACGTATGACACCGGCTGGGGGTGGGCCGGAAAGTTCTTTGACTATGACAACGATGGCTGGCTTGATCTCTACGTGGTGAATGGATGGGTATCGGCCGGCAAGGAAAGCTATGTGCCGGACATCTTTGCCATGGTCACCCGCCCCAACGTCGATTTTGCCGATGCTCGCAACTGGCCGCCCATCGGCAACAAGTCCCTGAGCGGCTACGAGAAAAAGCGGCTGTTCCATAACGAGGATGGCCATATCTTCAAGGATGAAGCCGCGCGTCACGGACTTGACTCCTCCAGAGATGGCCGCGGAATCGCAGTTGCGGATTTTGACAATGATGGCCGCCTTGATCTGTTTGTGACCAACGCGGACGACGAACCTTTTCTGTATCGCAACATTCTTCCCACTGGCGCCCACTGGATGGGGTTCCTGCTGGAAGGAACAAAGTCCAACCGCAGCGCCGTGGGCGCGCAAGTGAGGCTCACCGCAAACGGAAAGACCTACCTGCGCTATGTAAACGGAGGCAACGGGTTCGCCAGCCAATCCACAATGCGCGTTCATTTCGGCCTGGGCAAGACCACAAAGATAACCAGCATTGAGGTGCGCTGGCCATCTGGATTGAAACAGACCTTCCCCGCTCTAGCTGTGGACCACTGGTACAAGCTGATCGAGGGCCAATCCAAAAGCAACGTTCAACCCTGGGAGCCAAAGCGATGAAAAACCCACACGCACGACTGCTTGCAATTTGCATAACGCTGACCCTCTTCCGGTTATCAGCCGCCGCCTCTGACTCCGAATATCAGGCAGGCGTGAAGGCCCTGGCGGCAAACAATTATGTGTCAGCCTTGCAGCATCTGGAACTTGCCGTCAGCGGAGATCCGGACAACCCACGTTATGCGAGTGAGTACAGGCAGGCAATCATCCGCTGCAAGGAGTTTGACCGCTCGCTGCAATTCTTTCAGAAAGAAGTCAGCCAGCATCCCAAGTCGGCCAATCTTCATTTGAACTTCGGCTTTGCCTACGTGGACAAAATACCGGTGGGCGGCTCCATCACTCAGGTGATCCTGGCAAACAATGCGCTCAATGAGTTTACGCAGGCAGTTGAGCTGGAACCAAGCTGGATTGCATATTACACGCGCGGCGTCAGCTATCTTTTCTGGCCCAAGATCTTCAACCGGGCACAGCTAGGCGTATCTGACTTGCTGAAAGCGCTGGAGATACAGAACAAAGGACCGCGCCGCAGCTACTACGCAAAAACTTACATCGCATTGGGTGATGGTTATTGGAAAACTGACCAAATGGAAAAGGCCCGTGCGATTTGGCAGGACGGACTCAAACAATTCCCGGACAATGAGCAACTGAAAAGCCGGCTGGCTCTGCAAGGAGAGCAGCTCAAAGCGGCAATTGAAGACCAGTTTGATCCCGGAAAGCGCGTCAACACTGACTTGAGGGACCTATGGTCAAATTAAGGGCCTCTTTATGCGCGCTGCTGCTTTGCGCGAATTCCTATGGCTGGGCAGGTGGTCCACAAGCGCCCACGCAGACCTCCACGCGCTTTGAAGAAGTTGGGGCCAAAGCTGGAGTCAAGGTCACTCACCACACCCGGACGTTTCATGGCAAGAATGCTCAGGTGCTGCACATGTTCACCTCAGGCGGCGCTGCCGTGGCTGTTGGCGACTACGATAACGATGGATTTGAGGATATTTTCGTCACCGATTCAGATGCCGGAAAGCCCAACCATTTATTTCACAACAATGGCGATTTTACCTTTACAGATGTCGCTGAAAAAGCCGGCGTGGCGGGCGGAAATGATCCGCAATCCATTGTGGCAGACGCCCTTTGGTTCGACTATGACAACGACGGCAAACTGGACCTTTTAATCGCCCGCTTTGGCACCCCGATTCTTTACCACAATGAAGGAAACGGGAAATTCAAAGACGTTACCGCAAGCTCCGGACTGAACAAATTCGGGAACTCAATTGCGGTGATTGCCTTTGATTACGACAACGACGGTTATCTGGATTTGATGTTTGCCAATTATTTCAAGCCGGTCAACCTGCTGAGCTTGAAGGACCCGCATGTGCTTCCTAACGATCTGGACAACGCCACCAATGGCGGCGGAGTCACGCTTTGGCACAATACCGGCAAAGGGACGTTTGAAGAGGTCACGGAAAAAGCCGGATTGGCAAAAGTAACCGGGTGGGCGCTGGACATCGGCCACGGGGATTTCAACAACAATGGTTTGCAGGACATCTATATTGCCTGCGATTACGGCACCGATCACATCTTCTTAAATAACGGCAATGGCACGTTTCGCGAGGTCACGGAAAAAGCCACGGGCTGGGACACCAAGAAAGGTATGAACGTGGATGTGGCCGATTATGACAATGACGGCTGGCTGGATATTTACGTCACCAACATTACCGATGAGTACATGAAAGAGTGCAACATGCTCTGGCATAACAATGGTGACGGCACGTTTACAGATATCTCCAAGGAAACCGGGAGCTGTGAAACTGGCTGGGGCTGGGCGGCAAAATTTGCCGATTTTGATAATGACGGGTGGCAGGACCTGTTTGTGGTAAACGGGTTACGGTCGGCCGGGCCAGAGAGCTATGTGCCCCTGATCCTTCCCGTCATCACCACACCCGGACTGGATATCACAGACGTCAACAATTGGCCAGACATCGGCAACCGGACCTGGAGCGGATATCAAAAGAAACGGCTGTTTCACAATCTGGGCAACGGATCTTTCAAGGAAATTTCCGCCGAAGCGGGCGTGGATAACAGCCTGGATGGCCGCGGCATTGCGATCGCAGATTTTGACAATGATGGCAGGCTCGACATTGTCGAGACAAATGCCGATCAACCACTGCTTCTGTATCACAACGTCACGGAAAAGGTCGGGGCATGGATCGAACTGAAGCTTATTGGAACACAGTCCAATCGCGACGGCATTGGCGCGCGTGTTCGCGTGGAAGCGGGAGGAATCACGCAGATCCGCGAGCTGGATGGAGGCAATGGCTATGCCGGAGAGAGCACGCGCCGCGTGCATTTCGGGCTTGGTGCGGCAACTAAGATTGACCGACTGGAGATTAAATGGCCAAGCGGTCGCACGCAGCAGGTTGTTGTCCCTCTGAATCGCGTGACGTATATAGAAGAAGGCCGGGGAGTAGTAACGCGATGATCCTCAGCCGCCGCTTCGCCGGAGTTCTCCTCTTCTCGGCTGTCATGCTTGCCGCGGATTCCAACCCGCCCTCAAACGTGCACGATCTCGTTTGGCATCACCGTAATCTGGGCAAGGCATTCTACGAAAATCCCATGACGCAACTGAAAGCCGTGGACGAATTTCGCGCGGCCATGGAGCTTACATCAGGCTCAACCCGCGACGAAACCAATTACGGTCTGGCCCTGCTGCGGGCGGGCAGGACCAATGAGGCCATCGCCGAACTTCTAAAGGTCCAAAAAGAAGATTCGTCAATTCCCCACACCTGGTTCAATCTGGGAATGGCTTTTAAAAAAGAGTTTGACCACCAGCGTGCGATTGAGCAGTTGGAAGGAATGCTCAAGCTCGTTCCTGACGAGCCAGTGAGCCATTACAACCTGGGAGTTGAATACAAGCTGGTGGGCAAGCCTGATCTGGCTCTGGCCCATTTCGAGACTGCGGCGCGGCTGAATCCAAATTTTGCCGCGCCCCATTTCCAGCTCTACAACGCCTATCGGGAAATGGGCCGCAAGAATGATGCCGCCCGTGAACTGAATGCATTCAATGAGATCAAAAAGCGCAAGGCCGGAGCTGCTGTGCCGGAAGACCCGGAATGGAGCGTCTACGCAGAGATATTTGACAAGGTAGAACTGGACGAAGCTTTTGACCGGGAAAATGCTGCCACTCCTCCTTTCTCTTTTGCCCCCCGCAAGGTGATCGAGGGAGTGGACCCGAGCACTGCGGGAATGGCTGTCATCGATTCCAACGGCAACGGTAAGCCAGATGTGCTTGTTTGGTCCCGGAATGGCATTTCTCTCTTGAAAAATGGTTCAGTGAAAGTCGAAAACAGCGGACTGGAAGGACTCAAGGACGTGGTCTCTGTATCCCCCGGAGATTTCAATAACGACGGGCTAACGGACCTTGCCGTGGTAACCACGTCTGAGGTGCGGCTTTATCTCAACCAGGGCGGGAAGTTTGAACCCTATCCCGCAAAAATTCCGCCTGGGACTTTTACCAAAGCGCTATGGGTTGATTACGACCACGACTACGATCTGGATTTGGTATTGCTGGGCAGTAAGTCTGTGCTCCTGCGCAATGACGGTGCAGCCGGCTTCAGCGACCAGACCAGCCGCTTCCCTTTTGTTCCTGGCCGTGCGCTTGATGCTGCGATGTTCGACCTTTTCCCTGACAATAACGAAACGGATTTAGCGGTTTTATACGACGATGGATCAATGGTGGTGTACCACGACAAGCTGCTGGGACATTTTGAAGCGCAGTCATTATCCAGCCGATTTCCCGGCGGCTCGTCCGTTCAAGCCTTCGATATCAATAACGATGGCTGGACTGACCTGCTCCTGATGACGGCCAAAGGAGTGAGACTGCTTATCAATGATCAGGGCAAGCTCACAGAGAAAGCCGGTCCGCAGGAAAATGGCCCGTTTACGCTGGCGGACCTCGCGAACCGCTCACTGGCCGATTTGATCATCGGGAGCTCCGTATATCGCAATGTGGGAAGTGGAAAGTTCGGGAAAACGCCGGCGGAGCTTCCAAAGTCCGTGGCGCTGGCACAAGCGGATTTCGACGGCGATGGGCGGCTTGATTTGGCAGTTGTAACAACGGATGGGGCCGTGCAGGTCATCAAGAATCAGACCGCGACCACCAACAATTTCATGGGCGTTCGGTTAGAGGGAGTAAAGAACCTCAAATCGGCCCTGGGGGCCATAGTGGAGGCCAAAACTGGCGCATGGTATCAAAAGAGAATTTATCAGGGTGTGCCGCTGGTATTTGGAATCCGCTCATATCATGAGGCTGACACGCTGCGCATCACCTGGCCGAACGGGTTAGTGCAGAATGAGATCAAGGAACAGGCAGGAAAGGAGATTGCGTATAAGGAAAAACCAAGGCTATCCGGGTCTTGCCCTATGATCTTTGCCTGGAACGGGTCCGGCTTCCAGTTCATCACAGATGTATTGGGTGTGGCCCCCCTTGGAGCCAGCAATGGCGACGGCCAGTACTTTCCGGTGAACCACCGGGAGTACATTCAGCTACCCTCCAATACTCTGCGCGCCCGGAACGGGAAGTATGAGATCAGAATCACTGAAGAACTGCGTGAAGTCAGTTATCTGGACAAGATACAGCTCATTGCCGTGGACCATAGAAAGGGCGAGGAAGTCTTTACCAACGACAAATTCAAAGGGCCACCATTTCCTGAGTTCCGGCTCTACGGTGTGAAAGAAAAGATGCGCCCCAAGAGCGCAAGAAACCAGAACGGCGCCGACCTTCTGCCCGTAGTCTTGAATCAAGACGGCGAATATGCAGGCGGATTTCGTTGCGGAAGTTCCGGCGTAGCCGACCTACACGACCTTGTGCTGGACTTTGGCACAGCGGCGCCGGATGGCCGGGCGGTCCTGTTTTTGAATGGCTGGGTTGACTGGGCGGATGCAAGCACGTTTGTTGCAGCTTCTCAGCAGACCCCAGGAGGGTTAATTTTTCCATACTTGCAAGTCAAGGATAGCGCGGGGAACTGGCAAACGGTAATTTCAGACATGGGGCTGCCGTCAGGCAAGCCCAAGACCATTGCGGTAGACCTCAGCGGGAAATTCCTGTCGCAATCAAGAGAGATAAGAATTGTCACTAACTTATGCGT
>Ga0134126_10006973_pt1 | contig 14200 bp, 10 predicted proteins | sample KB31752_FD_96881 | JGI IMG/M metagenome (GOLD analysis project Ga0134126, IMG submission 96881) | Terrestrial soil microbial communities with excess Nitrogen fertilizer from Kellogg Biological Station, Michigan, USA - KB3-175-2 | ecosystem: Environmental > Terrestrial > Soil > Unclassified ... | reverse complement strand
TCTCTGTTCGAGCAGGGCTATGACATTGTGTCGCCGCAACGCAGCTCCCGCGACGGAGAGACGCAGTTCAAGCGCTGGACGGCGAAGCTTTACTATCGAGTCCTGTCGCGCATGGCGGACCAGCCGCTGACTCCCGATGTTGGAGATTTTCGCTTGTTCAGCCGCAGGGCCGTGTTGGCCATCCGCTCCCTGCGCGAACAACACAGATATATGCGCGGCATGGTCACGTGGCTGGGATTGAAGGAAGTGATGCTTCCATTTGATCGCGAGCAGCGCGCGGCTGGCGAGACCCATTACCCGCTGCTCAAGATGTTGCGATTTGCCTGGACAGGCGTCACTTCGTTCTCGGCATTTCCGCTGCGCATCAGCATTGCTGCCGGCTGCCTTCTCAGCGCCGCCGGCTTCCTCTATTTGTTGCGCGTGATGTACCTGGCGCTCTGGACCGCAACCCTTGTGCCCGGGTGGGCTTCGGTCGTCGCGCTGCAATGCGTGTTCTCTGGAATGATCCTGCTGGCGCTTGGCGCCATTGGCGATTACGTGGCCAGAAACTATGAAGAAGCGAAGCAACGGCCCCTGTATGTGGTGACAGAGGTGCGGAATGTTTCCGTAGCCGAGAAGTCTTTGCCACGGGCCGTCATTCTGGCGGATTCTGCTCCGCCCTTGGGTCCGTATGTGGTGGATGACCCGGAACGCGCGGTTTCCATATCTGCCGCCTCGCCGTATAAACCGCTCGCTGGTGCGCGGGCGTAAGCGAATGTCTGCGCATCTTTGGGAGGGGACGACAGTGGGGTTGGGCACCGAAGAACCGCCGGAGATGGTTTGCAAAGGTAATCAGGCCAGCGTGGCAGTTCCTCGTCCTCTGCTCGCACCCGGACCGAGGTCGTCGAAGCGGCGTTCTTTTGCTTACCTCACCTTTACAGTCTGTGCCGTCCTCTATTTGCTGCCCTTCATGCGGCTCGTTTTTAAGGGGGGCGATGAGGGATCGCTTATCGACGGAGCGATAAGGATTCTTCACGGACAGATCTTTGCCCGCGACTTCTTTGAGGTGATTGGACCCGGTACTTTCTATCTGCTCGCGGGGCTTTTCAAGCTGTTTGGCGCAACTTTTCTCGTGGACCGTGCCTGGCTCCTTGTGACATCCCTGGGGACGTTTCTGTCGATGTACTTTCTGTCCCGCAGGGTGTGTGCAAGGTACCAGATTCTTCCGCCACTCCTACTGGTCAGCGTGTATTTCAGTACGCTGTGGCCGATGGTCAACCACCACGTCGACAGCAACTTCTTCTCGCTGCTGGCGGTCGTCTGTCTCGTCTTCTGGCACGATTCGCGCAAGAGCAGTCTGTTGCTGGCTGCCGGCCTCCTGGCCGGGGTAACAACCTGCATCCTGCAACCCAAGGGAATGCTGTTGCTGCTTGCTTTCCTGGTATGGCTCTGGATCCAGCAAAAAGGACGCACAGGCTTCCTTGCTTCGGCATGCATTGTGGCCGGAAGCTACTGCGCCGTCGTCGGACTTACATTTCTCTACTTCTGGAGCCGCGGCGCGCTTTGGGATCTAATTGATATGAACTTTGTATGGCCCTCTCGCCACTACGCAACAGTGAATACCATTCCGTATGCGACAGGGATGGCCCAGTTCTGGAACCACTGGGACGTATCGATTCACGGTATCCGATGGCTGACCCCAGCGGGAGTGATCCTGATCCTACCGTTCCTTCTTGTGGCAGCACTCCCGGCGCTGGTGCCTGTCCTCGCGATCCCTCAGGGCAAAAGGAATCTGAGACCGGAGATTCTGCTGTATTGGCTGTGCGGCTGGGCGCTCTGGCTTTCTGAGTTTCATCGACATGACATAGCCCATCTCACATCCGGCTCGCCGCCGCTGCTTATCCTTTGCATTTATTTCCTGGCTGAATATCCGGGGAAAATTGCCGGCTCGGCACTTCAGCTGCTTGCTGTCGCCGCAGGCGCGTTGGCGGTTGTCAACCTGTTTATTGTCCTCTGCGTTCATTCCGTAACCACTCGCGTCGGCTCCGTAGGCATGTTCAAGCCCGATCCGGTGATTGCATTTCTGGATTCCAACGTTGCGCCCGGCAGTGAGATCTTCGCCTACCCAACTTGCCCCATGTATTACTTTCTTTCCGCCACCACGAATCCGACGCGTTACAGTCTCCTGGTCTACAACTACAACACTCCCTCCCAGTTCCAAGACGCGATCCGGACCCTCGAGCAGCACAAGACCAAATACGTTTTATGGGACACCACCTTTGCAACGAAGGCCGCTCTCTACTTTTCTCTGGCGGTGGAACGACCACCCGGAGGTTTGCTAATGGAACCTTACCTGCAATCGCACTATCGAATCGTGAAAGACGCCAATGGCGTCCGCATTATGGAGCGGAAGGAGCAATAGAATGCAGACCCTCGATAGCACCTCGACAGAATTTGATCCATTTGCGGCTTCGTATGCACCGACGCTGAGGGAGTTTGATCTCTATGCGCCTTCCTATGCAGAGCTATTGGACGACCCGGTCCGAAATTGCTTCGCGCAGGATCATCTCCATTTTCACCGCAGAAAATGGCTGTTGATGCAGGACATGCTACGACGCGCGTCCGTGGATGTGGCGACACAGAGATGGCTCGACGTTGGTTGCGGACAAGGTGATTTGTTGGGACTGGCGGGTCGCAATTTTGCGCTTGCCACTGGATGCGATCCCTCCGCGGGCATGATCTCTAAATCATGTTCCTTTCAAGTTGAACATCAGCCATCCATCTCGGACTTACCGTTCGACGATGCTTCGGTTGATTTTGTTACGGCTGTTTGCGTCTATCACCATGTTCATGGAGCAGCCAGGGAACTGCTCACTGCCGATATCCGCCGTGTGCTGGCGCCGGGCGGACTGTGTTGCATCGTGGAACACAATCCCCGGAATCCTGTCGCGCGAGCCATCGTACAAAGATGTCCGGTCGATGTCAATGCGGAGCTCGTTTTGGCGCCGCAGATGCGGACACTGCTCCAAGGTGTTGGCCTCGAAATCCTCAGCACCGAATATTTTCTTTATCTTCCCGAGAGAATCTTCAACCGATTCGGGCACGCAGAGAAGATGGTTCGCAAAGTGCCGTTCGGCGGCCAGTACGCCGTGCTTGCCAGAGTCCCCGCATAATTCATTTCGCGGAAATTGGAAGTGTTCCGTTAATGAGTATCCATGTCGCAGCGCCAATGCGTTCCATATCGCTTCTGAAGGGGCTCTTCGAGGTGAATGGCTTCGCTTGACACAGAACATCGAATCTCTCCGAGCACGGCGAAGTACGCTCGGCACTCCGCCATAAGTCAATTCATGTTCATATTCGGCCACACGGCTTCTCATTTTCCTCTCTGGCTGGATTAATCAGCACGGGGATTGGGCTCTCGTGCAAAGGATGGTTCCGTGTTGCGGGCGCATGCGTTCCCACAGGACGTGGATATTCTCGCAACCCGGAGATCTGCAAAGCGATATGCCAAAGAAACGCAGGATTATTGCGAAAATAGCGCCGCCACAGATGCCTCGGATCCTGCATAAGCCGGTGCAGCCATTGCAGGCCGGCGCGCTTGACCCATTCCGGACAATCGCGAATGCGCCCGGTGTGATAATCGAAGGCCGCTCCCACACCCATTAACAGCGGCACCTGAAAGCGATTGACATATTGCGCCATGAATTGCTCCTGTTTGGGGGTGCTTAATCCCACCCACAGGATGTGCGGCTTCGATTCCCGCACCTGGGCTAAAATGTCATCCTCCTCTTTAGGAGTGAGGCTTCTAAAAGGTGGTGTATAAGTTCCGACCACCTGCAGTCCGGGGAACTTCTGCTGCAGTGTTTCGCTCAGGAGTTCCGCCACGCCGGGTTTGCCGCCATATAGAAAATTGCGGTAGCCCCGCTCGACTGAAAGGCGGCACATGGCCGTCATAAAATCCGGGCCAAAGACCCGATCCATTTTTACGAAGCCCTGAAGATGGCCGATCCAGGTCATTGGCATTCCGTCCGGAGCATTGATACATGCATGATTCAGGATTCGGCGAAACTCGAGATCCAACTGTGCTTCCATCACGCCATGCACTCCGGTAGCACAAATGTAGCCTGGGTTCCCCGCCGCAATCCATTCGTCTGCTAACTCGATTGCCAGTTTCAAATTGACGGCCGATATCTTTACCCCAAGCACATCGGCGTATGCATGTTGGAATTCGGTCATACTCCTCCGCCCATCGCGAAGATCAAGGTGTGGATCAGAACAGCCATATCCATAAAGAAGGTGCGGTTGCGGATGTAGTAGAGGTCATACTCGATGTTCTCGTGGATGGGGAGGGACCGGTCAGCGCTCAGTTGCCACAGACCCGTAATCCCGGGAATCACCTGCAGTCTTTGCCGTTGCCGAGAGTTGTAGTGGCGCACGATGAAGGGCATCTCCGGCCTGGGTCCTACCAGTGACATATTTCCCAGAAAGACGTTCATCAACTGAGGCAGTTCATCCAGGCTGATTCGCCGGATAACTCTTCCGATCCTGGTAATTCGAGGATCATACGATTGAGTCGGAGAAACTTCATATCTTGGCGCGTCCGTATACATCGAGCGAAACTTATACATATTGAAGATCTCTCCATTCCTACCCACTCTTTTCTGAATGAAAAGCGCGGGTCCGGGCGAGTCGAGCCGTATCAGAAACGCAATCAGAAACAGCAGAGGAGAGAACAACGCCAGAAGAACAGAGGAAACGACCAGGTCTGCTGTACGCTTGGCGATTACATAGTGCCAGGGTGCAACCGGCTCACTTGCGGAAGTAAGCAACAGGCCATCGATGTCCGTTGATTCCGTCCACTGCGGCTCCTGCAGAGGGGAACCGAGAAGAAACGCTATTCGCAACCCAGCCTGTTTCGCGGCATCCGCGGCTGCAATCAGCTTTCCGGTAGAGAGATTTGGGATTGCCACCATCAACATATTGCACCGGAAGGCCTTCAACAGCGCTGGTGTAACCGGTCCGCGCTGCACCGGAACTGAACGAGAACGCCGATATCCCATCTCGAACATAGAGTTCGCCGCAAGCAGGAGATCCTCGTCGATGACAGCCACTGGACGAAGTCCGAGCCGAGTCGAATACAGAAGAGCGGACACGATACGTTTTCCTGCATCGCCTGCGCCATAAACAACTACGCGCTCTATGCCGTACTCTCGGACATGCAGAATCCGGATGATCGAAGAAAATATCTGTTTCTGAAGAATCAGCAGGAGCGGAATCAGAACGAGAGCAATAGGGAACGCCGCACGAGAAAAGTTCAGTTTCAAAAGGAAGCTGAATGGCAGCAGGAGGAGCAGCGACTGAGCAGGAATCCGAATTGCGCGTTCCGTCTCCCGAATCTGGAGCAAGCTGCCGCTTCCGCGATACGCGCCATCCCTTTGCAACAGGAGCACTACAAACAGGCCGAACACGATACTTACGGCTGCTGCTTCCCGCGCCGGATATTGAATCTGCCTGCCAATACGCAGTGACAGATAGAGAAAGTAAGCCGCAAATATTCCGAGGGCGCAGGTAAACAAATCCGCCGATACTTCGCAGAAAGCTATCACGTTCCGGAATAACTCTCTGGAGATCGTCTGCTGCTCTTTGCCGGAGTCTGCGAGACTTTTGGCATAGAGGCTCGATGCGAAGGGTTCAGGCGCAGCCATGTTCATCCCCTCTGCACTTGAACGCAAATAGACGGTTGGTTGCGTTCATAGAGATTGCTTTTCGGACGCTGCTGCACGGAGCGAAGCGGAAAACGTGGCGGTTTGGAGCAGTGCGGCAGATGCCACGAGCTCCCGATAAAGACCGACGTACTGCTTCGCGAGGATCGCGGAAGAAAACTGCGGTAGCGGGATAGGCGCCTTCGCTGGTTCCCGGAGCGTTTCGACGATGGCTTCCGCGAGCGCCTCATCTGCGTTCTTCCGCAGCACCACAAAATGGCAATGTCCATCCCCAACTTCGCGATGGGCCGGTATATCTGAACAGATGATTCGGCTACCGGCAAGCAGGGCTTCGGCAATGGGCAAGCCGAAACCTTCCGTCATGGAAGGAGCAGCAAGCGCTTCACACCGCGCATAGCACCACTGCAACTCCGGCTCTGTCAGTCCCTCCATAAAATGAACGCTCCGGCCAAGCTTGCGGCGGGATACCAGTCGATGGATACCGCGGGTTTCAGGTCCGCCAATGCCAACGACCACCAGCTTCATATCCGGATCGACACGTCCGGAGCGCAACAAGCGATCGAAGGTGCGGATCAGGAGTGGAATGTTCTTGTTGCGGCGGTGTTGCGCAACGCAAAGCAGGAAAGGCTCACCCCGCCAGCCAGAGATTGGCGAGACCATAGCACACACCGGTTCAGCCTCGACGCAGTTGTAGATTCGAATCGATTTCTGACACGTGTTGGCCGCCACATATTGCTTTAAGCGAACACGGGTAGCTTCGGAGACGCAGGCAATCGCGTCGACACTGCGAAGGCATTGCCGCAGTATCACACGGTTGAAAATGAATTTTGGGAAACCGAAGTTAAGCGGGATCTCATAAGGGTACAGATCATGCAGCGTCACTACTGTCGGACAGGCAAATGACGCAGCCTTGACGGGCATGGGATAGGACAGATGGACAACATCGGCTTGGAGAAAAGCGGCCAGATTTGGAAGCCCCCGGTAATACCAGAGATTCCGGCCGAGAGAGCTCGGTTTCATTTCGGCGATGTGAGTGGAAAGCCGAGCGTCAGGACTAAATCCCGCAGCTTGCACGATCTCACGCTGCCATGGCGCAATGACAAGATGGACCGCGGAAATTTCCGGTTGCTGCAAAAGGCATCGCACTAGATTGAAGGCATGGCGCTGCAGCCCGGAGACGTGGGAAGAAAAGGAAGCGGCGGCGATCAGAACCTTCATAGCTTCGATCTCTCCTGAAGTTCCCGAGGAATCACCGTTAGCAAAAGGGAACACGGCATCGTTCCGTAATTCGTCATCCACTTTTTCATGCGGCACCTCGCCAAAACCTAAGGACCGACCGGCACCGCGTGCGAAATACCGGGAGAACTTCAGCCGCAAGTGTCTTGCGTGGGTCGTGGGAATCGAATTTCGACCAGTGATCCCGCATCAGAATCAGCGCCGCTGCAGCTGCGAAGGAAAAAAATGTCAGCACAAGAGTGAGCAAGAGACGATGAGGAAACGACTTCTTTTCGGGCACTCCGGGAGGGTCAATCACACTCACGACTGGAAGGTCTTTTGCTTCCTCAATGCGCGCCATCTCGTATTGCTGGGTGAGAAGTTCGTAGACTGCCTCCTGGACTCTTACTTGGCGGTAAAGATCGGCATAGGGAACCGCAAGCCGCGGAAGCTGTCGCAATGGAGGATAAAGCTCGCCTTTGCCATTCGCCTCGGGTGTCGCATTAACTTCGCCGGCGGTTTCCAAGGCGAGAGGAGCGGACGAACCGGTCATTTTCTCAAGGTCGCGTTGCAGGCTCGCGATACGCGCTTCCGCTTCGCGGACGCGCACATTACCGTCGCCATAGATTTGGCGCAGCGATTGAAGTCCGGACTGTGCGACCAGAAGTTCTCCCTGCACGCGTGCGCCCGCATCCACCATCGCGCGAGTCTGCTCTTTGATATCGACGGTGCTGTTTCGGCTCGAGAATTCGCTCAACTGAAGTTGCGCGCGTTCGAGGTCCGCTTCGACAGAATGAAGGCGGCGCTCGATAAAGATGCGTTCTCGATGCGCGGCCGAAGTATTGGTTTGGGTGACGAGCTTGTTTAATTCGTCCAGGTATCCCTGTGCCAGATCGCGAGCCCGGCGCGGATTTTCATCCTCCACCGCGATAGTGATCACGCCACTCTTCTTGTCTTCCGTTATGCTCGTTCGGTGTGCGAGGTGCTTGGCCGTGTCAATTCGATACCGCTTGCGATAAACGTGTTGCAGATTGAAACGATCGATGAGATGGCCACTCACGGTGCTACTGTGCAGCAGATTTACAAAGAGTGCGGTGGTGGTGTGCCCGCCCAGCAGACTACCTGCAAGACTGCCCAAACCTCCGAGGGATCCAGAGTGTGAAGCCAAAGCTGCGAGCATCAACGCTCCGGAATTCTGTTGATCGGGCGGCATAATCCTCGCAATCGATGTATATCGTTTGGGAATCAGGAACGCGATGCAGAGACTCACGATTAAAGAAATCGTTGTCACCCGCGCAAGCTTGCGACGATGCCTCCAAAGCAGCATGGCGCGATCAGCCCAGTGCACCTGTTGCACTGTCGGCGTTCGCTCGTTCTCATCGAGCGTTGTGAGAACAGATGAATGGATCATCGTTTTGTCCTCGGGAGCGGTTTGTAGGAAATCAACATGGCTCTAGATGTGCGCTACCGCAGCGGTGATGGCAATCGACGAGGCAAGTTGCGCCGTCGCCAGTAGATTTCGCCAGAACAGAGAGGAGCCGAGAATTTTCTGTGGCACTACGACAACATCACCCGGATCGAGCTTGGTCGAAAGCACGTTGGGATCCATCCATCCTCCCGAATGACGGCCAATCACGGAGCCATTTGCGCGGATGATGAAGACCTCCTTACGATTCGCGGTTGAGTTTGTTCCTCCCGCATGACTGAGATACCAGCCCGCTGTTTTGCCCGGTGTAAATGTGATTGCCGTTGCGTTGTAGACCTGGCCGGTTACGAGCACAAAACCCGGCCGTTTCGGAATCGTCAGCACATCGCCACGGCGCAGCTCGATATCCGCCGGCGTATTGGCCCAGCTGTCGATGTCGCTGCTGATGTGAATGACCATGCGGCCGGTTGGAGGATGGCTTTTCAAATCTGAAAGCACCTGATCCTGCTGGGCTTTGATAAGCTGCAAAGTCGCCTCGGTATCTCCTGCTCCCAGATTGGGTGAGAGCCGTGCAGACGCCGAGTTCGCCTCGATCTGCCGAACCAACTCCTGGCGGCTTTTCTGTTCGAGTTCGCGAACCTGTTCCCGGAACAGCACCGCGCCCCTTGGATAGGCGGCGGGAAGAAAGCCTCCGGCCCGCCGCAGAACAGAGCTGAGGCGTTCGCCGTCGTGAAAACCATAGTTCCCGGGGAATTCGACCTGCCCCTCAATCGTTATCGACTCACCAATGTCGTTCCATCCGGTGATCTGATGAATCGTCAGGATGTCACCTGGTTTGAGAAGAACATCCGCATTGGGATCCTTTCCAGCGACAATTGCCCCAATATCGACGGTCGCGAGGCTCTCAACGATCCGATTGCCATTCGTCACGCCATAGCTGGTCAGATCGGCTTTTTCAAGCAGAGCATCACGTTTGAAACCTCCAGCCATGCGCACCAGCTGCGCGGTGGTCATGTCTCTTGAAAGCGGATAAGCGCCTGGACGCAGCACCTCGCCAAGAATCGTGACCTTAGGCGCGTCCACCTCGTAGCGACCGAAGATACGTATGGTATCGAACGGCCGGAGATTGACGTTGGCATTCCCGATAAGCACGTCGGGCACATCGAAGGCGATGGTTTCGGCATGAAGGTCCGGGGGAACGAGACGGACAATTTCTCCATGAGCGGCCGGCTCGGGTAGCATGTCGCGATAGCTGTGCAGCACATCGCTGAGTCTCATGCCTTCGATGTAGGACAATCTGCCTGGACGAACAACATGACCTTCGAGATAAATGGCGCGTTCGCTATAAGGCAGAATTGGATCGACGCGAATGCGATCTCCATCCTGCACCTGGAAAGCAGCGATAGCGGCGCGGCCGGTCTGCAGATTTTGTTTGCCTGCCAGATGCAACGTTAGTGTTTCGCGCTGACGGTTGGTATCAATGCGCTCGATGGTGATGTGGTCGAGCGAAGCTGCGGCCGTAAATCCACCGGCATCCTCGATTACTCTAGCGAGTGTCGTTTCGCCGGCTTTGAGCTCATAGATCGCCGGCCGCTTGACCGCGCCGGAGACTGCAACCTGCGGACCCGCTGGAGGCACCAGCAGGGTATCTCCGCTTTCAAAGCGCGCACTGCCGTTGCGAACTCCGTGAAGCAGAAAGTCGTACAGATCGACATCTTCGACAAGCTGCCGCCCGCGATAGTGGCGCACCGTGCGGAGCGAACCGACAGATGTGGGACCGCCGGCGGCGTACAGTGCACCCAGTGGAGTTGCCAGCGAACTGATGTCGTAACCGCCGGGACGCTGCACATCACCGGCCACATATACGCGTACCGAGTGCAGTTGTGAGACGGTGACTGTGACCTGCGCATTGCGGTACTGCTGCTTGAGCGCCCCACCGATTAAACTTTGTGCTCGCTCCAGCGAGAGTCCAGCAACCTGAAGAGATCCCGCTTCTGGCAGGAGGATGCGGCCGTCGCGGCCAACAATGCGATTAATGGTCTGTGTGATGCCCCCCCACATATTGATCGCGAGTGTGTCTCCCGGGCCGACAATGTAATCCGGTCCGAGAGGCACGTCGAGCGAGATATCGCAGCCCGAAATTCCGCGCGCTACATAAGCATCGCGATTCTCGAAGACTTCAGAACCGAAACGCTTCAGTCGCGCGATCTGGTCAGGAATTTGCGTGTAAAGATCGCGCATCGATCGCAAGTTGTAGGGCGCGGGTTTGTGGAGAACCTTTGGCGCGTCGGTCGATGCGTTTGCCTCTTCATGGCCTCTTCTTCCTGCAGACTTCTGGCGGCCGCCTGCAGAACTCATCGATGAAGTCGAAGTTGCCGAAGTCGAAGTTGCCGTCAGGCCGCTTCTCTCCGTGCGCGATTCTCCGGTATTAGAGCCTGAATTCGTAAAAAGATTGCCTGGATTTGCTTCGCCAGGTTGTGTAAGGTCGCCTGGCACGTGTAACAGACCGGTGTTTTGACTTTCATCGCTCACGCTGGACGAGGCGCTCTGGAGCTCGTTGTCAGATATATATCCGCGCGCACGGAGAAAAATTGTAATGTTTGCGCGAAGGCCGGCGTTGGTGGCGATTTGCTCATAGAGCATTTCATCGGAGATGTCGTTCGCATCGATCTGCTTGCCTTGTTCCTGCATGCGATCGGCTACCTGAGACTTCAGCTCCACCACCAAATCGGGATTCTGTTGCAGGAGGTTAATAATTTGGTCGGAGGAGAGAGTTACCGGATTCGTCAAGTCGCTGGTGCTCGTCAACCTGCTGCGATTATCTGCGGAACTTTCGCTAGCGTCCGTCACGGTTGTCGCTGGACTACCATCTTCGCTTCCTGAAGCCTGAGCCACACTCTGCGTTGAAGGGGACGCAAACGACGTCTGTCCGTTCGCGGCAGCTGCCATCATGAGGAAGAATGTCAGCATCGATGCCGCTGCGGAGAGAGCTGCTCGGGATAGACGAACGCCTCGGTAGGAATGTTGGCTTCGATTCATGTTGATCGCGCCGGCAAAGGTGGAAGGCTGAGTCATCTGTGTTCGCTCTATACCTCGAACGTAAAGAACCCGAACGGCAGACGTGTCATGCGTTCGTCAGTGAATTGTCATTCCTTTGTTGTGCATTAAAGAGCATGCGAGAGAGGTGTGGAAGATGCATTTGACTTTAGCGCAACGTCATAAGTTCGCGCTTTTCCGCCTCACAACGACGGTGTTCGACAAGCTCGGCAATGCTCAACATAACCAAGCCATGCCTTCTCGCAAACTGGGTCACGTCATTCCCTTTCGCCATGGTTCCGTCCGGATTTGTAATCTCGCATAGAACGGCGGCGGGTTTCATTCCGGCCATCATCGCTAGATCCACTGACCCTTCCGTATGGCCTTGCCGGGCCAATACGCCGCCAGCGGCTGCCCGCAACGGAAAAACATGGCCGGGGCGAACCAGGTCGTGGGGTTGGGTATCCGGATCGATCGCGGCGTGGATCGTCGTCACTCTGTCCCGCGCCGAAACTCCGGTCGTGACGCCCTCACGTGCGTCGATCGTCACCGTAAAGCCGGTCTGGAAGCAGCTCTCATTGTTCGAGACCATTTGTGGCAGTTCCAGTCTTGTGAGTGTCTCTTCAGTGAGACACAGGCACACGATTCCACTGCCTTCGCGAATGAGGAGAGCCATGGCGGACACTGAAATCGTCTCGGCCGCAACGACCAGGTCAGCCTCGTTCTCGCGATCGAAATCGTCCACAAGGATGACAGGACGTCCCAGGTGCATGTCATCGAGCGCCCGATGAAATCTCTCGTCGAAAGAAAATGTTGCGAACGGAAGTGTGGACCGGAGAGTTGTGGCAACGGATGGGAATGACAACATTGGAGGCCTCGTTGTCCTGACTCTAGTCCGGCCTTCGATTTCAGATTGTCATGTCAAAGTAAAGCGATTGTCATTGCTTTGTTGGCGAAAATATTAGAGGTGTGCGCGCTTCGAGTGACAATCAATTGACAAAGAGTAGACGATCCAGAGACACATCGCCCGTAGCATTTCGCTACTGTGGCTCTTATGTCGCGTCCAATATTAGAGTTTTCCCTTTTCAGAATGGCACGGTCTGCGAAATTTGCGGTCTTCGCTTTGACCCTGCTCTGCGCGATCCAGTACGGGAACGCACAAAATACGCCGCTGCTCTCTGGAGGCGTCGGCTTCTTTACCAGCACACATGGTGGAAACACGAGCTATGAGCCGGACATCGAACCGCTGCTGGCCGCGCCTATCGGCAGCCGCTTTCTCATCGAATCGCGAGCCATCCTGCTTGAGACATTTTCACCAAAGGGCAATGGCCAGTCTGGCTACGATCATTCTCACTTCATCGGCCTTGCGTATCTTGAAGGCGATTACTTCGCTACTCCGCACATCACTATCTCCGGCGGCAGTTTTCTGCTTCCCTTCGGCACCTATAATGAGCGTCTCTCGCCCATCTGGATCGGCAATTTCCAGGATGGCCCATTGATTTCCAGTCTTGGAACAATGTCCACCGGCACCGGAGTCGGCGGAATGCTGCGCGGATCCGCCATCTCGCGGCCCAAATACTCTTTCGACTACGCCACCTGGTTCTCCGCCCGCAGCGGAAACGAGCAGTTCAACTCAAAGCGCTCCTTTGGCGTGCGGACCAGTCTGTACCTCCCGCCTAGCCGACTGGAAATAGGTCTCTCTTACGATCGTTTGCTCCAGGGGACACACGAGAACTTTTACGGCATGCATGTGTGGTGGGAGCCTAAGGACACCGCCTTTCGACTGCGATCCGAGTTCGCACGCGGGCATCACGCGCAAGGCTACTGGATTGAAGCCGACTACCGCACGCAGGCGTTTGGCGGTCTTGACAGTTGGGTGGGACGCTTTGAACCCGTATTCCGTATGCAGCAGACATTCCGCCGCGACACGATCGAGAGCGACGGTCTTCCTTTTGTAAATACTCAGCGCGCCGACTTCGGACTCGATTACAACCTGCCGCACAACACGAGAATTCTTGCCAGTTACTCACGGCAGTTCTCTTCGGCTGGAAATGAAAATATCTGGGAGACTGGGATCGTATATCGATTTCTCTTCCCGGCCTGGAAAGGAAAATCACAATGAGTCAGAAATATCTTCTCGCCGGTACCATCGTCCTCGGTGTGGTCTTCACCCCTCTATCGACTGCATTGCGGGCCCAGTCGCCAGCCGCTCAGGCCGCCAAAAAGCAAACAGCAGCTACGCACAAATCACATCGGCCTGTGGATGAGGGGCAGAGTGTCTTTGAGCAGAACTGCTCTCGCTGTCATACAGCTCCGGCGGGCTTCTCGCCGCGCATCTCCGGAACGATCGTGCATCACATGCGCGTCCGCGCATCGCTCAGCCAGCACGATCAGCAAGAGCTGCTCCGCTTCTTCAATCCATAACGGATGAATGCGTGCGAGATTTCAGAGTTTCGCGCCGGTGGCAACATGCGATTCTTCATCGATAGAGTTGTGTCGATTGCTGCCGATCTTTGGGACGAAGTCCAGCGGCTCAACTTCTTCGATTAAACGACCTTCCTGAAGCCAAAATACACGCTCTGTACAAAAGTGTTTGTGAACCCGATGCGTTGCAAGCACAACAGCGATTCCGGCATTGGCCAGGTTGTTGAGAATTTGCACCTCGTTCTCCTCATCCAATGCGGAAGTGGCTTCGTCCAACAGAAGCAACGTTGCGCCGCGAAGGATCGCTCGCGCCAGGCCAAGCCTCTGCCGTTGTCCTCCAGAAAACAAGATTCCGTTATCGCCGACGCCGGTCTCAAGGCCCAGGGGCTGTGCGGCT
>Ga0134126_10006972_pt1 | contig 14201 bp, 11 predicted proteins | sample KB31752_FD_96881 | JGI IMG/M metagenome (GOLD analysis project Ga0134126, IMG submission 96881) | Terrestrial soil microbial communities with excess Nitrogen fertilizer from Kellogg Biological Station, Michigan, USA - KB3-175-2 | ecosystem: Environmental > Terrestrial > Soil > Unclassified ... | reverse complement strand
TTTCCAGGGTCGACGGCGTCGGGGCCAGCGGCAAGCTTTCCTTTTTGACGATCGAGACCTGGTAATCTCCCAGCGGGATTCGCTCGCCACTGGCGCTGTTCAGCTTGAATTTGCCTTCCGCGTCGGTCCGGCCGAAGGCCGACGATTGAGGCGACATGAACATCACGGTGGCGCCTTCGACCGGGCTGCCCTGATAGGTGACCGTGCCGACGACGACCCGCCCGTTCGGGTCGCCTCCTCCGCCCGAGCACCCCTGGCCGGCGCCGAGCGCCAGACCGCCGATGGCGATCCAAGCGGCAAGAGAGCCCCCCTTGATGACGCGAGCGGATTCCATGAACAGACTTCCTGGGCGACTTTCGGAAACAGGCAGGGAGAATGCGTTCGCTATGGACCTTACGGGGCGCCCATTGCGCCTTCGCCTCCGGCTTTGGAACCCATGGCGCCCCAAATGCCATAGGGGCTGGGCCCGGCAGTGACTTCGGGCAGTCCTATGTTGCCCGTGTTGACGCCGTCACTGATGAACCGCACCGAACCGTCGACCATCAGTCCACTGACGCCGCCCGGATGATAGCCCGAAGGCGAATAGACTCCGCCTGGACTGTCTGCGCAACAGTTGGTCGTGGGGACGAGGCACGAAGGGGAGTTCGGTCCCAACACGGTGGTGAAGCCGCAACGTTCCGTCTCGCCGTCGACCCAACAAGTGCCGAAATAGCCATGCACCGTCGCAGGATCGATGTAAAACGCCCCGGCGGCTGTCGACAGGCAAGTCCCCGGAGAGGTGTTGAGACCGGCGATGCTGGAAGCCGTGCCTTGTTTGATATTCGCCGGCGTAAGTCCGCCATTTGCGAAATTCGCGCGGACCCGTTCGCTCATGGCGATCGTGTTGCTCGTGCCGTCCGCCACCATGGCGATCGTCACCGTGGCATTCTCGCAGAACATGCCCCGGCTATTGACTGGGTCGGTGTTGAAACAGTTATTGGCGATTGAGTCGCCATGACTGAAGGCATAGTTGTTTTCCCCCATCGTGTTGGGGGGGGGAACCGCACGGATGTCGGACGGGCAGAGCAAGCTCGGCACTTGCACGTTCCAATAGTTCCAGCCCGTCCACGGAAACGGTCCCTGCGGAGGATAGCCGCTCCCGCCCCCTTGGATCGCGGTGTAGAGCGCCTGTTGTTCGATGTAGGGCAGCAGCGGAACGAAACCGCTGACCCGGCTTCCATTACTTACGGCGCCGGCGTTAGTCCCTCCCTTGCCGTACGGAAATGAGCGGTTCACGTCATGATAATTCTGCAATCCAACGCCCAACTGCTTCAGGTTATTAATGCACTGCGAACGGCGCGCGGCTTCGCGGGCCGCCTGCACGGCCGGAAGCAAAAGCGCGATCAGGATTCCGATGATCGCGATCACGACCAACAATTCGACCAGGGTGAAGGCCCGACGCCGCGGGCGGTTGGCGGTACGTACGGATTGCATGGCGCTCCTCTGTTCTGTTCCTAAGTTCCGAAAGCTGGGCACAACGATTACAAAACGACTCGCTGGCGCGCTGGAAAATCCAGGAAGCGTTGCGAGATCAATACGCCGAATTTGGTCTGTTCCGTGGCCGCACCGGGCCGTGCCCGATGGGATTAGGAGAGGTGGCAAAGCGGCTTGCCGATCGCTCGGCCACGATCAGGGGGCTCTCGCCCAGCCTGACTTAGATTAAAGTTTATTCGCCTTAAACGACAGAAACAACCCTACGTTTGGGCGGTTTAAGGGGGGGGCGTCAACTGCGTGACGCGCGGCGAATTCTCGACGAAGATCAATTCCTGGTCGGCCGCCAGGTCGAGAAACTCTTGCTCCGCGCCCGAGGGCCAGCGGATCGAAAGCTTATCCACCCGAGTTTCTTTGCCGAGTCCGAAGATTAGTTGCCGCTGATTGCTGGCCTGATAGCCGTCGCCGGCGGTGAGCCACCGCCTGATGGATCGGCCGCCCGCCTCAACCGTGACAATCGCCCCAATCGCATCGCGAGGCGATTGCCTGCCGCGGAGTTGCACCGCCAAAAAGCGTCCCGTTTGCCGCGAGGTGTTCGTCACCAGAGCGGCCGGCGAATCCAGATGCGAAACGACGAAATCCTCTTTTCCGTCCCGGTTCCAATCGAGCCGGGCCAGACCTCGGCCGAGACGGTCCTGTTGGAAGAAGAGGCCCAGGTCGCCGGCGGCCGGTTGGGCGAACATTCCGCCTCCCAGGCCGCGAAAGTATTGGGCCGGCATTTTGTAGGGAATCCGCTGATGCGAGAAATCGTCGATGTGTCCGTTGGTCAGGACCAAATCGGGATAGCCGTCGAGTTCGCCGTCGATGAACTGCGCGCCGAACCCCAGCATTTCGTAGCTTGGCGCTCGCAAGCCGGACGCGGCAGTGGCGTCGGCGAACAACCCGCCCGCGTCCTGCAAATACAGAGTGTTCGATTCCTGGTAGAAATTCGTGACAAACAGGTCGAGCCGGCCGTCGCCGTTGGCGTCGCCCGCCGCGACTCCCATGCAAGCCTGGGCTTTGCCGTCGCCGTCGTAAGCAAGCCCGTCCAGCACGCCCTGCTCGACGAATGAGGGCGAGGCGCCGCGCGCCGGCGTGCGGTTGACGAAATAGAAATTGGCGTCTTGATCGTTCGCCACGAACAGGTTGAGTCGCCCCGAACCGTCGAAATCGCCGGCGACCAGTCCCAGCCCGTTGCCGCCGGGCGGCCGCAATCCGGCCGATTCGCTGCGGTCCTCGAAACGGCCGTCGCCCAGGTTCAAGTAGAAGCGGTCTGGCTGCGGCTCGAAGAGCGTCGGAGGGCAGGCGCGTCCCCGGCCCTGCTGAAAACAGCGTTTTTCATACACGTCGTCGCCTTGGATGTAATTCGCGTCGTAAATGTCGGCCAGGCCGTCGCCGTTCAGATCGGCCAGCAGACAGCTCGTCGTCCAGCCTTCGGCGACAATGCCGGAAGCCGCGCCGACATCGCGGAACGTGCCGTCGCCCTGGTTGATGTAGAGACGGTTGACGCCGACGTTGGCCACGTATAAATCGGTAAAGCCGTCGTTGTCGAAGTCTCCCGCCGCGGCGCCCTGGCTGAAGCGGTCTTCCGCAAGTTCGCTGGCCGCGGTGACGTCTTCGAAGCGCCCATTGCCGAGGTTGCGGTAAAGCCGGTCCAAATGCTCCGATTGTCCGGCGACAGGGGGCCAGCGGCAGCCCTGAGTCAGATACACGTCGGGCCAGCCGTCGGCATCGTAATCCAAGACCGCCGCGCCGCCGCCCGTGAATTCGAACATCCTTCGGCCGTCGTCGTGGTTCTCGCGCCCGGAGAAGTACGAAAACTCGATCCCCGCCTGCGCCGCAAGGTCTCCGAATTTCGCCCGGTAGTTTGCCATCGAATCATCGTTTGGCGGCCGGGCGGGCGCCGGGCCGGCGCTCCAATCCGGCAAGGGGTAGGAAGACAGATCGATTTGCTTCGCCGGATTCGCCGAATCGAGAACCAGCGGCGGCAGATTTTGCAACTCGGCTTCCAATCTCTGCAAGCCGTCTTTCGCCCAACTCGCCTGGGAATCGACGCCGAGAGCGGCCCGATTCCACCCCCAGGCCTCCCAGAGGCAGCCGAGCGACTCGGTGAGGCGAGCGGCCGACCGCAGCAACTCGATGTCGCCGCGGTTCGCGAACAACAAATCGGTGACGCTCGCAAGCTTTTGCAAGCGGGCCGCTCGCTCGCTCAACTGCCGGGCGGTTTCCGAATCGTCCAGCGATTCGAGCGCCTGCGCCAATTGGTAGTTGGCGGCCTGATGCGAGGCATCGCGCCGCAGCGCTTCCCAAAAGCAGCGCGCCGCGCCGCGCGTGTCGCCGCGCTCTTTGGCCCAAATTCCGCGAGTCATCCACACATCGGGATGCGCTTCGGCGGCCGGCGCCGAATCGACCAGCCAAGCTTGCAAATCGGGGTCGGCGTTCATCACCAGCAACAGACCCAATTCGGCCTGCGCCTCGATCTGATTCGGCGCCTTCGCGAGGACGGTTTGCAGCATCCGTTTGGCCTCGGCGATGCGAGTTCGGCGGATGGCCAGGCGCGCTTCGCCGATCAGAGGCAACGGATCGTCGGGGGCCGCCTCGCGGAATTGCTTCAACTCGTCGGGCAGTTCGACGGCCGCGGCATGGTTTCCCAACAGCAGCAGCGTTTCCAGAGAAAATTGGCCCTGACGCAGCATCTCGAACAGATGGGGAATCGATTCCCAGCGGCGCCCCTCGAGGCCCAGCAGATAACCCAGCCGGCTGTGCGCGAAGAGCAGTTGGGGATCGATGGCCAGCGCCTGGCGGAACTGGACTTCGGCGGCCGATGCCTGGTGCAGATGGACCAGGATATCGCCGGCGGCGGCGTATCCCACGGCCGCTTCCTTGCCGGCGTCGGTCGGCAATCGGGCGTAATAGGCCAGCGCCTCGCTCAGATGGCCTTGTTTCGTCGCCGCCTCGCCCGCCCACATGAGGGCCTGCGTGGAACTTGGCTGCCGGGCGAGAAGACGCCGGCAATAGCCCTCGGCGGCCGCATAGTCTTTGGCCGCCAAGGCGCGACGCGCTTGTTCCAACAGTTGTTCGGGAGGCGTCGCCGCTGGCCATAAGCCGTAGCCGGCCGCAGCCAGCAACACGGCGCAGGCGACTGCCAACGCGAGCTTGAGACGAGACCGCCGGGCGCCGCCGGCAGGAAGGGCCGCTGCTGGAAGACGCTGCCGTCGAGAAGGCCGTTGTTCGCGTTTCACCGTGTGACCGAAGGCAGGCGGCGACCACTGCCCAAAGAATCATCCCAAGGGGATCAAGTATCAGCGGCCGGCGCTCGATGGTCGTCGTTTTCGCCGCCAAGTTCGGGTTCGGCCTCATGTTCCGGCGCCTCGCCGGCAGATTCCGGCGCCTCGCCGGCAGATTCCGGCGTCTCGCCGGCATGTTCCGGGATCTCGCCGGTTTTATGGGCGGCGCCGAGCATCCAGTCTCGCCGCTGCCGCGAGCTGGGGATCTTCATCGCTTTGCGATATTTCGTCACCGTCCGGCGGGCCACGGTCAGGCCGTGCTTGGCCAACTCGCCCACCAGTTCGTCGTCGCTGAAGGGATTCTGCTTGTCCTCGTGATCGACGATCTCCTGCAGCTTCAACCGCACCGTGTCCCAAGCGACTTCGTCGCCGGCGGCGCTGACCGTGCCGCCGCCGAAGAACCGTTTGAGCGGGAAGATCCCTCGCGGCGTCTGAATCCACTTGTCGTCGACCGCCCGGCTGACCGTGGTCACGTGGACGCCGACCTTGTCGGCGATCTGCTGCATCTTCAGCGGCTCGATGTACTCCGGGCCCTTGTTCAGGAACTCGGTCTGATGATCGACGATCGCCTGGGCCACGCGAGTCAGCGTGTTGCGGCGCTGTTCGATGGACTCGATCAGCCACTGCGCCGAATTGATCTTGCGTTTGATCCACTCCTTCTCGGCGTCGGTGGCGTTGCCCTGCATCAGCAGCTTGCGATAGTAAGGGCTGATGAACAGCGTCGGGGTGCGCCCGTCTTCGAGCACGATCTTGTAACGCCCGCCTTCGGCCACTTCCAGGAATACGTCGGGCGTGACGGTCGGCGCGTGAACGTCGGTGAACAACGCGCCCGGCTTGGGATTCAGCTTTCTCAGTTCGAGAATGGTCTCGTGGATCAGATCCATCGAGTAGCCGGTTTTGCGCTCGATCACCGGCAAACGATTGTGTTCCAGATCCTCCAGGTGGCTGGAGATCAAGGTCCGCAATTGCTCGTAGTTGTGCATGCCGGGCATGAGCTGCAACAGCAGGCACTCGCGCAAGTCGTGGGCGCCGACGCCGGCCGGGTCGAGCCGCTGCACGATGGCCAGCGCCCGCTTGGCGACCGACAGTTGCTCGGGGCCCCCGGTCGGATCGATCAGGTCTTCGAGCCGACCGGGCAGCCAGCCGTTCGAGTCGAGGCTGTAAATGATGCGGTCGGCCATCTGACGCGTTTCTTCGTCCAGGTCGAACCAGCCGAGTTGCTCGCGAAGATAGTCGTGCAGCGATTGCGGGCGCGAGACCATGTTGGCCATGGCGTCGTGCTTGCGGTCGCTTTCCTCGGCCAACCGCGTGCTCGACGGTCGCGGACGCTCTTCGAAAGTGTCGGGCCAATCTTCGTCGAGATTCAGCAGCCGCTCGAAGTCGGCCTCATTGTTTTTGGTCTCGTCGACGACCAATTCCCGCTCTTCGGCCGTCGGGGCGTCGGGATTCTCGTGCTCGACGGGCTCTTCCGGCAAGTCGGGGTCGGATTCGGCCTTTTCCAGGCAGGGGTTTTCCGAGATCTCTTGCTCGATGCGCTCCTCCAGCGCCATGATCGGCAACTGCAAGATCTCCATCGACTGGATCATCCGCGGCGCCAGCTTTTGCTGCTGAACGAGCTTCAGTTCCTGACCGAATGAAAGACGCATGATGAACCAAGCAAAATCGCTGTTGAAACCAAAGGCTAAAACTTTTGCCGCCCGCTGAGGGCGTCCGACAAAATCTCTTTATTCGCGAATTCCAGCACGCTGCCGGTCGTGATGCCGCGCGCCAGCCGCGTGATCTCGATCGGCAGATCCTGCAATTGATTGGCGATATATAGCGCCGTGCCGTCGCCTTCCAAAGTCGGATTCGTGCCCATGATCAATTCGCGAAAGGCGCCGCCGCGCACCCGCTCGACCAGCGCTTCCACCGTCAGTTGCTCGGGGCCGATGCCTTCCAGCGGCGCCAGCCGGCCCAGCAGCACGTGGTACAACCCGCGGTACGTGCCGGTTTGCTCGAGCGCCATCAAATCTCGCGGCTGTTCGACCACGCACAACAATCCCTCGTCGCGTTTCGGATCGCGACAGATGCCGCATTCCTCGCCCTCCGCCAGATTATAGCAAACCCGGCAGTAGCGCACGTTCTCTTTTACGTTGCGAATGGCATCGGCCAGTCCCAAGGCTTCCGACTTGTGGACGCGCAGCACGTGGTAAGCCAGGCGCTCGGCCGATTTCTTGCCGATCCCCGGCAATTTGGCGAACTCGTCGACCAGCCTTGTCACCGATTCCGTGAGCAACGACACTTCAAGTTTCCTGGGGTCCATCGCCGGCGGCGAGCGGCCCGCCTCCGGCGAGCTTGTTCAATGCGTCGTCCAAGCCCGGCAGGTTCATGCCGCCAGCCAGGTTCTTCATGGCCTCGGCGTGCAGTTGTTTCGCTTTGCCGATCGCCTGGTTGGCCGCCGCACACAACAAATCTTCGATCAACTCGCGGTCGCCCTGTGCAAACAATCCAGGATCGATCCGGCAACGCAGCACTTCTTCGAGGCCGTTGACTTCCAGTTCGACGAGTCCGCCGCCGGCGACGCCGGTGGCCCGTTTGCCGCGCAGCTCGTCGCTGATTCCGGCCAGCCGGCCCTCGATTTGCTTCGCTTGTTTCAGCAGGGAACCCAGATTTCCCAGTCCTCCAAACACGGCGCACTCCTAATTGTTTAGGGCTGAACGTTCGGTTCAGACTCTTCGAGACGTACGGGGCGGGCGGCGAATAGTTCGATCGCCCGGCGAACGAGGGGATGTTCGACCTTTTCCGATAGTCGTTCGCTGGGCGACGCCGTCCGGCGCGGCGCCGCGGCTGTCTTAGCCTCGTCCGCGGGCTCCGGGGCCAGCAGGCCGAACTCGATTCGGACGCTTTCGCCCGTGACCTCGGCCAACGCCCGTTCCAAGCGGCCGAGATGCTCGGGGCGTTCGCAGAACGATTTCGAGAAAGTATATGCCGCGGGGAAGAAAATGGCTAGGCGGTTTGGCGCCGAAGTTGCTCTGCATTCGGCGGTTTTGACGTGGTCCGCCAACATCCCCGAAAGCCTCGCAAGCACTTCCGACCAGATATGAGCAGTCGTTTGCGGCCGCGATTCGCCGGGCAATTGATCCGGCGAAGGGGCTCGATCCGGCGAAGCGACCAGGGCAGGCCCGTCAGCAAGCCCTTGGTCAGTTAGAGCCTCGTCGCTCGGGAATTTTTTTTTTGCCGCCTCCGATGCCGCCTCCGACATCAGACTGGTCGCCCTTGCCGGCACCGCGGCGACTCTGGCCGGCGACGGCAGGCCCTCGCGCAGTGCGCCCTCGCGCAACTGGCCGATCAGGCCGGACAGTCGTTCCAAGTTTTCCAAGTTGCAAATCCGCACGATCGCCAACTCGGCCAAAATCCGCCCGTGCGTGCTATAACGCAGCCGGGAGATCGTGTGATCGAGGATCTGCATCACCGCCAGCACGGTTTCGAGTCCTAACTGCTTTCCCGCCGCGACCATCGCCGCCCGCTCGCTCGACGAGGCATACAGCAGCGACTCGGCCGGGCAGCCGGCCGCCGCCACCATCATGTCGCGGAAATAGCCGAGCAACTGGTCGAGCAAAGGGCCGATATCGACCCCCTCGGCGACCGCCGCGTCGAGCTCCGCCAAGGCGCCTGCCGCGTGGCGATCGGCCAAATGCCGCGCCAGTTGGCTCAGCCGCCGATCGCCGGCCGTGCCCAACATGCGGTGGACGTCTTCGAGCGTGATTTGCGGGCCGCCAAAGGCGAGCAACTGTTCCAGCAGCGACTGGCTGTCGCGCATCGAGCCGGCGGCGCGGCGAGCGAGGGCTTCGAGCGCTTCAGGCTCGGCCGTGACGCCTTCGGCCTCCACGATCTGCGCCAGCCGGGCGGCGATCGACGGCGTCTGGATGCCGGCGAAGTCGAACCGCTGGCAGCGAGACAAGATGGTGATCGGGATTTTTTCCGGTTCGGTCGTGCAAAAGATGAACTTCACGTGCTCGGGCGGTTCTTCCAAGGTCTTCAGCAAGGCGTTGAAGGCCTCCTTGGTGAGCATGTGGACTTCGTCGATGATGTAGATCTTGAACCGCGACCGGCTTGGGCGCACGTTGACGTTTTGCCGCAATTCCCGCATCTCGTCGATGCCGCGATTGCTGGCGCCGTCGATTTCCAGCACGTCGACGTCTTCGCCGGAAGCGATGCCGCAGCACATATCGCATTCGTTGCAGGGCGTGGCGGTCGGCCCCTGGACGCAATTCAGCGCCTTGGCCAGAATTCGGGCCGACGAGGTCTTGCCCACTCCGCGAGCGCCGGTGAACAGATACGCATGGCCGACCCGGTCGGAGGCGATGGCCCCGGCCAGGGCTTGGGCCACGTGTTCCTGGCCAACCAGATCGGCGAACGTCTGGGGACGGTAGCGCCGTGCGACGACGATGTATTCGCCGGCTTTGGTCGCCGCGGAATCGGAGTTCGAAGCGGGGGACGCGGACATCGGGGGCCTGCCTTGGCGATTCTCGGCTTCAAGGCGCCGAGTTCGGCGGCCGATGAGAGACCCTCCGCACAAAGGGCTGACTGCTTATGGCTGCTGGATTTCTCCCCTGACCAGGTTCACAGGTCCCCATTGCGGGGGCCTCTCATCGGCAGCCGAATTGAGGCGCATTCAGAACTGTAGTTGTACGGGGCGGCAAGCGAGGCGTCAAACGACCGAGCGCGACGCTAGTCGTAAATCACGTCGTCCAAGCGGGAAACGCCGACGACGTCTCGCATGCTGACCCATGCCCAGCGACGGTTCGAGCTGATGCCGTGCCCCCGGCAAGCCAGCACGTATTTTTCGCGGGTCGTCTGCGTGTCGCGCAGATCGTGGATGTCGGCTTCTCCCAGCACGAGAAACTCGCCCTGCCGCTCGACGAGGCGCCCGAGCACGACGAACGGACTGCTCAAGTCGAGCACCACCAACTCGCCGAACAGGTCTTCGAACTTTGGGATCCGCGCAGGCTCCATACCCCTAAAAATAACCGCTCTTCGCAGGGCGAACAATCTGCTTCGGCATTGACGCGACCGGGTCGATTTCCTACCGTCTGCCCACCATGTTGGGTTCCTCTCGCACTTTCCCCTCGGCTATCGCGGCCATCGTCGCGGCGGGCGCGGCTTTGGCCGCGGCCTGCTATGCCGATCCGCCGCTGCAGTTGGCGCCGCGGGAGTCGGTGTTGCTGCTGCGCAACGGGCAAGTCCTCAGCGGCAAGATCACCCCGGCCGGCGATTACTATCTCGTCTCGCTGTCTCACGGAGAGATCCGCGTTCAGACGAGCAAAGTCGACGTGCTCTGCAAGGATTTGCAGGAAGCCTACGAGTACAAGCGGGCCCGGATCAAGCTGGGCAGCGCGGCCGACCACGTGGCGCTGGCCGATTGGTGCATGCACAACGAGCTTTTCGACCTGGCCGAGACGGAGCTTAGCTACGCCTTGGCGGCCGACGTCAACTATCCGCGCATTCGCTTGATCGAGCGCCGGCTCAAATTGGCCCGCCACGATGCGAAGCCGGCGCCGCCGCGCGCCAAGTCCGGCGAGCCAGGCCCCACGAACGAGGAACTCGACCGCTTCATCCGCGGAATGCCCGGCGGTGCCGTGGAATCGTTCACCAGCGCGATTCAGCCGCTGCTGGTCAATACTTGCACAACGGGCGGTTGTCACTCTCCGCAGGCCGAAACGAAGCTGCAGCTCTTGCGAATACCGCACAATTCGGCGGCCAGCCGGCGGACTACCCAGCGGAACCTATTTGCCGTCTGGCGATATGTCGACCTGGCCGATCCGGCCGCCAGCCCTTTGTTGACCGTGCCGCTGGAACAGCACGGCAACGCCAAGGCGGCGATGTTCACGAACCATGAAGCAGACCAATACCGGCAGCTCGCGGCATGGGTCGGCGAGGTCTCGCGCGGCAAAAAGCCATCGCAGCCCGCGACCGTGACGCAGCCGGCAGCCGCGCTGCTGCAAACCATGCCGCCCGGCTCGGCAAGCCAGCCCGCCGAGCCGAATGTCGCGGAGCCGAACGCCGCGGAGAGCCGAAAAGGGCGTTCGCGGGCGGCCAAGAAAGATCAGCGGCTGGCGGAGGCGGCAGCGGAGCCGTCGGATGAATTCCCCGAGACGGGCGCCGCGGCGTCTCCCTTCGATCCGCCGGCGGAAACCGGGCCGCAAGCTTCGGCCGAACGCAAACCCCGCGCGCCCGACTACCGGCCGGTCGATCCCTTCGATCCCGAGATCTTCAACCGGCAATTCTTTCAGGACGAAGAATAACTTGCGCCTGCTTTCGGGCGCTCATTGCAGTCCCAAGGCGAATTCGTTGCGGGCCAGCGCGGCGAGGAATTGCAAGTTGCTCTCCAGCAGTCCAGGCAGGCCGGCGATCTCGTCCGGCGTGTGCCAATGGACCGACTCGACTTCGGCAGGCGCGGGGACCAGCACCGCGTCGGCCGCCAATTCCGCCTGCCACCAGGCCAGCTCGACGCTCCAAGGGGTCACGCTCGACCATAGCCGTCGGACCGGCCGGACCACGACCTGCAATTCTTCTTGCAGCTCGCGGACCAGCGCCGCCTCTTCCGATTCTCCCGCTTCGATTCCGCCGCCCGGAAAGCAAAAAGCCCCGGGCGCCACAACCATCTGCGAACGGCGAATCACCAGTAATGTGCCTTGCCGCTCGATCACGGCCACCGCCCCGCGACGGCGGACCTGGTCAGTGCTTGTCGGTAAATCACTCATCTCGCGAAAAGTCGGGGACCGTCTGTCAGCGAACCGGCTCGTATTCTAGTCCAGGCCATCCAAGAACCCTCTCCCTCCGGGAGAGGGCGGGGCGAGGACGGGGATCTATTGCAAACAAGCCGCTTGGGCCGTACCGTCGAGTTGACGCACGTCGCATGCGGCGCGATGCGTATTGCCTGACATACAATTACCGCCCGACCAGTCCACACCTCGACCGCGGCGCCTCAACATGCCAAATCGCCTTTCCGTTTCTCGCCTTGCGGGCTTGTTCACGTTGGCCGTTTGCATGGCGGCGTGCTATTTGCCGGGCCGCTCGACGGCCGAAGAAACGCCGCCCGCGAAAGGGGCGCCGGCGAAGCATACGAACCGCTTGGCCAAAGAGACCAGCCCTTACTTGCTGCTGCACGCCCACAATCCGGTCGAGTGGTTCCCTTGGGGCGAAGAGGCGCTGGCCAAGGCGAAGGCCGAAAAGAAGCTGATTTTTTTGTCGATCGGCTATTCGAGCTGCTATTGGTGCCACGTCATGGAACGCGAATCGTTCACGGACCCGCAGATCGCCGCCTATCTGAACGAGCATTACGTGTGCGTCAAGGTCGACCGCGAGGAACGGCCCGACGTCGATGAGATCTATATGGCCGCGTTGCACTTGCTCGGACGGCGCGGCGGCTGGCCGCTGAGCATGTTTCTGACGCCCGACGCCAAGCCGTTTTTCGGCGGGACGTACTTTCCGCCGCGCGACAAGGAGCTGCCGGCGCCGCCGGACGAAGACGGCGCCGCCCGAGAGAAGCGGGCCGTCACCGGATTTCTCACCGTGGTCAAGCTGGTCCAAGACCGCTGGGAGCAGGCGCCCGACGAGTTGACTCGCGTCGGAGGCGAAGTGGCCGCGGCCGTCAAGCGCACGCTCCGCCGGCGGAGCTTGGCCGACGTTCAGCCGCCGGACGAGAACCTCGGCGACGTCGTGCTGGCCGAGCTTGCCGCGCAATACGACGAACAGTACGGCGGCTTTGGCTATAGCGAGGCGGAGCCGCAGCGGCCGAAATTCCCCGAGCCGCCCAATCTGACGTTTCTCATCGACCGCATCCGCCGCTCGCCCGACGACAAGGCGCGGCAGATGCTCGTCGGCACGCTGGAAAAGATGGCCGCCGGCGGAATTCGCGATCACGTCGGCGGCGGATTTCATCGCTACAGCACCGATCGCTACTGGCGGATTCCGCACTTCGAAAAAATGCTCTACGACAACGCCCAACTGGCCAGCGTCTATGCCGAGACGTACCGCGCGACGGGGCGGGAAGACTTCAAGCAAGTCGTGCAGGAGATGTTGTCGTTCGTGGCCCGCGAAATGACCGATCCGGCCGGCGGCTTTTATTCGGCCCTCGATGCGGAAACCGACGCCCAAGAAGGCGCCTATTACGTGTGGACGCGCGAAGAGTTGAAAAAACTGCTGACCGCCGACGAGTTCGCGCTGCTGGCCGACGTTTACGGCGTGGCCGCCGGACCGAACTTCGAAGAGCATTCGGTCTTGTTGTTGGCGCGGCCACTGGCGCAGTCCGCGAAAAAACATCGATCGACCGAGGCCGAGCTTGAGGGCCGCCTGGCGCCGATCCGCCAAAAGCTGCTCGCCGCGCGCGAAAAACGCAAGCGACCGCTGACCGACACCAAGGTGCTGACGAGTTGGAACGGACTGATGATCCGCGGGCTGGCCGATGCCGGCCGCTTGTTCGAAGAGCCCAAATACGTCGACGCGGCGGGCCGCGCCGCCGACTTCGCGCTGCGAAAGCTGCGCAGTTCGGAGGGGCGATTGCTGCACGCCTATAGCGGCGGCAAAGCGAAGCTGAACGCCTATCTCGACGACTACGCATTCCTGGTCGACGGCCTGATCGCCCTGCATCAGGCCACCGGCGAGGCCCGTTGGCTGCAAGCGGCCGAGGAACTGACTGCGACCCAAATCGAGCAGTTCTGGGACGCCGAAGAGGGCGGCTTTTTCTTCACGTCCAACGACCACGAGGAGTTGTTGGCCCGCAGCAAAGACCCGGCCGATTCGGTCACTCCCTCGGGCAATGCCGTAACGGCAGGCAATCTCGTCTATCTTTCCCAGGCGCTCTCCAAACCGGAATACTTGGAGCGAGCGCACAAGACCGTTTCGGCCTTCGCCGGGTTTCTGGCCCAGGCCCCGGCTTCGATGCCTCGGATGGCGACCGCCTGGACGGCGATCCAGTCGGCCGAAAAACCCGCCGCAAAATGACCGAGAATCCCTACCAATCCTCTTCCGCGGCCGACCCCGCGGCGCTGCAGCAGTTGGGGCAGCCCTTGGTAGACGCGCTGGACGCGTATCGGCGTTCGCACGGCGTCTATCCGCCCTCGCTCGAAGCGGCCGGCGCCGGGCCGGTCAACACTCCTGCCGGAGCGTTCGAGTATCAAGTCGCACAAGACGGAAAGCGCGCCTCGATCTACATCGGCGATTACGCCGAGCGCCGTTTTCGGGCCCGCTGGAGCAGCGAAATCGGCTGGTTTCTCGACGAATAGTCCAGCTCAATGGACTTCTTTTCGATTTCCGCGAAGAAGGCCCTGAGAAGGAGCGGGGGCGCCATAATCCTTGACTCCCCTTTGCCCGGCGCCCGGAGGGATGCTAGGCTGGCGGGGCATTTGCCGCCAGCGCCAGGGT
>Ga0134126_10006970_pt1 | contig 14202 bp, 10 predicted proteins | sample KB31752_FD_96881 | JGI IMG/M metagenome (GOLD analysis project Ga0134126, IMG submission 96881) | Terrestrial soil microbial communities with excess Nitrogen fertilizer from Kellogg Biological Station, Michigan, USA - KB3-175-2 | ecosystem: Environmental > Terrestrial > Soil > Unclassified ... | reverse complement strand
TATCTCAACGAAAAATCGCTTCACGTTTCGAGCATTCCGAAGCTCGCGCAATCGCTTTTGTCCACCGGCTTTCCCAGCCACAAGCGGCACAAGAATCCAAACATTCATTTTTATCACCAGATCACATTGCGATCGCATGGACTCAGGCGTCCCGGATCGGCGGCGCTGGATTTGTGCTCGGTCGCGTGCGGGCGTTTTGACGGATTCTGGGAGTTCAATCTGAATCCGTGGGATACCGCCGCTGGCGTGCTGATGGTCGAAGAAGCAGGCGGCCGAGTCACGGATTTCAGTGGCGGGGCATTTCAGTTGGATAGCCGTGAGACGGTCGCTTCAAATGGATTGATACACGATGAGCTGGTGAGTGAGTTCCAAGACATTTTTGCGGGACGCGGGATGGAGCCGTTGCCTGATCCGAGGGAGTATGCCAGGAAAAGCTAGTCATCGGCCGTCGGCTGTTGGTCGTCCATTTTGGGGCCGAAAGTTTCGCAAAAAGATCGCACTCATTGTTGCCGGAATCTTGGGCTTCGCCCTGCCTGTTCTTTCAGTTCAACCTCCTGACGCCGCATACCTGCAGTCTTTTGAGAAGTGGAAATCCGAACTGGTCGATGATCTCAAGCAGAACTGGCTGGTGCTGGCGGGACTGTTTTGGCTGAAACCGGGCGCCAACGCTTTCGGCAGCGCTAACGACAATGCCATAGTCCTGCCTGCTGGTCCAGCGCACGCGGGAGTGTTTCAATTGCGGGGTGATGCTGTTTCAGTTGAGCTGCAAAAGGGTGTGCAAGCGAAAATTGACGGGCAATCAGTCGAGCAATCGAAGCTGCAGGCAGATGTGACTGGGAAGCCGACAGTTATTGAGATGAGTAGCTTGCGGATGCATCTCATTCAGCGCGGCAAACGGCTGGGAATCAGAGTAAAAGACTTGAATAGTGAAAGGGCGCGCAATTATGCGGGTCCGATTTTCTTTCCGCTCGACATGACGTATCGAGTGACTGGGACATTCGTTCCAGCTGATGGCAAAAAGACAGTTGATGTTCCTAATGTGCTGGGAGATGTCACGCCGACACCCATCGCGGGTGAAGTCCATTTCAAACTCAAGGGCCAGAATCTCGTTTTAACTGCGCTGAGTGGCGATGCGGGAAAAGGGCTGAGTTTCGTGATCGGAGATTTGAGCGGCAAAACTGATACTTATCCCGGCGGCCGGTTTTTGGATACGGACCCGGTGATCGATGGGAAGGTCGGTTTAGATTTTAACCGTGCCTACAATCCTCCTTGTGCGGTTACGCCTTATGCGACGTGTCCGCTAGCACCCAAAGAAAACCGCTTGCCGGTCGCGGTCTTGGCAGGAGAGAAGTACGATCGCATGCACGGGCAGCACTAAAAGCTGTCAGCGTTCAGCCGTCAGCGCTCAGCAAGAGACCGCTGGCGCGCGCTTTACACGCTGCGGCTGAACCGTCAATTGCTCGTTCTCCCGAGGCGTAAAATGAATATTGGGGCACGAGGCGCGCAGTGATTGATGCATTGCTAAACCGACAAATTGAGAAACGGCCGCAGACAGTGCGGCTTCAAGGGCGAATTTTATTTCTCGCCGAGGATCCTGAGTTAATTAAGCGCCAGCTTGCTGGAGAAGAGCTGCCTTGGGACACGAAGAACCCGCAGAACAATCCCAAGCTGCGTGACGATATTTCCACAGATGAAATTACTCCCGCGCATATCTGCTTTTTTTTCGACGAGGCCCTCGGCGAGTTTCCTTATACCGGATTGAAGTGCGGCAATGAGGTGCCGATCCAGCGTGGTGACGTGAAGCGCGGCGGATTCGTCGCCGCGGTTAGTGGCAAGCGGCGCGGTAAGGGTTCGAGCCGCGAGCAGTCTCCTTATGCGGAGTTGTGCTCTGGAATCAAGTTGGTGATCGCGGAGAATATTGAGCGCATTTACAAGCAGAATTGCCAGAACCTGGGCGTGCTGACTTCGACAGATTTTTCGCTGATTGACAGAATTCGAGCGGGGCAGGAAATTCCGCTGGCGCGGTTCACCGACGACGAAGACGAGATCACACGCCAGATTATTGAGTACGGGGGGCTGTTTCAATTCAATGTGGCGCGGTTGCAGGGCAAAGTTTTGCTGCCGGCAATTGAAACAAAGCCTCGGCCGATGACGCTGGCGGAGAAGATTTTTGCGCGGCATATGATTCGGTCGCAAGCGTCGCAAGACGCCGAGCGTAGCTCGGCAGGACAGCCGGGGGCGGCTGTCCCCACACGGTCTGAGATGGGTATTGCTGCCGTGAAGCCTGGCGACTCGGGTTTTGCGCGTACTGATCTGCGATTCAGCCACGAATATGTTACGCCGATGGCGGCAATATTTTTTGATCAGCTGGTCGGACGCGATGCGCCGGTGAATGATCCCGGGTCCGTGCTGTTCTTTCGAGATCATTTGACCTTTCTCGATGAAGTGCTTTCTGAGCAGAAACGCAAGATGGGCCTGCTGGATCTGGCGACGCAGCTCAAAATGAAGCAGAGCGAATTTGCCCAACGCAAGGGCATTCGCCTGCACGGCGAACTCAAAGACCGCAAAGGCGCCGAGGGCATCTGTCATTCGGTTGTGCTTGAGAGTTATGCGCTACCGGGGCAACTCATCGTTGGTTCGGACTCACATACGCCGCATTCGGGAGCGGTTGGTTGCGTGGCCTTTGGCATTGGCACCACCGACGTTTTCAATTCCTGGATCACCAAAGATGTGCGGGTACGTGTGCCGGAGTCGGTAAAGATTGTGATCCGCGGGCGGAAGCATCCGAACGTGACCGCGAAAGATTTGATCCTGAAAATTCTAAGTCTTGACTACGTGCGCAGCGGGAAGGCGCTGGCCAAGGTTATTGAATATTCGGGAGAGGCGATAGCAGAGCTCAGCGTCGACGAGCGTGCGACCATGACGAATATGGCAGCGGAGATCGGCGGCTTCACTGGTATCGTTGCTCCCGATCGAAAAGCTGTGGAATTTCTTATCGAACGCCGCGGCATGAATCGGCGAGACGCAGAAAAGATGATCGAGGGACTGTACAGCGATCCCGGCGCTCAGTACGTGCAAGTGATTGAACTCGACGCGGCAGAGATCACACCGATGATCGCCACCCCAGGCGACCCCGGAAACGGGAAGTATATTCGCGAGCTGAATACTCCGGTTCCGGTTGAACTGGCATACGGCGGCACGTGTACCGCGGGCAAAAACGAAGACATGGATATGTATGCGCGGGTGCTGGCAGATGCGGTGAAGCAGGGCAAGCGCATAGCCGATTCGGTGCAGTTCTTCATTCAGTTTGGATCGCAGGAGACGCGCGACTACTGCATCCGCAAAGGCTATTTGGATATATTTGAGAAAGCCGGGGCGCACACGATTGAGCCGAGTTGCGGCGCCTGTATCAATGCCGGGCCGGGCGTTTCCACGCGGAGCGACCAGGTTGGGATCAGCGCCCAAAATCGCAATTTTCCCGGCCGCAGCGGGCCCGGGCAAATGTATCTCGCAAGTCCTTTGACAGTGGCGGCCAGCGCAGTCGCAGGCTATATCGTGGAATACGAGCCGAGCGAAGAACGGGAACTGGTTAACGCTTAAATGCCGATTCCACCGCTCAACTGCGCAACTCGGCAGCCGGATGAACCTTGCTGTGCCGCCTTATTCGATTCTTGCTAGAATTGTTTTTTCATACCATTTAGCCATTCCAGGAGAAACCTAGCCATGGCCTATGTAATTGCAGAGCCGTGTATCGGCACCAAAGACGCAGCCTGCGTGGACGCATGCCCGGTCGATTGCATTCATCCAAAAAAAGATGACCCGAAGTTCGCAACCGAAGAAATGCTTTATATCGACCCGGTAGAGTGCATAGACTGCGGCGCCTGTGTGCCCGTCTGCCCGGTCTCAGCGATTTTTGCTCTCGACGATCTTCCGGAGAAGTGGAAGAGCTATGCCGAGCGGAATGCGAAGTATTTCGGAAGGTAGCTTTCAGTCATCAGCCATCAGCCGTCAGGCAAAGCAGGTGATTTTGCGGGAAAGAATTAGGCGCAATCCTCAAGGAGATTGCGCCTTTTGCTTTTCTGACGGCTGACGGCTGATGGCTGAGGGCTGTATCCTGCACACATGCCGCTCAAGGAATCGGAAGCTATCGTTCTGCGGACCTATCCGTTTCGCGAGTCGGACTTGCTGGTCACGCTTTTCACTCGGTTGGAGGGGAAGGTGCGCGGAGTGGCTCGCGCGGCCAAGAAATCACGGCGCAGGTTCGGCGGAGCACTGGAACCGCTGACCCATGTGAAAGTTGCTTACGAAGACAAGGAGCGCCAGGAGTTGGCCCGGCTCGACGCCTGCGAAGTGATCAGTTCGCCGCTGACCTCTGAAGTGAGTTATGCGCGGGCGGTGGCTCTGGGGCATGTGGCTGAACTGCTTGACGAACTTTCGCCTGACCGCGAGGCCAACGACGCCGTGTTCCGGCTTGCCCTTTCGGTTCTGTCGCAACTAACTACCGGCGAATTCTGGCTTCCAATCACATACCTTGATTTGTGGATGGCCCGTCTGATGGGTTATTTACCCGATATTTCCGAGTGCCTAGCATGCGGAACATCGCTCAATGGAAGCCGGGCATATTTTCATGCTCTCGCTGACGGCCTTATGTGCCCCGAGCACAAAAGACTGGCATCGTCAGAGATGTCAGCCGAATCGCGAAAGCTGGCCAGTCAGATGCTGACCGCGCCATTGTCAAAGCTGCGAGCCTCGGTGTTGCCGGATTCTACGGGTGCCGACTTAAGAAAATTCCTGCTGCAGACGCTTGAACGACATATCGAGAAGAAGCTGGTAACGCGGGGAATGCTGGACAGGGTCAGCAGATAATCGGCGTTGGTTTATCCCAGAACTATTGTTTGAAACCGACTACACCAGCTCGATTAAGACCCGATGGCCGACCAGGGCTGCGGCGCGTTGCAGACTGGATAGAGTGATATCGCGCTTAGGATCAAGTATGCGGTCGACTTGAGCACGACTCGTTCTCAGCAAACTGGCCATGCGCGTCTTAGAGATTTTCTTCCGCTTCATTGCTTTCGTAAGCTGCCAGGCAACCACTTCCTTGATCGCCTGAGCTTGTGATTCTTCGAAGATGTTTTCTTCTTTGAGGAAATCGTCGATTCCCGACCCAAGGTGCTTCTTGCTCATAGTGTTAGCTCCCTCTGGCGCTTTTTCGCCAACGCCAAATCATTCTCCGGTGTTGCGCGTTTCTTTTTTATGAACCCGTGTAATGCCACCAAATGGCCAAGCGGGATCTTCCGAGGCGACGGCACCTTCGACACTTCTTGAGTGTACCACAAAAGATACGCTCGTGTGCTGCGGTTTCGGCCTTTCCATTACAATTTGGGATTAACTCTCCGCCCGCATAGCTACTGAGACCCTGCCTCTCATTTGAACTTCAGAGCTGGCTAGAAGCTAGCGGCCGGGAGAAACCTCATTTTTGAGCCGATGAATCCAGCGCAACCAAATTCGCCTACTTTCCAGGAACTCATCTTGCGGCTGCAGAAGTTCTGGGCAGACCGCGGATGTGTGTTGCAGCAGCCTTACGACATGGAAGTCGGGGCAGGAACGATGGCGCCGGAAACCTTTCTGCGGGTGCTCGGGCCGAATCCTTACAAAGTGGCTTATGTACAGCCGTCGCGACGTCCGGCGGACGGGCGATATGGCGAGAATCCCAATCGTCTTTACAGGCACACACAGTTGCAGGTGATTCTGAAGCCGCCGCCTAAGGATGTGCAGGAGCTTTATTTGGAGTCGCTGGGCGCGATCGGCATTGATTTGCGGCAGCACGACATCAAGTTCGAAGAGGACAACTGGGAGTCGCCGACGCTGGGCGCGTGGGGAATCGGCTGGCAGGTGATGCTCGATGGGCTGGAGATCACGCAATTTACTTATTTTCAACAATGCGGCGGGGTTGATCTATTTCCAATTTCGGCCGAACTGACTTATGGGCTGGAACGCATTGCTGCCTTTTTGCAAGATGTCGATTCAATTTATGACATAGTTTGGGCGCGCGATCCTGAGACAGGACATGTAACTACATATGGTGACGTCCGCCTGGCAGATGAGCTGCAGCTTTCGGTCTACAACTTCGAAATGGCCGACGTGGAGAAGACCTGGAAGCACTTTGAATTGTGTGAGGCGGAGTGCAAGGGCCTGATCGAGAAATATGCGTTTTTTACGAAGGATGAAAAGCCTCGGCTGGTCTCGGAAAACAGAGCCGCGAAGGCGGAGAAACCGTCAGTCGGGGATAAGCAGCGATTCCCGCTCCTGGCGGCTTACGAGCTTTGTCTGAAATGCTCGCATCTGTTCAACATTCTCGATGCGCGGGGCGCGATTTCCGTGACCGAACGCGTCGGGGTAATTGCGCGTGTGCGCGGGCTGGCGGTGGGAATTGCCAAGGCCTGGGTGGATCAGCAGGGCCGAACCGAAACAACCGAACCGGAAGAGCCTGAACCAGCGGCACGCAAGAGTTCGAGCAAAAAACGTGAGCCTTTGCCGGTTTGATAAAGTGGCTGGGAAACGAAGGAAGTTACTTCGTGAACCTTCGTGTCCTTTGTGGTTAAAAGCATTTTCTAAGCGGAATATTGAATGCCTGATTTTCTATTAGAGATCGGAACTGAAGAAATTCCCGCTCGAATGATTGCAGCCGCGCAGGAAGATCTGCAGCGCCGGGTTGGCGATCTGTTGAAGCGGGAACGACTTGTCGCGTCCGGAGCACTCACCGGATTCGATACGCCTCGCCGCTTAGCCGTGCTGGCATTCGACATTCCCAACGCGCAACCGGATGCAACTGAGCAGATTAATGGACCGGCAGTTAGCGTTGCGTTTAGGGATGGGCAACCCGGCCCGGCGGCGCTCGCCTTCGCAAAAAAGGCTGGTGTTGAGGTTTCGCAGCTCGAACGGGTCACGGCTCCCAAGGGAGAGTACCTTTCGGCAAAAATCACGACCAAAGGACGCAGCGCAGCTGAGATCCTGTCGGAGATGCTGCCTAAAGAGATCGCCTCGATCTACTGGCCAAAGAATATGTATTGGCGCAAGACCAACGAAAGATTTGTGCGTCCAGTGCGCTGGCTGGTGGCCATGCTCGATGATACGGTTATACCGCTGGAATTCGGCGGAGTTCGCGCCGGCCGCGATTCGCGTGGACATCGGGTTTTATCAAGCGGAAATGTTGCAATTCAGCGGGCGGGCGATGTTTACGCCCAAACGTTGCGCTCGGCGAAAGTCCTTAATAGGGAAGAGCGCAACCAACAGGTTCGCAAAACTCTCGACGCCACAGCGCGCACGATTCCGGGAGCACGCTGGCGCGAAGACAAATCTTTGCTCGATACGGTGGTGAATCTCACCGAGTGGCCTTCGGCTATTCTTGGCAGCTTTGATCGCGAACATCTCAAGCTTCCTGAAGAAATTTTAGTCACGGTCATGCGCGACCATCAGAAATATTTTGCGCTTGAAGATGCCAAGGGCAAGCTGCTGCCGAACTTTCTTGCGGTGTTGAACACTGACGGAGATCCGCAAGGCGTAATCCGGCATGGCAATGAACGGGTGCTGCGGGCGCGATTCAACGATGCGCGATTCTTCTGGCAGGCCGACCAAAAGATTCCTTTACGCGAACGCCTGTCGTCGCTTAAGAATGTAACTTTCCAGAAGGACCTGGGCAGCTATCACGCGAAAACCATGCGCGTACAGCGGCTGTGCAGTTGGGCGTGTGAACTTCTTCGCGACGCCGGAATACAGGTTCGCCCTGGCGTAGTCCATAAGGCGGCATGTCTATCCAAGACTGATCTCACCACCGAACTGGTGAAGGAGTTCACCGAATTACAAGGAATCGTCGGTGGATTGTATGCCAGCGTGCAGAATCTTGACCACGGGATGCCCGGCGAAACTCGCCAGGCGATCGCCGCAACAATCTACGACCAGTACAAGCCGCAATCGTCAGAGGATTCAGTTCCGCGGAAGATTGAAGGCGCAGTGCTTTCCGTCGCTGACAAAGCGGATACCATCGCCGGAATGTTCGCGCTGGGCTTGCAGCCCACTGGATCGAAGGATCCGTTTGCCCTGCGCCGGCAGGCAAACGGAATTGTAAAAACCATCGCCGAGCACAAAATTCCGATTGGGCTTGATCATTTCTTTGAACTGGCTCGGGAAACTTACAAAGGAAGTGAAGCGGAGAAGAAGTTCGCGGCGGCAAACTATGCGGAATCCATTCGGGCATTCTTTCGTGAGCGGCTGGAGTTTTATCTCAAAGACCAGTTGGGATACAAATACGACGTGGTAAATGCCGTGCTGGCGGCGGATGCGGACGACATTGTGGACGCGGTGGCGAGAGTCGAAGCGGTTTCAAAGGTGCGTGGCTCGGTGGATTTTGAATCCATTTCTGTCGCGTTCAAGCGCATTAAGAACATTCTCCGGCAGGCGAACGAAGGTGGAAAGCGAGTGGGGTCGTCAGTTGATGCAAATGCATTTGGCGAAGAGGCAGAGAAGAAGCTAGGGGTGCTGATTCCGGAAATCGCGAAGGCGGTAAATGGTTTCAGAGAGGGAAAAGACTATTCCCGTGCGCTGGCAGAAATATCGCGCATTCGCCCCGCAGTGGACGCATTTTTCGATAAAGTAATGGTAATGGTTGAGGATGAGGGGTTGCGCGCCAATCGGCTGGCGCTGCTGCAGACGTTGTTGCGGGAATTCTCAACGATCGCCGATTTCTCAGAGATAGTGACCGAAGGGAAAGCTTAGGAACTTAGCTGTCCCCACGTGAAACATTCGTACCTTAAAAAATTTCTTACAAAGAGGACAGCACTCATGGCGACAATGACGGTTTCAGAAGCTGAAGTTCAATCGCGCGCTCCGCAAACAGCGACCAAGTATGTTTACTCCTTCGGCGGCGGCAAAGCGGATGGCAACGGCAAGATGAAGGAAGAGCTCGGCGGCAAGGGCGCTGGTCTCGCCGAGATGACTAACGCCGGCCTGCCGGTGCCTCCGGGATTCACGATTCAGACTGAAGCTTGTCGAGAGTACATGAAGCGAGGAGGCGTTTCCGCCGAAGTCGATCGCCAGATGGACGAAGCACTGCGCAAGCTGGAAAATCTACAGGGCCAAAAACTCGGCTCCGGCGAAAACCCATTGCTGGTCAGTGTTCGCTCAGGCGCGAAGTTTTCCATGCCGGGAATGATGGACACGATTTTGAATCTGGGACTCAATGACCAGAGCGTCGAATCGCTGGCGAAGCGAAGCAATAATCCGCGGTTTGCCTATGACTCATATCGACGATTAATCCAGATGTTTGGCAGCGTCGTCCTCGAGATCGAAAAGTCTGCGTTTGAAGAAGTTTTCGATGGGAAGAAGAAACAGAAGAAAGCCAAGCTCGATACCGACCTTGATGCGAAGGCGCTGAAAGAAGTCATCGCCGAATACAAGAAGGTCGTCAAAAAGCACGCCCGGCACGACTTTCCACAGGACCCGCACGAGCAGCTGGTGATGGCGCGGGATGCAGTGTTTCGCTCATGGCAGAACGATCGGGCCAAGCACTATCGTCGTATTAACAACATCGATGACATGCTTGGGACAGCCGTCAATGTGCAGGCCATGGTTTATGGGAATCTGGGCGAGACCAGCGGCACCGGAGTTGGATTCACCCGCAATCCTGCAATCGGAACTAAAGAGTTTTATGGCGAGTTCCTGATCAACGCCCAAGGAGAAGATGTAGTGTCTGGCGTCCGCACGCCGGTCCACATTTCCCAACTCGAAAAAATTATGCCGGATGTTTATCGACAGCTTCATGAAATCACCACGCGCCTGGAAAAGCATTACCGCGACATGCAGGATTTCGAGTTCACAATCCAGGACGGCAAGCTGTACATGCTGCAGACGCGCAACGGCAAGCGTACAGGCATTGCAGCGGTGCGAGTTGCGCTGCAGATGGTCGACGAAGGCTTGATCACAAAGGAAGAAGCCATCTTCCGCGTGGAACCGAATCAGCTTTATGACTTCCTGGTTCCGCGACTCGACGAGAAGAATGTGAAGGTTGAAGTTCTCGCAACTGGACTTCCAGCTTCACCGGGCGCTGCTGTTGGTCAAATTGTGTTCACAGCCGACGAAGCGGTTGAAAAAGCCGGGCACGGCAACAAGAAAATTCCGGTGATTCTGGTCCGCGCCGAAACCACGCCAGAAGATATTCACGGCATGGAGGTCGCGGCAGGAATTCTGACATCGCGGGGCGGCATGACCAGTCATGCGGCCGTGGTCACGCGTGGCATGGGCAAGTGCTGTGTGGCTGGCGCGGGCGACATTCACGTGGACGAAAAGAAGCGTGAGATGCAGGCAAAAGGGCAGACATTCAAAGCCGGCGATTGGATCTCACTTGATGGGACCACTGGTCGCGTAATCAAGGGAAAACTCAATTCGATTCCTCCCAAGGCGGACGATCCAGAGTTGCTGAAGTTCATGGGATGGGCGGAGCCGTTCCGCACAATGAAAGTTCGCGCTAATGCGGATATTCCCCGCGACGCCATTCAAGCGCGTGCGTTCGGTGCTGAGGGAATCGGTCTTTGCCGCACCGAGCACATGTTCTTCGGCGAAGAAAAACTTCCGCACATGCGGGCCATGATCCTCGCGAACAACGAAAAAGACCGGCGCGCCGCCTTAAAAAAACTCCTCCCACTGCAGCGCAAGGACTTCGAGGGCGTGTTCCGTGCCATGGATGGATTCCCGGTCACGATCCGCACGCTGGATCCTCCGCTACACGAGTTCCTGCCGCGACGCGAAGACTTGATGGTAGAAATTGCCGTTCTCGAAGCCACCAAGCCGAAATCACCAAAGCTCGGCGGATTGCGCAAATTGCTGCGCCGGGTTGAAGAATTGCACGAATTCAATCCCATGCTCGGTCATCGTGGCTGCCGTCTTGGAATTACGTACCCCGAAATAACGGAGATGCAGGCGCGAGCGATCTTCGAGGCTGCGGTTGCTGTGGCGAAGCAGGGCGTGAAAGTTTATCCCGAAGTCATGATTCCGCTTACGGCCACGCTGAAAGAAATGGCGAACCAGGCGGCGGTTGTGAATCGCGTGGCGCAAGAGGTATTCAAAGAGAAGGAGAAGAAAGTTGATTACCTGGTGGGCACGATGATCGAGTTGCCGCGGGCTGCCCTGGTCGCTGACGAGATTGCAAAAGAAGCACAGTTCTTCTCATTCGGAACCAACGATCTCACGCAGACGACCTTTGGCTTCTCGCGAGATGACATCAACAAGGTGCTGCCGACGTATCTTGCGGAAGGGATTTTGAAGCAGGACCCGTTTGCGGTGCTTGATCGAGAAGGCGTCGGACAACTGGTGAGAATGGCGACAGAACGGGGCCGCAAGACTCGCCAGAATCTGAAAGTCGGAATCTGCGGCGAGCATGGCGGTGAACCGTCATCGGTTGAGTTCTGCTACCAGACGGGACTTAATTATGTTTCCTGCTCGCCATTCCGTGTGCTGACGGCGCGTTTGGCAGCGGCGCAAGCTGCGGCGAGTGACAAATTAAAGGTAGAAGGCGGAAGAACGAAGTAGAGCGCCAATTCTCTGTGGCATTGCCCTGTGGACCTTAGTGCTCTCTGTGGTAAGGGTCGTTAAAGGCCTTCACCACAGAGAACACTGAGTTTCACAGAGCAATTCCACAGAGTAAACGTAGCAAAAATAGCTGGAGGCCAGGATCACGATCCCGGCCTCTCAATTTTTGCATTACTGCATGGTGAAGGTCAGCTTATCGAGGTAAACCGTATACGGTGTTCCGTAGCGGTTCCCATCCAACTGATAATTGATGGTCACGCCATTCCACGAGGTGGATGTGGGTGGCTCCGTGTGATTGATGGTTGCAGTCTTGCCGTTGAGAGTGATGGTCTTGAATAGCAGCTGGTTCGATGAAGTGCGTTGCACGTTCAAGATTAGATGGTTCCAAGCGCCGCTGATAGGATCGCAGGGAACTCCTGTTGCCATCCACTTGTGATTCACGTCATCGTAGATGTCCCACTCATGCCCGCCGGCGATTCTGCACTCATGGCCCCAAATGTACGATTTCCCGCCAGTGAATTGGTTGATGTCGAACTCCATAGCCTGAGAAACGCTCGCATCTTTCACCCAGAAATACACGTCATAAGTGAAGTTGTGAAGGATAGGGTTCAAAGTGTGTTTAGTGTCCGCGAGACCCTGCGACGAAAAACTGCCAATGAGGTGGTTGTTCCAGAGCACATCGCCCCATTGATAGGTCCCGCCGCCATAGCCACTCTTTGTAGAAACCCCGCTCATCGATGGGGAACTGATGTTCTGTGTCCATGACCACTTCAGCAGTGGTCCCGCCGAGGTGCACGAACTGCAAATCCCCCAGCTCGGAGGAAGTAATGCGTATCCTGACCAGCCTTTTTGATTTTGCAGATTGGAGAAGGACATCGCGTTAGGTGGAGGATTGCCCGAACCCGAGCCGGTGACAGTCAACTGGATATTGGCCTTTGACGACCAGCCGCAATTATCTGATTCCAGGACTGCAACGTTATAAGTTCCCGCATCGAGCGCAAGGCTTGTATCAAGGGTCGACCCTTTCGCCGAGTAGGCCGGCGAATTCGAAGTGGTGTAGATTGCAATTTGCGAAACGCCCTTCGAACACGCCGGTGAACTCGCCAGGGCCACGAAATGAACTGGCGATGTGGCCGTCGCTGTTCCTGATTGTGAAACGCTGGCCCGGCCGGGAGATGAAACCCAAATTCCGGCCGTCGCGGGAAGTGCGGCGACGAAGCACAGGCACACCATGGCATACAGCTTCCCAACTCTCATTACAGGTCTCCAGCAAAAGTGGTTTCGATTTGCTGCTATGCTGCAGCTTGATTGGAAGGATTCTATGTTTTCAACCACATAGATCAAACAAAAAACTGCTTTGGGAAAAGTCGAAGGTACATGTGTTCATGCACTACTCATGGCGGCTGATTGCGGTTTCCAGTGTGCGCTGTGCAGTATGTGGTGTTGAGGGGCTTCTGTATTTGGACATAAGCCATAAAATTAAAAGCTGACTTACTATTGTGGAATACGTCTACGTTCACGTTGCTTTCCGAGGAACCTGGAGAGATTGCAAAGTTTCGCGCTGAGTCGTGGGTATTCCAGCAAACATTCAAGACCACGTTGAAAGAGCTGAACAGATTCATCTCGATTTTCCTTTCGCCGTTCTCGTTTGATGAAGGTGTTCTCAGCACGGACGAAGTGGTCTTTGAACCCAAGAGCACGCTTCATTTGTTCGCGAACAACTCATTGTCAGTGGAAGATCAATACCATCTGGTAATAAGGCGGTGGGGCAGCAAGCGACAATCGCTACTAACGCCAACTTGGCCCTGAGCCGTGGCTGTGGTTCCTGGCCCGAGAAACTGCAAGCCTATACTTGTGGTGTGAAAAGAGAAACTGAGCTTCGTCGGAATTAAGTGGTTCTAGCTGCAGGCCGCCAGGGTAGAGCAATCGGATGCGGAAGTAGTATTGCTGGTTGGCGCTGCTGTCGAATTCGGCAAATGCACCCTTTTGCGTGTAAGTCTTGAACGCCGATTGCCACTGGACGCATAAATGATGCTCGCCGGCAGGTAGAACCACTCGGATGAAATAGTTCATTCTGACGGCACCCACCCACCGCCCGTCGACACCGACGCGCATGGTGACGTCACGCATTTCAAAGATGGGCTTGGTAAACGATTCGAGAACGTATAACACTGCCTTGTCGGCAGATGGTTCGTGCTCTGGATCTTTTTTTTGAAGGGTGAACTTCAAACTTCACATCACCCGGACCGCATGACGGCATTAGGCGTTCGCCAGGACCTGTTTGAGAATATGCAGCATTGCACACATACAGCGAAAAGATCCAGCAAAGAAGGCCCGGCACCAGAGCGCGTACCATAGCAACTCTATTGATGCTCGTTCTCTCATCTCGGTGACGCTTGATTGGCGATAAATCTCGATGACACTTATGGACCCTAAAATCCGGGTTGTGAGTGCAATTGCCTGTTGACGCAGTCACCGGTCCCTGTGCCTACGGCAGTGATGGTGCCGAAGAAGGGACTCGAACCCCCACACCCTTGCGGGTACATGGACCTGAACCATGCGCGTCTGCCAATTCCGCCACTTCGGCAAGTGATTTCTCAGCGGTGCGGCCGGGCCGCCTTG
>Ga0134126_10006969_pt1 | contig 14203 bp, 8 predicted proteins | sample KB31752_FD_96881 | JGI IMG/M metagenome (GOLD analysis project Ga0134126, IMG submission 96881) | Terrestrial soil microbial communities with excess Nitrogen fertilizer from Kellogg Biological Station, Michigan, USA - KB3-175-2 | ecosystem: Environmental > Terrestrial > Soil > Unclassified ... | reverse complement strand
GCATAGTTTCGCGATCACCACTGCCGATGTACCGCCATTCTGGATCGGAGCCAGCCGCTTCAACTGCTCCACATCGAAATAGGAATGCACTTTTTTTCCAAGCGCGATCCCAATATAGACTACCGTGGAATATTGCGTGATGAGTTCCTCGCAATTCGCGATCATCTCCTCCGTCTTCCCCTCCGTGTAGATCAGGGCGGACGGCGCCCATTGCCTGATCTCGGCAATAGCCCTTTCTTTTTCCTCGTTGGGATGCAATTTGAAGATCAGCTGCCGCGAGCCCGCAATGCACACACACTTCCGGATAAAAGCCGGACGATCCTCCTTCCGCATGGTCTCCCGGATATCCGAAGTCGCGACCATGACATATCCATGGTGCGGAAAATCATTGTTCAGCAACGCCGCCGCATTGTCATAATTGGGAATACCGGTAACCACGATCTTCGACGGATCGGTGCCCATCCGGCCAAACTGCTCCTTGTAACCGGCAGAAGCAGCACAGTAGATATCACATGTATTCCCACATCCATTGTAAGCAGTATTGGCCGCCCAATAACCCGGCAGCCCAAGCCAATGCGTAAATCGCGCCCAGCGTGTAAGGGGATCGGTCATCCCTTCCTGTACAAAAACTGTTTTGAATTGTCGCAGATCCGGAGTCACGATCAGATCGCTGCACAATACCACGAGATCATAATGGTGCCCGTACACAGAACGCGCATAATCGTTATGCAACCCGTTCGCCTTCAGATAAGCATCCCCCTTGCGCTTGAACTCTCCCGCAAGGATCATCCTGTCCGCCCACCCCCAGGACATGGCTAAACGGATCAATGGATGCTTCGTATATAATTGGCTGAAGAAACAATCATAGTCAGGGAGCAGCGACGCAATCTGATGCATCTGGCTCGTCTGGTTGGGAGATCCTATGATGAAAAGTATTTTTTTCCGTTGGATCATGGTTGCACTGATCCGCAAATTTCAACGTATCTGAGCTACCAAGATCACCGCTAAACAGAAATTACAATTCCTTAATATTACTTATCGAGGTACGGTAGTATCGCCTGTTGCCAGATCTTATACCCCTTCTCATTCATATGCAGCTTATCCGCAACAAAGAGACTGTCGATCGGCTGCCCCTGCGCATTCAGCATCGAATGATAGACATCTACAAAGCTCGCATGACTCCGCTGCGCGATAAAATTTCGGATCAGATCATTGGTCTCTTCCATCTCCGGCATCAGCTTCTCCCTGCTGGGACTCGGCTTGATCGACACATACACGATATCGACAGTCCCCAACCGCTTCCGGATCATGTCGTATAACTTCACAAAACGTTTGTATACTTTCTTCGCCGGCTTGCCCGCTGCGAGATCGTTATCGCCACAATAGATCACCACTTCCCTGGGATGATAAGGATAGATGATATCACCGGCATAGCGGATGACATCGTCCAGCGTAGAACCGCCGAAACCCCGGTTAACGATTGGATAACCCGGGAAGGCATTTTGCACATTCGTCCATTTCCGGAACGAAGAGCTGCCCACAAAAAGGATCGCATTCACGGGCGGCCGCTGAATGCTATCCCGATGCTTGAATTCGGCGATCTCATTCCAGAAAGCCGGTTGAGCAGTCTGCGCAGTTACCGGAACGATGTGAAAAAAAACAGTTAGCAGAAGAGTAGAGGCAAGAGTCGTTGCGGTCTTTTTCATGATGAATAAATTATTTTTCTAATGGAATCATGCAGTCAGGCCTTCGGCAAAGCTTCGTTCCTCGCTTTCCCTCGGTCGTTCCCTTCGCTTCGCTCGTGAATGCCTCGTGTCATGCTTTAAAAATACTACATTTAGCAATGCTAAGTGCAATCCTCCTGGCCGCCGGCTCCTCGACACGAATGGCACCCGCCAACAAGCTCCTCCTTCCCTGGCAGCAGAAACCCATCGTCTATCATACAGCAAACCACCTACTCGCCTCGGGAATAGATGAGCTCATCGTCGTCACCGGTCACGAGTCGGCCGCCATCCTCACCGCCCTGCATCCCTTCCCCGTCCGGTTCGTCCATAACTCCGAACACGCAAAAGGACTCACCGGCTCCATCCGCTCGGGCATTCGTATGGCCCGGGGCGAAGGTTATATGATCTGTCTCGCAGATATGTTCCTGATCACAGCCCCCGAATACGTCCTGCTGAGAACGGCGTTCGAACAGCAATATCGCCACGACATCCAGTGCATCATGCTCCCCGACTACCAGGAACACACCGGTAACCCCGTGATCTTTTCCTCCTTTTATCGCAACGAACTCCTGTCATTGCCCGAAGGCGAAGGCGCCAAATCCCTCGTGCGCGCGTATCCCGATCATCACTATCGCGTTCCCATGCCCACCGACCATGTTCTCCGCGACCTGGATACCCCCGGCGATTACGAGACGCTCACGCAGTACCGCGGCTGACGCCGCCGCGTGATCCACCGACCAACACAATAACTGTCATTTTTACGCGCATTCTTCCGTACCTTTACGCCAAGCGCCATGTTTCGAAAAATTGTAGCCCTCGCCATATTTCTCTTCCTGTGCTTCAACAGCTTCGCCCAATTGCCGGGCACATCGATCCGCGTGATCGTGCAGGACAGCACCAGCAAACAACCCCTCGACGACGCCACGATCTCGCTCGTCAAAGCTCCCGCCGGCCCCTTGGTGCATCGTATCCGCAGCAGACGGCAGGGCTCCTCCTTTCACAACCTCGCCCCCGGCGACTATCTGCTTATCACCTCTTATCTCGGCTATGCCACCGATACCACGGCCATCACTCTGAAAGCCGGCGACAGCGTGGAAAGGAAACTGCACATCCTCCTCCATCACGCCACCAACGACTTGATGGAAGTCGTCGTCCACGCCAATATTCCCCCGGCCATCGTCAAGAACGATACCATCGCCTTCAACGCCGGCGCCTTCCCCACCCGGCCCAACGCCACAGTCGAAGACCTCTTGCGCAAGTTGCCGGGTATCGAGATCGACAAGAATGGCAACGTCACCATGCAGGGCCAAAAGGTCGATAAGATCTATCTCGACGGCAAAGAATTCTTTCTCGACGACCCTCGCACCGCCACCCAAAACCTTCCCGCGGATATTGTGGACCAGATAGAAGCCTTCGACTCACAAACGGAAAGGGCGCGTCTCACCGGCATCCGGGAAACCACCGGCACAAAATCGCTGAACATCAAATTGAAGAAAAGCCGGAAAAAAGGCTATTTTGGAAAAGTCTACGCTGGCACCGGCTCGGGCGGCCCGGCAAGCCCCAGCTCCGTGACCAGCAGCTATTCCGCTGGCGGCACGGCAACCAACCTGGGAGACTCCTGGCTCTTCGGCACGGGAAATAGCAATAACATGAACAACCAGTTCACCGGTACCGATAACAGGAACGGCCCCGGCGCCGGCGGCGTTCAAACGCTCAACAACCTCCAGTTCAACTTCCGGAACAATAAACAAAAAGCCCTGACCTTTACCCTGAACGGCGGTACTAACGGCACCCACACAACATTGGATCAAACCGATCAACGGCTCACCACCCTCACCGATTCCTCGCTGCTGGAGAACCGGCTCAGCCACTCGGTATCCCATACCCAAAATGTTCACGGTAACGCCTACCTGGAATATAACATCGACAGCTTCTCGCTTATCAACCTCCGCTCCACCGTGACCCCCTCCTGGTCCGGCAGCTCCGCGCTGGATACCGTAGCCATCCAAACCCAAAAAACAGGCCCCGGCTATCTCAGCAACCAGGGCCGCACCAACAACAGCAACCATTCCAACCAATACAACATCACGAGCATCCTCAACTTCCGCAGACGGTGGCGCACGCCGGGCCGTACCCTTTACGCAAGCCTTTCGGAGACCTACGATCACCAGAACCAACCCCAGAACATCTTCTCCCTCGTAAACAACTATGACAGCACCGGCAGCCTTGCGTCCCAAACCCTCACCAATCAAACCCAGACCCAGCTGTCGAGGAATGAAACCTATTCCGGCGCCATCGCCTATACCGAACCGTTGAAACCCGGTCACCTGCTGGACTTTTCCTATCACGTGAACCGGGCCGTCAGCCATTCGGACCGCCAGGCTTTCGACTACGACAGCGCCACCGGCCGCTATGACGTCCCCGACACCCTCACCACCAACCATTTCCTCAATTACAATACCATCCAACGCGTCGGCGCAGGTTACAACGCCACCGACGGCAGGTATCGCTATCAGCTTGGCGTTACCTTACAGTTCAGCGACCTCGATGATCACAATCTCACGGCCAAAACGGCCTTGAATCAACGACAGACCAATTGGTATCCGCGGGCTTCCCTGATCTATACACCTTCCCAGGGAAAGAACGTCAAGCTCGTCTATACCGCCGCCACCACCAGCCCCACGATCCAACAGCTCCAGCCCTTGCCCGATCTCACCAACCCCTTCCTCGTGCGGATCGGCAACCCCGGCCTCCTGCAGCAGCTCACCCATACCCTCAACGCCACCTACACCCAATTCAACGGCAAGAATTTTCAAAATCTGCAGGTCGCCCTGCAAGGCAATTATACGGAACACGAGATCACGCCATCTACGACGATCCTCTCGGGCGGCATCCAGCAGATCCAATATGTAAATGTGTCCGGCATCTGGCACGGCAGCTCGAACATCACCTATGGCTTCCCACTCGGTAACCAGCGCAAGGGCAACAGCAGCCTCGGCGTCCGCCTGAATTATGGCCGTGACATCAGCCTGCTGAATGGCGCACAGGACGTCAACACCTCCCTCGGCTGGGGCGCCACCTGGAAACTCAATTTTCATCCCGTGGAAAAATTGTTCGTGGAAGGACTGGCATCGGTGAACTATACCAATACCCAATATTCCGTTAACCCCGGTCAAAATACCAATACCTGGTTGCAGAATTATTCCGTCGACGCCTCGTACGAACTACCAGGCGCGATCACCATCGCCTCTAACTATAATTTGCAGATCACCGGACCACAGGGAACCCTGCCTTCCAAATCGGTGGCGCTCTGGAACGCCAGCATCTATAAGGATTTTCTACGGGACCGCAGCATACAGCTCCGGTTCTCCGCCTTCGGCATCCTCAATACCGTGAGCAATTTTTCCCAGACCATCGGCATCAACTACAAGGAGACCAGCCAAACCAATCTACCCGGCCGCATCCTCCTGCTCAGCTTTATCTACCGCTTCCGCCACTTTCCCGGCGCGAAACCCAGGCCCCAAAGCTAACCTCGAAACACCGCAAAGCTAGCGCCGCAACGCCTCGATCGCATCCGCCGTCTTCGCGAGCGGCTTACCAAGCAGGCGGCTACCCTCGGAAGTGACCACAAAATCTTCCTCGATCCGAATCCCCCCGAAGCTCCGGAAAGCCTCCAGCTTATCATAGTTGAAGAAATCAAAGAATTTCTTCTCGGCCTTGTATTGATCCATCAGTTCGGGAATGAAGTAAAGTCCCGGCTCGATGGTCACGACGAACCCCGGCTCCAACGCCCGCGCCAACCGCAACGACTTCCACCCGAATTCCTCGCTCTTCTTTAACGCATCCGTATACCCCACATACTTCTCTCCGAGGTCTTCCATATCGTGGACGTCCAATCCCATCATATGCCCCAGCCCGCATTGGAAGATCATCGTATGCGCACCCGCCGCAACGGCTTCGGCCGGGTCCCCCTTTGCAACACCCGCGGCACGGAGCCCCTCCATGAGTTTCTGCGCCGCCAGCGCATGCACGTCGCGGAACAGCACACCCGGCCGCAAAGCAGCCACAGCGGCCTCCTGCGAATTCAGCACGATATTGTACATCTCCCGTTGCACCGGTGTGAACCTGGCGCCCACGGGGAAGGTCCGCGTCATATCCCCGGCATAATGCATCGCATTCTCCGCCCCGCTGTCGCAGATGGCGATCCGCCCCTCACGCATCACCGTGGGACCGTAATGATTGTGCAATACCTGCCCGTTGACCGTAAGGATCGTCGGAAAAGCCAGGTTACCGCCGCCCGCAATGGCAATGCCCTGCAGTCCCCCGGCCAGCTGATATTCCGTGATGCCATCCCGCGCACCGGTGATCGCCGCGAGATGCATGGCCGCCGTGATGTCCACCGCCTCTTCGATCTGCACGAGCTCTTCTTCCGTCTTGATGCTCCGCTGCGCGACGACAGCCTTGATCAGCGGCACCGAAGCACGCTGCGCCACCATTCCCGGCGCCATGCCCAACCAGGAGCTCAGCTTAAGGATATTCTCGGGCCGGTAAGGAGGTAAAAAATGAATAGTACGCCCCGAAGTATGCGCCGCGTTAAGATCCGCGGCCAACGAGGCCACCGGCAACGTATGGCTGATACCCGCTCCGGCCGCCTGCTCGGCCAGCGAAGGCTGCGGCCCCGTCCAAACGATCTCATCCATCGTCAGATCACGGCCATATACAAGATCTCTATCGTCATCGATATCGATCACCCCCGCCAGCCCGGGCTTATCCAGCCCAAAAAAGTACAGGAAGCTGCTGTCCTGGCGAAAAGGATACAGATTGTCCCGGTAGTTCATGCTGCTCTCTTCATTGCCCAGCAGCAGGATCAATCCCTTGCCAACCTGGGTCTTCAATCGCGCCCGCCGGGCGGCATACGTCGCCTTGTCAAAAAGATGCTTATTCATAAATGAGTTTTTTCAGATAAACACCGCGGCTGTCGATCACCGGCGCCGCATCACTGTCCACCACCGCTCCCTTGGCATCGATCATCACCCTGGTCGTTCCTTTATCGGTGGTGACGTCCACCGGTAAGGGCATATCGATATTCACGCTCCGGACCAGGTATTTCGTGGGACCGGTCTGCACCACATGGATCTCCAGCTTCCGGACCGTGTAAAGATACAGCCGAAAAAGCGGAGAAAGATCGATGCCGGAAACCCGGCTGAAAAGCCCCTGCACATCCGCGGTGCTGGCTGTACGCGTATAGGTCCAGGCCGTATCCGTAGCCAGTTGCTTCAGCGCGGGAAAAAAGACGCTGTCCCCGACGACATACCGCAGCGTATGCATAAAGAATGCTCCCTTGGAATAAATATCATTATGATACGCTTCCTCTTCCGGAATATCCTTGCCCATAACTATAGGCTTGTCGTTCTTAATATGTACGATACTCTCCCGGAAATGTCGCTCGTACGCCTCCTCTCCTTCCATGTCCCGGATATATAACGCATCCCCGAAACTACCGATGCCCTCGTGTATCCAGTAATCGGCCCAGTCGCCCGCCGTGACCTTGTTGCCCCACCATTCATGACCGAACTCGTGATTCATCAATCCGTCGAAATCCTGTCCGCCCACGGTGGTATACCGGAACCTATTCCCATAGGCATTCATCGTCTGATGTTCCATGCCCAGATGCGGCGTCTCCACGATGCCGATCTTCTCCTTCGCCCAGGGATACTCGCCGAAATATTTCTCTTTGACATGCGCAAAATGCTCCAGCAATTCCAGCTGATGCGGCGCCTTGTCGGCATGTTCCTTTAATACGTAGAATTGCATCGGCACGGTATGCCCGAGGATCGTAGTATAGTTCCGGCTGACCACGGTATAGTCGCCTACATTGAATACGATGCTGTAATTGTTAATGGGATAGTGGGTCACCCAGTGAAAGCTGCGCGTTCCGCCATGCTTCTTCACCCCCTGCAACAGCCCCGGTCCGGCAACTACCAGGTCTTTGGGAACAGTAACCGTCAGGTCGACACCCTCATCCGGCTCGTCGGAAGGATGATCCTTACAAGGGAAATAGATCTTTCCGCCCGTCCCCTCGGCCGTGACGGCTACCCAGGGATGCCCGGTAGAGTCATGGGTGAACGTAAACCCATCGTCCCAGGGCGGCCGTATGGCGATCATCGGATGCCCCCCGTAGTCTACCCGGACCACCACGGGTCCCGCAGCCCAGGCGTGAGCCGCCGTAATATGCAATTCATGATTGGAATGCGTAAATGCCGCCCGCCGCCCATTCACGGTCACCCGGCTTACAAGAAAGGAATCCATGAGATCAAAAAGCAATCCGGCAGCCGGCGTCTTCAGCACACAATCGATCACGGCATGCCCCGCAAGGCTGCGGTCGGCAATGTCCAGGTTCACATCGATGGTATAATGCCGGATATCGACATTGGCCTGCTCGGGTTTCAGCGGACCGCCATATTCCGGCCGCTGGGCCAATACCGAAACAAAGGAAAAAAGACATAGGCATAAAGTCGCCGGCAGGAAGCAACAGGAACGGTGCAGCATAAAGGAACGTTTAAGGACGCTCGCAATATACTGACTTCCCCAGATGAGACTAACCGTATTTTAGCCCATTATTTCCCCCCATAGGCCAAACCCCACTGTATCCCGCGGAGCTCCGCCAAACCGCGCAGCCGCCCGATCGCGCTATAGCCCGGATAGGTTTTCTTTTTGAGATCGTCCAGCATCTGATGCCCATGGTCAGGACGCATCGGCAGCGACAGCTTCCGCCGCTGCTGCACGGCCAGCAGCTCCCCGATCACCGCCACCATATCCACATCCCCGCCCAGATGATCGGCCTCGAAGAAATTGCCCTCCGCATCCCGTTTGGTGCTGCGCAAGTGGATAAAATGGATATGATCCCCCAGCCGCCTGACCATACCGGGCAGATCATTGTCGGCCCTTACGCCATAGCTGCCGGTGCAAAAACAAAGCCCATTGGCAGGAGAGGGCGCACAGCCCAGCAATTCCCGGGCATCCTGTTCGGTACTCACGATCCGCGGCAACCCCAGGATCGGAAACGGCGGGTCGTCGGGATGTATGGCCATTTTCAACCCGAGTTCTTCCGCAACCGGCACCACTTGCCGGAGAAAATAGAAAAGATGTTGTTTAAGCCTGGCAGCATCTATCCCCTCATACGTCTTCAGCGCCTTCAGGATCTGTTCCTCCGTAAACCGCTCTTCGCTGCCTGGCAAACCCAAAAGCGTATTCCGGTATAAGGTCTCTTTCTCCTCTTCGGTCATCGTGGCCAGCCGCCGTTCGGCCCCGGCAATCTCGTCCGCCGTATAATCGGCCGCCGCTCCCGGCCGCTTGAGCAGGAACAGGTCAAAGGCGATGAATGCCGCCTTCTCGAACCGCAATGCCTTGCTCCTGTCTGCCATCTCATAGGCGATATCGGTACGCATCCAGTCCAGGATCGGCATGAAATTATACGTCACGACCTCCAGACCGAGAGCAGCGACATTGCGCAGACTCTCCTTGTAATTCCGGATATACAATTGATAGTTGCCCGTTTGTTTCTTGATGTCTTCATGCACCGGCAGGCTCTCGATCACCGTCCAGCGCATGCCCGCTCCTTCGACCTCCGTCTTTCTCTTTTTGATCTCATCCATCGTCCAGACTTCGCCCACCGGGACATGATGCAGGGCCGTGACCACGCCCGTACAGCCCGCCTGACGGATATCCCAAAGACTCACGGGATCGTTAGGGCCATACCAGCGCATCGTTTCTTCCATTAAAAAAGGTCGTTCCATAATCTATTTTTATTTAATCACTTCTACCTCCGCCGTGGCCGGCTGCGGCGCTCCAAGCGCCGCACTTCGACTCGTCGGCAACGATCCACCCACGCTGATCCTGATCTTGCCTGCCGGCATATAGGACTTCCCCGCTGCATCCACCAACGCCAGCTGCTCCGGCGTCAGGGTAAAATTCAGCCGCGTGGAGGCACCGGGGGCCAAAGATACACGCTGGAATCCTTTCAACGCAAACAATGGGACGTCATCTCCAACAAACTCGGAAGATTCATGTGTTACATACAGCTCCGCGACCTCATCCGAAACCATTTTCCCTGTATTGGTGAGGGTTACGGCTACGGAAACGTTTTCGTTCTTTTTTATCCTGGCTTTCGACACCTGGATATCGCTATAGGCAAAACTGGTATAGCTGAGCCCGAATCCAAACGGATACAACGGCTCGGCACTCATATAACGGTAGGTCCTCCCCTTCATCGAATAATCCTCATAAGGCGGCAGCTGGTCATAGCTCTTGGGAAAGGTCACGGGCAGCTTTCCCGAAGGTGAAAGTTTTCCAAATATTATATCAGCCACAGCATTCCCGCCTTCCTCGCCGGGATACCATACCAGCAACACCGCGTCCGCCAGCTCCTGCACCTCCGCGAGATTCATCGGACTCCCGCCTGTGATGACGGCAATCACCGGATGCGGGTTGTCCTTCTTGAGTTTCTTCAAATACTCGATCTGCGCAGCGGGGATATTGTAATCGAGCCGGTCTCCAAACGAAGGCGAGGCCAGCGACTCTCCTTCCTCTCCTTCCAGCAGACCCGAGATGCCCAACACCGCGATGGTAGCATCCGCGGTAGCGGCTTCACCCGATGCCCAATCAATGGGATTCACATTGGGCCGGTCCAGCAGCACCCCCTGCCGGTAGGTCATCTGGCTGCCCGGCTGCGCTTGACCCGCCAGACCCTCCAGGATCGTCACCAGCCGGTCGTTGACGCCATAATAGTTACCCAGCAATACATCCACCGCGGCAGCATTGGGTCCCGTGATATAATATTTCTTTAACCCATTCGACAACGGCAGCGCCCCGTCGTTCTTCAGCAACACCACCGACTTCTCCGCGACCTTCCTTGCCAATGCCCGATGCTCCGGACTATTGATCACCGTTACCGGGATCTTATCATAAGGATCCATCCCCGCGGGATCGAACATCCCCAGCCGGAACCGCGTCCTCAGCAGCACCGCAAGCGAACTGTCGATCTCCTTTTGCGTGACCAGCCCCTGGTGCAGGGCGTCCAGCAACGAAAGATACGTATCCCCGCAGTTCAGATTCACCCCGCGCTGCAACGCCAGCACGGCCGCTCCCATCTTACTCGACACCAGCTTATGCCCTTCGTAGATATCGGCGATCGCATCACAGTCCGACACGATATGTCCTTTGAAGCCCCATTGTTTCCGTAAAACATCATCCAACAGGTACGTATTCGCACAACATGCCTCCCCATCCGTTCGGTTGTAGGCACACATGACCGCCTCGACCTTGGCATTGACCAACGCATGAAAGGCCGGCAGATAGGTCTCCCAGAGGTCCTTGGGCGACACCACCGCATCGAATTGATGCCGCAGCCGCTCGGGACCGCTGTGGACCGCGTAATGTTTTGCACACGCCGCGACTTTTAAATAACGGGGATCGTCACCCTGCAGCCCCGTGACCAACGCTACTCCCATTTTGGACGTCAGGAATGGATCTTCGCCATACGTCTCCTGCCCCCTGCCCCAACGCGGGTCACGGAAGATATTGATGTTGGGCGTCCAGAACGTCAGCCCGCCAAACCGGGAATGATAATCCTTTTGCATGGCGGCATTGTACATCGCCCTGGCCTCATCCGAGATCGCCGAGGCCACCTGGTGCACAAGCCCATCGTCGAACGTCGCCGCCATTCCTATAGGCTGCGGGAAGATCGTGGCAATGCCACTCCGGGCCACGCCATGCAACGCCTCGTTCCACCAGTCATAAGCGGGTATATGTAACCGGGGAATGGCCGGCGTACTGTTCATCATCTGATACACCTTCTCCTCCGGCGTCATCCGGGAAATAAGATCGTTGACCCGCACATCGATGGGAAGAGTGGGATTCAGATAGGCTTCCTGCTGAGCCCCGGCCCGCAGGATCATGCCGGCAAATACAATCGTTAAAAGTCGTTTCATACCGGAAAGATAAGCAAAAAATGCAACCGATTACATTTTTAAGAGTGCAACGGTCTTGCCCATATGATTGTCACCCTAAAAAACAGCATTTATGGAGCCCCGCACCTTCGCCGGAGACCTCTTCGCAGGCCTTATCCTTTTTTTTGCGCTAACGTTTGCTTCCTGTCATAAAACGATCCCGGGACCCGGCGTCGACACGCCCCTCGACCTGCCAGCCGGGAGTACCGCCGTAACCGACGCCGCCAACCAGTTTGCCATCAATACGTTTCAGCAGACCCTGAAAACAGAACCCGCCGGGCCCAACACCCTGATCTCCCCGCTGAGCATCTACCTTGCCCTGGACATGGTCTACAACGGCGCCGCCGGGTCCACCGCGGATTCGATGGCCGCGACCCTCCAGCTGTCGGGCGTCCCGCTGGGTCAGCTCAATGCCGTAAGCCACGCGCTCCTCCAACAGCTGCCCAAAGAGGACAGCAAGGTCCAGCTGAGTATCGCCAATTCCATTTGGTATGCAACGAAATTCCCGGCACCCGCACCGGGCTTCAAAGACAGCATGACCAATAGTTACCAGGGAGCGGTACAACCCCTCGACTTCACCAATCCGGGATCACTGAATACGATCAATAGCTGGGTCTCGAAGAATACAGCAGGCAAGATCCCCCAGCTGCTAAAGCAACTCGACCCCGCCCTTGTCATGCTTCTGGTAAATGCCGTTTACTTCAATGGCTCCTGGCTCCATGGCTTTCCCTCCAGCGCCACCCAAAATGGACCTTTCTTTACCTCCACGGGAAGCACCGCCACCGTTCCCTTCATGACCCAAACGGCCTTGTTGCGTCTTCATTCGGACAGCAACCTGATCATGGTCGAAATGCCCTATGGCACAGGGGAAGCATTCGACATGTACCTCGTCTTACCCGTTAGCAGGACCCAACCTATCAACTCCTTCGTCAGCGGGTTGAACGCGACGACCCTTGGGCAGGCCCTGAATACCCTCGATTCGGCAAAGATCGACCTGACCATGCCCAAATGGGAATACAGCTATGGTATCGATAATATGGAACCCGAGCTCACGGCGCTGGGTATGGGCATCGCCTTTTCGGACCATGCGAATTTCACCACGATGTACCCCGGCGAGCAAACGAACATCTCCCAGGTTATCCATAAGACCTATATTTCCGTATCGGAAAATGGCACAGTAGCCGCCGCCGTTACGGGTGTCGGCATGGCGACCACGTCTGCACCTGCTACGCTGGCAGTTAAATTCGATCACCCCTTTGTCTATCTCATCCGGGAAAAAACCACGGGTCTGATCCTGTTCATCGGCGTGGTGAACGACCCCTCACAGCATTAATCTTGTTGATCTTCGTCTACGGGCTTTTCTTCACCTTGGCACGACCTGCAAAAGGGGGGGCAGGTAACCCGTCTTTGAATAGCAGATCGCGGTTGTATAAATTGACGCCATAAGGATTATTCGCCCAGCCGTATCGCACGGCCACAGGATGTGGAACCTGATCGCTCCATACGATCACCTTCTTTCCATCCGTCTCGGCCCTGGCCGGTACGAACTTGTTATCGGGTCCCGCAATGGCAAAGCCCTTGAGCTCACCACCATCCTTGACGACCAGCCCATTACCGGCATCGGTGAAAAGGATGTGCACCTTATCGCCATGCACCTTCATCGATTCATAAAGCGGACCGGAAAAAATGATGTCCTTCTTTCCATAGGCAACGCCTTCGGCCGACACCATCAGCCGCCGCGCGACCTCCTCGTAATCCTTCGGTTGCAGCTTGCCGTCCGCATCGAGATCGGCGCTGACCGTCATCCCCGTCCCCGGTAACGTCAATGCCATACGCTGTGCCTCCCGCAGATCGGCCCAGGTACTCTCGCCCGGCTGCTCCTGCACCGGTCCATGGGCCTCCAGCTGCACATAGAGGAATGGCATCTCGTTTTCCACCCAATGCCGCCGCCAGTCCTGGATAACAAGCGGAAAAATAGCGGAATAATCGCCCGCCTTCGACACATTGGCCTCTCCCTGCCACCAAAGGATACCCCGTACCGTGTACAGATCCGCCGGGGCCACCATGCCATTGAACAGGCCCCCGGTAGCCATGCGATCCGCCGGGCCCGCGCCCTCCGGAAACACACTGTCGGCATAACGGGTGGCAGCAGACGCATATTCGGGAAATTGCCGCAACGCATCCGGACTCAGCCAGGCCTCGGCCGGCGCATCACCCACACAGGCATTGATCAACCCCACCGCACAGTGATAGTGGTCGTAGATCTGCCGTGCAAAAAGATACCCCAGCGCAGAGAAGGTCAGCACGGAATTGGTATCAGCCGTCTCCCAATGCCCGCCGGCCACGTTGTTCCGCGGTCCCTTGTAGTCATAATGTTCACCGATATAGAACTGCCGGACCGGAACATCGCCCGCATGGGCGATCAGCTCTGCATACTGCTCCCTGACATGCTCCATCGGCAGCTGCATATTG